>ENA-OPXG01000016-OPXG01000016.1-human-gut-metagenome-genome-assembly--contig:-NODE-16-length-159709-cov-7.592819_pt1 | contig 159709 bp, 132 predicted proteins | sample MGYA00241519_ERZ502030 | MGnify/ENA primary metagenome ERZ502030 (study PRJEB25962, sample SAMEA2041937) | human gut metagenome | biome: human gut; feature: human-associated habitat; material: faeces...
GAAAAACTGATACCGGGCTTTTTTAAAAAGAAGAACCAGAACAGAATAAGACCATGTGGTTTGGTACATACTGATGTGGCAGCGATGATTTAACACAAGGAGGTATGTAAGATGACAAAACTGGATTGTAATGTGGTAAACTGTTCTTATAATGCAGACAACTGCTGCAGACGAACGGATATTCAGGTGGAAGGAACACAGGCAAAAACTTCTTCCGAAACCTGTTGTGGAAGTTTTGCACCGAAAGGAAGTGGATGTCAGTCCTGTCATACAACAGATGTCAAAAAAGATACAACCGTCAGCTGTGAAGCGTGTGAGTGCAAATTCAACGAGGATCATGCCTGTCATGCGGGACACATTGGTATTTCCGGCGGACATGCAGACAGCAGCAGGGAGACAGAGTGCGGCAGTTTTGTATGCAGCTGCTGACAGGGGCATATGGGCGGCAGACTGCCGCCCTGCCAGTGAAAGGAGAAAAGGAATGGAACAACTAACGGATTACAGTATTAATTTTCCGCATTTACATATTTATTTGCACCATGTCGGAAAAAATATCATGATCGGAAATTTTTCGGTGGCATATTATGGAATTGTGATTGCAATCGGAATGTTAGCAGGACTTGGAATCGCCTGTTGGATGGCAAAACGGACCGGCCAGAAAACGGATACTTATTTTGACCTGGCACTCGTTGCCATTATCTGTTCTGTCATTGGGGCGCGGGTTTATTATGTGATATTCCGTTGGGATCTATACAAGGACGATCTGCTGAGTGTGTTCAATCTGCGGCAGGGAGGTCTGGCGATTTACGGAGGCGTGATTGCGGCAATCATTACCGTGTTTGTGTTTTCACGGGTACGGAAACTGTCCATGGGTCTGCTTTGCGATACCGCGGGACTTGGTCTGGTCTTAGGACAGGTTATCGGCCGGTGGGGAAATTTTTTTAACAGGGAGGCATTTGGCGGTTATACGGACGGGTTGTTTGCCATGCAGCTGCCGCTTTCTGCTGTCCGATCCTCAGATGTGACGGACAGCCTGCTGCAGCACGTGGTGGAAGTAAATGGTATCTCTTATATCCAGGTACATCCCACGTTTCTCTATGAATCCTTGTGGAATCTGATTCTTTTGATCCTTCTGATCCTGTTTACCAGACACAAGCGGTTTGATGGGGAAGTCTTTTTGCTGTATCTGGCAGGGTATGGGATTGGCAGGTTCTGGATAGAATCCCTGCGGACGGACCAGCTGCTGCTGCCGGTCATCGGATATCCGGTGTCTATGGCACTTGCAGCACTTCTTGTGGTCGTATCGGTTTCCTGGATCATCATCTGGCATGTCCGCCAGCACAAAAAAACAGCATAATGTACATTTGGATGGGAAAATCCTCTACACGTTTCCACGTGTGGAGGATTTTTTTTGGAAAAAACGGTAGCTGTCGGCTCATTTTCAAGAAAGACCGGGAATAACCCTTGATTTCAGGGGGCTTTTAGGGTATTATGGATACATAGTGGTGGAAAGTGGAATAAAAAATCCACTTTGTGGTGTAAAGTGGTGAACAAACAGAAGTTCAGAAAATGAGGAAGGGGAGGTGAGTCTGCCATGTTTATGGGCGAATACAATCATTCGGTTGATGCAAAAGGCAGACTGATCGTACCTTCTAAATTCCGGGAACAGCTTGGCAATGAATTTGTTGTGACAAAGGGACTGGATGGATGCCTGTTTGTTTATTCCCAGGAAGAATGGAAACGGATTGAGGAGAGTCTTCGTGAAAAACCACTGACTTCAAAAGATGCAAGAAAGTTTATGCGATTCTTTTTTGCAGGAGCTGCAAACTGCGAAGTGGACAAGCAGGGAAGAATTTTACTTCCGGCGAATCTGAGGGAATACGCAGGAATTGATAAAGAAGTTGTTTCCGTCGGCGTATTCAGCCGTGTGGAGATCTGGAGCAAAGAACGGTATCTGGAAAACAACGATTTTGATGACATGGATGAGATCGCAGAGCATATGGCAGAGTTGGGAATTGGAATCTAAATATGGAGTTTAAACATTATTCCGTTCTTTTGAACGAGACAATTGAACAATTACATATTCGCCCGGATGGCATTTATGTGGATGGAACGCTTGGGGGAGGCGGACATTCACTGGAAATATGCAGACATCTGACAACCGGAAGACTCATCGGAATCGACCAGGATGCGGATGCCATTGCCGCTGCCACAGAGAGACTGAAAGATTATGCAGACAGGGTTACCATCGTAAGAAGCAATTATGCACAGATGGCGGACGTGTTGAAGAATCTCGGAATCGAAAAAGTGGATGGAATCATTCTCGATCTGGGAGTTTCTTCTTTCCAGCTGGATACACCGGAACGCGGTTTTACCTACCGGAGTGAGGATGCACCGCTGGATATGCGGATGGACAAGCGTCAGCGCCTGACCGCAAGGGACATTGTGAACGATTACAGTGAAGCGGAACTGTTCCGCATAATTCGTGATTATGGAGAGGATCGGTTCGCAAAGAATATTGCAAAGCATATTGTACAGGCGCGGAAAGAAAAACCGATTGAAACGACCGGGGAACTCAACGCAATCATCCGTGGAGCCATCCCGATGAAAGTACAGGTGACCGGAGGACATCCTTCCAAGCGGACGTATCAGGCAATCCGCATTGAGCTGAATCATGAACTTGATGTACTTCGCGATACGTTAGATACCATGATTGATTTGTTGAATGATGGGGGAAGAATCTGCATTATCACATTTCATTCACTGGAAGACCGTATTGTAAAATCCAACTTCAAAAAGAACGAAAATCCGTGTACATGCCCGAGCAATTTCCCGGTCTGTGTATGTGGAAAGAAATCCAAAGGACGTGTGGTGACAAGAAAGCCCGTTCTGCCTTCGGAGAAGGAACTCGAAGAGAACAGCAGATCAAAGAGTGCAAAATTACGCGTGTTTGAGCGTGTGGAAGATGGAATGGAAAGCAGGGAAGCGTTATGAGCAGTAAAAACTATTATGTAAACGGGAATACCGTGAGAGAACTGGATACACCGGTTCGACACAATCAGAGAACACGCAAAGAAATCGAAGAGGCAAGACGTCGCAAAAACCGTAGAAATGCAGCGAGAAGGAATCGCCAGAGAGCGATGGAGATGAGCCGTGGGTATGTGGTATTTCTCACAGTCTGTGTTGTGGTCAGTGCGCTGATTGCCGTTTTGTTTGTACAGATGCAGTCACAGATGACGACACGAATGAAAAATGTGGCAAATCTGGAGAGCCAGCTGGCAGATCTTCGCGCGGACAATGATGCACGTTATAAAAATCTTACAACTTCAACAGACCTTGAACATATCAAAAAAGTGGCAATGAAAAAGCTTGGCATGAAATATCCAACGGAAAAACAGGTGGTATATTATACCGTGGAAAACAGCAATTTCATGGATCAGTATGAGGATATTCCATCCAAATAACAGGAGTCAGATGTGAGAAGAAAGAGAAGAAGACCGGCACAGAAATTTAACCGGAAGATGCGGACAAAACTGATGGTTTTGTTTTCCCTTATTCTGGCTGTTTTGTGTGGACTGATCGGCAGATTGACTTATATTGAACACACGAAAGGGGAAACCTATCAGAAAAAAGTACTTTCCATGCAGTCCTATGACAGTAAAACGATTCCGTACCAGAGGGGAGAAATCATCGACCGTTCCGGTACGGTTCTTGCTACCAGTGTGGCAGTCTATAATGTGATTTTAGACTGTACCGTTGTCAATGACAAAGAAGAGTATGTTGATCCGACCGTGGAAGCACTGGTGAAATGTTTCCCGGAATTGGATGAAACGGAGATCCGCAAAATTATAAAAGAGAAAAAGGATAAACGCTATATTGTACTTGCCAAGAAAGTGCCATATGACGAAGTACAGCCTTTTGTGGAACTGCAGGATGCCGTAGACAAAAAGGGAAACAAAGTGAACCCAGATATCAAGGGTGTCTGGTTTGAAAAAGAATATCAGAGGAATTATCCGTTTGGATCTTTAGCCTCTTCCGTGATTGGTTTTACTTCTTCCGGGAATGTCGGCACAACCGGACTGGAGAATTATTACAACAGTACATTAAACGGAATCAATGGGCGGGAGTACGGTTATCTGGACTCGGACAGCGATTTTGAAAAGACCGTCATTGATGCACAGGACGGGGATGCGCTGGTGACATCCATCGACGCAAATATCCAGTCCATCGTTGAAGAAAAAATCAAAGACTGGAATGAAAAATACCGGGACAACTATTATAAAGGAACCGGAAGTATCAATACGGCAGCGATTGTCATGAATCCAAACAATGGAGAAATCCTTGCCATGGCAGATTATCCAAACGTGGATCTGAACAATCCGAGAGATCTGAGCAAGTGGTACACCAAAAAACAGATCAAAAATATGTCCGAGGATGAAAAAATGGATGCGCTCAATGAGATATGGCAGAATTTTTGTGTATCCTCAACGTATGAGCCGGGATCTGTACAGAAACCTTTTACGGTTGCGTGTGGACTCGAAACCGGAACAATCAAAGATAAAATGACATTTGACTGTGATGGGTACGAGGATTTTAATGGACAGAAGGTGCGCTGCGTGGCGCGCTACGGACATGGAATAGAAACCGTCCGGAAGACACTTATGGATTCCTGTAATGATGCCATCATGCAGATGTCATACAAAATCGGAAAGAATCATTTTACAGAGTACCAGTCCATCTATGGATTTGGACAGAAAACGGGAATTGATCTGCCGGGAGAGGCAAATACCGCATCTTTGATGTATCAGGTGGAAGATATGAAACCGATCGATCTGGCAACCAATGCATTCGGACAGAACTATAACTGTACGATGGTCCAGATGGTGAGTGGATTTGCGTCACTGATCAATGGCGGAACTTATTATCAGCCGCATCTGGTAACCAAAATCACGGATTCGACAGGAAATACGATTTCCACGGTGGAACCGAAAGCTGTGAAACAGACCATTTCCCAGAGTACCAGCGATAAAATCCGGGATTATCTGCAGAGTGTTGTAAAGGAAGGTACGGGAAATACGGCAAAAGTGGATGGATATTCTATGGGCGGTAAAACAGGAACCGCACAGAAGTTTCCGCGTGGAAACGGAAAATATCTTGTTTCATTTATGGGATTTGCCCCATACGACAACCCGCAGGTACTGATCTATGTGGTTGTGAATGAACCAAATGTGGCAGACCAGCCGCACAGCGTGTTTGCGCAGAACATTGCGCGTGAGATCTTAGAAGAAGTTCTTCCGTATATGAATATTTATCCGGATGAAAAGAAGACCGGTGTAAACAAGGGCTATGATGTTACCGGGTCAAAAGACAGCTCACAGTATACCGGAAAGCATAACGGAACCAAGTCCAGAAATGAAAAGAAAAAGAAGAACTAAAGACAGAGAGTTCTTAGAAAGGCTCTGCAGTGCATATGCTTTAAGAAAAGGATCGTGGTGCTTTTCATGGAGTGGAATAAAACCTATCACCGCAGAAAAATATGTATCATATTCTTTTCTGTTGTTCTGATGTCGATGGTTTTGTGCGGGCGTCTGGTCTATCTTATGCTTTTTGAGGGAAAATATTATGAGACGCAGGCAAAAGATCTGCAGCAGAGAGAAAGAAAAATAAAAGCCGCCAGAGGCAAAATTCTGGATCGAAATGGTGTAGTACTGGCAGATAACAAATCAGTCTGCACCATTTCTGTCATACATAACCAGATAAAGGAACCGGAAGCGGTCATTGCCATGCTCGTAAAGGAGCTTGGAATTCCGGAAGAAAAGGTCCGTAAGCGGGTAGAAAAATATTCGTCTCTCGAGAAGATCAAAAGTAATGTCGATAAGGAAACCGGAAACCGGATTCTTGCCTATGGCTATGCAGGGGTGAAAGTGGATGAGGATTATAAACGGAATTATCCATACGATACGCTTGCCTCAAAAGTGCTGGGGTTTACCGGCGGGGATAACCAGGGAATTATCGGATTGGAAAGTGTGTACGACAAATATCTGGAGGGAACCGATGGTCTGATTCTGACGACAACGGATGCCCGCGGTGTGGAAGTTGACAATATCGGAGAGGAACGCAAAGAACCTGTTGCCGGAAATAATCTGCGCACATCATTGGATGCAAATATTCAGATGTTTGCCATGCAGGCGGCAAATAAAGCATATATTCAGAAAGAAGCGGATTCTGTCAGTATTATTGTGATGAATCCTTCCGACGGAGCCGTCATGGCAATGGTGGATTATCCGGAATTTCATCTGAATGAGCCGTTTCAGCTGATTGAGGAGTATAAGGAGTATGAGGGTACCAAAAAGGAGCAGGAATACTGTAACCGGATGTGGCGAAACCAGTGTATCAATGATACCTATGAGCCCGGATCAACATTTAAGGTGATCACCGCGGCAGCGGCACTGGAAGAAGGTGTGGTTTCTTTGGAAGACCGGTTTCACTGTCCGGGATATATCGTGGTGGAGGACCGCAGGATTCGCTGTCACAAAACGACCGGGCATGGAGCGGAAAGCTTTGTGGAAGGAATCGAAAATTCCTGCAATCCCGTGTTTATCAATGTGGGACTTCGGATCGGTGCCGATCACTTTTATGACTATTTTGAGCAGTTCGGTCTGTTACATAAAACGGGGATTGACCTGCCGGGAGAGGCTTCGACCATCATGCACAAGCGGGAAAAGATCGGGCTTGTGGAACTGGCAACCATCTCATTCGGACAGTCATTTCAGATTACACCGATCCAGCTGGCAACCACCGTTTCTTCTATTATTAATGGAGGAAACCGCGTGACACCGCACGTCGGAATGCAGGTGGAGAATGGAGACAAAAAAGTAATAAAAACGTTTGATTTTCCGGTGCGGGAGGGAATCTGCAGGGAGGAAACGTCGGAAAAAATGCGGTTTTTGCTGGAAAAAGTGGTATCCGAGGGAGGCGGAAACAAAGCATATATTGAGGGGTATGAGATTGGCGGAAAAACAGCCACTTCACAGACCCTGCCCCGTTCCGCACATAAGTACATCTCCTCGTTTCTGGGGTTTGCACCGGCGGATGATCCGAAAGTTCTGGTACTTGTGATCATAAGGAACCCTTCCGGCATTTATTATGGCGGTACCATTGCGGCTCCTGTGGCAAAGGAAATTTTCGAAAACATACTGCCTTACCTTGAATTGGAGCAGTAAATACCTTATAATCGTAATTATACGCAAAGATGGAGGTTGATCGTAATGAAACTTGAAGGAAAAAAGGTTCTGGTTGTGGGAGCCGGAAAGAGCGGCATTGCTGCGTCAGAACTGTTATTGGATAAAAAAATTGAAACTGTTCTCTATGATGGAAACAAAGATCTGGATGTAGAAAAGTTATATGAAAAGGCACCGAAACTGAAAGGAATGCCGGTGCTTTTTGGGGAGCTGACGGATGAGCAGCTGCGTGCATTTGATGTAGCAGTCTTAAGTCCGGGCGTCCCAACGGATCTGCCGGTCGTAGAGCGGATGCGTGCACAGAACGTCTGCATCTGGGGCGAGATTGAACTTGCATATTCTTTCGCAAAAGGCAGACTGATTGCAATCACCGGAACAAACGGAAAGACCACTACGACAGCATTGACCGGAGAAATCATGAAAAATTATTTCAAGGATGTGCGCGTGGTTGGAAATATCGGAATTCCGTATACTTCCGAGGCTGCCACAATGACGGATGAAACCGTAACCGTCGCAGAGATCAGCAGTTTCCAGCTGGAAACCATTCATGAGTTCCATCCACAAATATCCGCAATCTTAAATATTACGCCGGATCATCTGAACCGTCATCACACCATGGATTGTTATATTAAGACCAAAGAGGCAATCACCACCAATCAGACAAAGGATGAGGTCTGTGTGCTTAATTATGAGGATGAGGTGCTTCGGGCATTCGGAGAGAGCGCACCGGTGCATGTGGTCTGGTTCAGCAGTGCAAGAAAACTTGCTGAAGGATTTTATCTCGACGGAGAGGAAATCTTTTATGCGCATGACGGAAACACCGAGAAGGTGATCAATGTCAATGATCTGAATCTGCTGGGACGACATAACTATGAAAATGTCATGGCCGCAACTGCCATGAGTGTGAATTTCGGAGTGCCGATGGAGAAAATCGTGGAGGTGCTGAAGCGTTTCCAGGCGGTAGAACACCGGATCGAGTATGTGACCGAAAAAAGAGGGGTCCGTTTTTACAACGATTCCAAGGGAACCAACCCGGATGCCGCTATTCAGGGAATCCGTGCGATGAACCGTCCAACGCTTCTGATCGGAGGCGGTTATGATAAGCAGTCCACATACGATGAGTGGATTGATGCATTTGACGGAAAAGTAAAAAAACTGGTGCTGATCGGACAGACAGCAGAAAAGATTGAAGTGTGTGCGCATAAGCATGGTTTTATGGATACCGTGCGCTGTGAGACCTTTGAGGAAGCGATCCGTTACTGCTATGACCATGCAGTATCCGGGGATGCGGTTCTGCTTTCACCGGCATGTGCCAGCTGGGGCATGTTCCCGAACTATGAGGAGCGTGGACGGATATTCAAAGAAATCGTTCGTGGATTAGAGGAGTAGTGAGTCGTGCCGAAACGGAGACGTGGGGAAAAGAAAACAACATATTTTGACTATAATCTGTTGTTTATCATTATTTTCCTATTATGTTTTGGACTGGTGATGCTTTACAGTTCCAGTTCGTATACATCAGCAAATAAATATGGGGACAGTGCACATTATCTGAAACTGCAGGCGCGAAATATTGCAATCGGTCTTGTTTTTATGTTCTATTTTGCAAAGAAGGATTATCATGTGTGGAGAAAATTCGGAAGGCTGGCATACTGGGGAGCCCTGGGGTTTTGTTTTGTCGTTCTGGCAAAGGTACCGGGGCTGACGCGAAGCTCCCACGGACAGTCCCGCTGGATTCAGGTCGGACCGATCGGCTTTCAGCCATCGGAGCTTGCAAAGATTGCCATCATTATTTATCTGGCGATGCTGATCGAGCGTATCCCCAAGCAGCTGGATAAGGTTTCAAGCATGGCAAAAGTAGGAATCCGTCTGGTGCCGCTTGTTGTGTTTGTCGCGGTAAACAACCTGAGTACGGCGATTATCATTCTTGGGATTGCTGTCTGTATGTTGTTTGTGGCAAGCCCGAAGTACAAAGAGTTTTTTGTGGTTGCCGTGCTGGGGGTGCTGTTTATTTTCGCATTTATCAATATCGCGTCTTACCGGAGTGACCGTGTGGAGGCATGGAAACATCCGGAGACAGCGGGAGATAAGGGATATCAGACCATGCAGGCACTCTATGCAATCGGATCCGGCAAGCTGTTTGGAAAAGGACTCGGACAGAGCCTGCAGAAGCTTGGCAATGTGCCGGAGGCACAGAATGATATGATTTTTTCCATTATCTGTGAGGAACTCGGCCTTTTCGGTGCCGTCTGTGTCATTCTTCTGTTTGTCCTGATGCTCTGGCGGATGATGGTCATTGCCAATAATGCAAAGGATCTGTACGGGGCACTTCTGGTGACGGGCATTATGTCACATATTGCGATTCAGGTAGTTTTAAATATTGCGGTTGTTACCAATACGATTCCGAATACCGGTGTCATTCTGCCGTTTATCAGTTACGGAGGTACCTCGCTTGTATTCCTTATGGCAGAGATGGGGCTTGCGCTGAGCGTGTCGAAGGGCATCCGTCTGGATACGATCGAGTAGGTTTGTCATGATTAAAGAAGAACGAAGAAAAAAGAAAAAAAGAAAAAACATTCTGCAGGTGATACTGGGAATTCTGATTGTGCTTGCGTTGGCAGTTCTGATCATTTTTACCGTTTTTAAAGTAAAAAATGTGGAGGTGGAGGGAAACAAACTCTACGATGCCAAAGTGATTGAAAAAGCAGTATTAAACGATGAGTATTCCTGGAATTCCCTGTATGTATTCCTGAAATATAAATTTGTCAATACCAGTGAAGTTCCGTTTGTGGACACGATGGAGATCAGCCTGAAAGATCCGCAGACTCTGCATATCAAAGTGTATGAGAAAGGAATCATGGGATATCTGTATCTCTCCTCGATCAATAAGAATGTCTATTTCGACAAAGACGGGATTGTGACAGAATTGTCTGACCGTGTGATTGAGGATACACCGCAGATCCTTGGGATTGACTGTAAAAAAGTAGTGCAGTATGAAAAGCTGCCGATCGGCTCGAAGCGGCTAAAGCAGCTTCTGACGCTGACGCAGGCTTTAAAACGCAATGACCTGATCCCGGATTCCATTACCTATGGTGTGGAAAATGAGCCGGTTCTGACATACGGGACGGTTAAAGTTTCCATGGGTTCCCTGGAATTTCTGACCCAGAAAGTGGAGCGGCTGGCAAAAATCAAACCGCAGCTGCAGGGAATGGAAGGAACACTACATTTAGAAAACTGGACAGAAGAAACGACAAATATTGTGTTTGACAAAACGAAAAGTTCGAAAAAAGATAATAAAAAATCATAATTTTCGGTTGATTATTTGTATGAAAAATTATATTATAGTCTATATGAGTACGTATGAAACATTTTTATGTTTCACGGTGCCGTAGGGCTATAGGAAAGAGGAGGAAGAACCATGCTGGAGATTCGGACAACAGAGACAGATACGAGTGCCAAAATTATCGTGATTGGTGTAGGTGGTGCTGGTAATAACGCTGTGAACCGCATGATTGATGAGAATATAGGTGGAGTCGAATTTATCGGAGTAAATACAGATAAGCAGGCGTTGCAGCTTTGCAAGGCTCCTACATTGATACAGATTGGAGAAAAACTTACAAAAGGACTTGGTGCAGGCGCACAGCCGGAGATCGGCGAGAAAGCAGCAGAGGAAAGTGCAGAAGAATTATCCGCTGCAGTCAAGGGTGCAGATATGGTATTCGTTACCTGTGGTATGGGTGGCGGTACCGGTACCGGTGCAGCACCGGTCGTTGCAAAGATTGCCAAGGAGCAGGGAATCCTGACCGTTGGAGTTGTGACAAAGCCATTTAAGTTTGAGGCAAAGAAACGTATGATCAATGCCGTATCCGGTATTGAGAAACTCAAAGAGAGCGTGGATACCCTGATCGTTATTCCAAATGATAAACTTCTGGAGATCGTTGACAGACGTACTTCCATGCCGGATGCATTAAAGAAAGCAGACGAAGTATTACAGCAGGCAGTACAGGGAATCACAGATCTGATCAATCTGCCGGCACTTATCAATCTGGATTTTGCCGATGTGCAGACCGTTATGAAGGACAAGGGTATGGCACATATCGGTATCGGTAATGCCAAGGGCGATGAGAAAGCAATCGAGGCAGTGAAACTTGCCGTTGCATCTCCGCTTCTTGAGACAACCATCAATGGTGCAAGCCATGTAATCATCAATATTTCTGGTGATATTTCCCTGATGGATGCAAATGATGCAGCAAGCTATGTACAGGATCTGGCAGGAGAAGATGCAAATATCATCTTTGGTGCAAAGTATGATGAGACCATGACAGATGAAGCTACGATCACTGTAATTGCAACCGGACTGGAGAATCCATCCATGAAGATGAAGCCACAGCAGCAGGCGGGTGGAATCGGTGGCCGTATGGTATATCCGAATACAAACAATGTCCGTCCGACAGGTTCCGTTGGAATTGTCAGCCGTGCAGCAGCTGCTGGAAACAATAGTTTTCCTGGGGTAAATAACAGCAATTACACCAATGCAGGTACCGGTGTGGGAAGCAGACCGGTCAATCAGCCGCAGGCACAGGCACCGACCCCTTCCGCTTCGAACTATTCCGGGATTCAGCGTCCGAAGCCGGTAGAGAGTAATGTAAAGCCGGTAGAAATCAATATTCCGGATTTCCTGAAGAACCCTAGAAGATAAAACCGCACAATATGTCGATAATTTCCAAATAACAACCTCTTGTTTTTGCTAAATTATGAGGAATATTTTTCTTATAATAGGAGCAGAGACAGGAGGTGATTTTTTATATATGTATTCTATATGGATATCTTTCTGAAACAAAACTTTCTGATGAATTTTCTTGTATTATCCCTTACCTGTGTATTTTGCAAAAGTGCAGTCTGTCACCGGAATCTGCGCATGTTGGCTGCGGCGGTTTCCGGCACGGGACTTGAAGCGTTTGGACTGATGGTGCTGCCTTATGCAATTTCCGTCCTGTGTACTGCCATCGGCATCGTGCCGCTTATGGTTTTTCTTGCGTTTGGCAGGGAAAATAAAAAACAGAGGATGGTGAGGATTTTAAGCAGCTGGTTGTCCATTGTATTGTTAAACGGAGTGGCAACTGCAGTTTACAATCTGACGGGACTGGAAAATCTGTATCTGTATACCGCACTGGCAACGGCCGGAATCACTTACGTACTTGTCAAAAATCTTGTGGTGTCGGTGCAGAGGCAAAAGCGACAGATGTCTGTGGTTCTGTATAACAAAACGGTGTCGGTTCCATGTATCGGACTGCTGGATTCCGGCAATCTTTTAACCATGCCATTAAGTGGGAATCCGGTACATATTGCAGATGCAGCCCTGCTGCAGAAGCTTGTCGATGAAAAAACGGTACAAAAGGAGATTCCATACCGTGCACTCGGAAATCCGCAAGGAAAATTGCAGGTGTACTGCATGGATGGGATGAAAGTGGAGACGGAGCCGGCAAAATTCTGTGACTGGAAACAGGTATGGGTTGGCTGCGCGGAAAATGGGGTGCTGTGCAATAAACCGTATCAGCTGATTCTGCATGCATCGGTGGCAGACTGCTGTGGCTGCACAAAAGATCCATCCCAAATGACAAAAAAACTGAGAAAGGAGAAACGTAATGTTTTCACTGTTTGAACTGGTGTGGAAGAGAATCCGCCTGTTTTTTACGGATGATGAGGTTTTTTACATAGGAGGGGCAGATGTACTGCCACCACCTTTGGAGCGGGAACAGGAGAACCGCTGTCTTATCGCTTTAAGCGGGCTGCATGGGGACAGTGAACCCATGACGCGCGAAGACGCAAGAAAGCAGCTGATCGAACACAATCTGCGTCTGGTGGTATATCTGGCACGGAAATTTGAAAATACCGGAATCTGTGTGGAGGATCTGATCTCCATCGGAACGATTGGGCTGATCAAGGGAATCAATACATTTAATCCGGAAAAGAAGATCAAACTGGCGACTTATGCGTCCCGGTGTATCGAAAATGAGATTCTTATGTATCTGCGCAGAAATAATAAAGTGAAGCTGGAGGTATCAATTGATGAGCCGTTGAATGTGGACTGGGATGGAAACGAACTTCTTCTTTCGGATATTCTTGGAACCGATGAAGATATCATTTACCGGGATATGGAGAATGAGGCGGAGATCATGCTTCTCCGCACTGCGGTTAATACGCTGACTCCGCGGGAAAAAGAAATTATCTGTCTGCGCTATGGAATCGGAAGAAAAGACGGCGGGGAAATGACCCAGAAAGAAGTGGCAGACCTGCTTGGAATTTCGCAATCCTATATTTCGAGACTGGAGAAAAAAATTATGGTGCGGCTGAAAAAATCAATTCAAAATAATGTGTAAGTGTGTTATACTAATTACATAAAATTTGCTCTGAAATAGTAAAATTTATATGCAAAATAACAAGGACAGCAGGATGAAAGGGCGTGGTTTTTATGAAGATTGAATTTTTAGGGGCAGACCGTGAGGTGACGGGAAGCTGCCATTATGTGGCATTTGGGGAGACTCATTTTCTGGTGGACTGTGGTATGGAACAGGGGGCGGATCTGTATGTGAATCAGGAGATACCGGTTAACCCGGCAACGATTGATTATGTGTTTGTGACGCATGCCCATATTGATCATTCCGGACTTCTCCCACTTTTGTATAATCACGGGTTCCGGGGAAAGATTTTTGCAACAACGGCAACCTGTGAACTGTGTAATATCATGCTGAAAGATTCGGCACATATTCAGGAATTTGAGGCAGAATGGAAAAACCGCAAGGCGCGGCGTGCAGGAAGGCCGGAAGTGACACCGATGTATAACATGGAGGATGCGCAGGGGGTTTTAGAGCATTTCGTTCCGTGTACATACCATGAAACGGTGCAGATCTGCGAGGGACTGACCATAAGGTTTGTCGATGCGGGGCATCTGCTTGGCTCCTCCTCCATTGAAATATGGGTGACTGAGGATGGCGAGACAAGAAAACTTGTCTTTTCCGGGGATATTGGAAACTACAACCGTCCATTGATCCGTGATCCGGAATATCTTGAGGAAGCGGACTATGTGATCATGGAATCCACTTATGGAAACCGCAATCACAATACACCGCCGGATTATGCGGCAGAACTGGCAAAGGTGATGAATTCCACGTTTACCAAAGGCGGAAATCTGGTCATTCCGGCATTTTCTGTCGGCAGGACGCAGGAAATGCTTTACTATATGCGCCGGATCAAAACTGAGGGGCTGCTGCCGGAGTATCCGGGATTTGAAGTATATATCGACAGTCCGCTTGCCGTGGAGGCAACAAATATTTTCCATAAGAGTGTGGAAGAGTGCTTTGATGAGGAAGCAAGACAGCTGGTACAGTCGGGCATCAACCCGATCCAGTTTCCGGGACTGAAAGTGGCAGTTTCCAGTGAAGAATCCAAGATGATCAATTTCAACCAGAAATCCAAAGTGATTATCTCGGCTTCCGGCATGTGCGAAGCCGGTCGTATCCGGCATCATTTGAAACACAATCTGTGGCGGACGGATTCTACGATTCTGTTTGTCGGCTATCAGGTGCCTGGAACTCTGGGCTATTCTCTGTTAAACGGAGTCAAAAAGGTAAAACTTTTCGGAGAGGAAATTGAGGTCAGAGCAAGCATTGTAAACCTTCCGGGTATCAGTGGTCATGCGGACCGGGATCATCTGACCGCATGGATTGCAAACTTTAAGAAGCCGCCGAAGAAAGTGTTTATTGTACATGGCGAGGAAACCACCGCGGTAGAGTTTGCGGAACATGTCAGAAACGATGTGGGATTTGATGCTTTAGCTCCATATAGCGGGGATGCATATGATCTGCTTACCGGAGAGCAGATCGCACAGGGCAGCAGACAGCTTGTGGAGAAAAAGACACAGGGTGTTTACCGTGCAAAATCCGGCGCGTTTGACCGCCTGATGATTGCAGGAGAACGTCTCATTGCTGTTATAAAAAAATGTCAGGGCATGGCGAATAAAGATCTTGGAAAGTTTGCGGATCAGATCAATTCGCTCTGCGATAAGTGGGACCGGTAAATCGGAGGAAAAGTGGGACTTAAGTCCCGCTTTTTCCATATCCGGAACAACCGTGGGAAAATGAATAAAAAAACAGCACATGGGAATCCTTTATTATAAATCCAATTATAACGGAGGCATCCCATGTCAACATACAAAGTCGAAATATGCGGGGTAAATACGGCCCAGCTGCCAATACTGAAAGAAGAAGAAAAAGAAGAACTTTTCAAAAAGATAAAAGCCGGCGACAAGGCATCCAGAGAAACCTACATCAAGGGAAATCTCCGGCTGGTATTATCCGTGATCAAACGGTTTAATAATCATAATGAAAATGTGGACGATCTGTTCCAGATTGGCTGTATCGGACTGATGAAGGCAATAGATAATTTTGATACGAGTGTCGGGGTGAAATTCTCCACCTATGCGGTTCCGATGATTATCGGTGAAATCCGCCGGTATCTGCGGGATAACAGCAGTTACCGCATTCCGCGTTCACTGCGTGATATTGCATATAAAGCCATGCAGGCAAAGGAACGGCTGGCAAAAAATGCACAAAAGGAACCGACTCTCGAAGAGATTGCAGCCGAATGTGAGATTCCGGTGGAGGATGTGGTGTATGCCCTGGATGCCATCCAGACGCCTTTGAGTCTGTTTGATCCGGTCTATACGGATGGAGGAGATACACTGTATGTGATGGATCAGATTTCGGACAAGAAAAACAAAGAAGAGCACTGGGTGGAGGATTTGTCACTTTCCGATGCCCTGTCACATCTGAATGAACGGGATGAGCATATCATCCGTCTGCGTTTTTTTGAGGGAAAGACACAGATTGAAGTCGCGGATGAAATTCATATTTCGCAGGCGCAGGTGTCGCGGCTGGAGAAAAATGCGTTAAAAAGTATGCAGGGGTATCTGCGTACATGATAGCGGCCTGTTGTAAAATGGTTTTGTTATTGCTATCATGTGGAATATACAAAACGGAGAGGAAAAGAAATATCCGGCAGTAGAAAATTGCATTCTTGCTTTTTGCGGTGTACTGTGCTATACTGTCAACCGTTGCAGAGCCCATAAACAGGGGATTGCACGAAAAATTACCGAGTGTTCGAGACCTTCCACTCGTAAAACAAAACTAAAGGAGACAAATGGATATGAGAGACAAAAAGGTAACATTTATTGTTCAGGCTGCTGTGATTGCAGCACTTTATGTAGTGCTGACTTTTGTAGCCAACGCACTGGGACTTGCATCCCACACGATTCAGGTACGCTTTTCCGAAGCACTGTGTATCCTGCCTGTTTTTACGCCGGCAGCGATTCCGGGACTGTGGATTGGCTGTCTGCTTGCAAATCTGCTGACAGGTGCCGTGATTTATGATGTCATTTTCGGAAGCATTGCCACGCTGCTGGCAGCGGTATGTACCTATCTGCTGCGCAATCACAAGATTGCATGCACATTTCCACCGGTTATTTTTAATATGATTATTGTTCCGTTCGTGCTGGTCTATGCGTACGGTATTCCGGCGGTATATTTCCACGGTGTGAATGTAACCATCCCGTTTAATGCCATTACGGTCGGAATCGGAGAGGTGATTTCAGTATGCGTTCTTGGAAGCATTCTGATGCGTGTACTTGCAAAATACAAAAATGTCATGTTCCGTGCCACCGCACAATAAAAAATTATATCTGATAGAAGGTTCTGGAAGTCCCTGCGAGAGCAGGGGCTTTTTATTTTAAGAAATTCTGTAAATAAGCCAGACAATTTTAAGAAAACCTTAATGTCATTCCAAAATAACGTATGTTATCATAAATGACAGGAAACCGTAAAGAACATTTATGGAAGGAGAAGATTATGAAAATAAGAAAGACAATCTGCAGTCTGCTTCTGGTATGCCTGGCATTTTTAGGCATATTTTGTGGCAGAGCAAATGTATATGCAGATCAGAAACAGGCATTGTCGGCAACGGTGACACTGCTGAAACAGGAAAAAGACTGTGTCGTGCAGGTGGAGACCAAAAACAGTGGGGCGGATTTTTCTGGAAAGGTGCGGCTGGTGTTTTCCGGTACAGACAACTCCAGCGGCTGTGCATTTGAACAGTGCCTGACATTGCCACAGAACGGAAAAAAACAGTATACAATGACCATTCCGTATGCGGATGTCAGCCAGACGCGCGGAAACGGAATTGTGGCGTTTGTCGATGAAAAGGGAAACGTTGTGGCAAGTGAAGCATTTGCCAGTATTTTTGGCAAAGAAAAGCGCGGTATTGGTGTGGGAGTGCTTTCAGATCATTATGATGCGCTTGGCTGGATGAGCATGAGCGGCCAGACCTATTATCTTCACGGAAAAGACCAGAATGTATATCTGACACAGATGGACGCAGATACATTGCAGGCACAGCTGGATGAACTGTATTTTCTTGTGATTGATTCCTACGATGTGAGTTCACTTGGAAAAGAGAAGATCAAAGCAATCGAGAAATGGGTGAAAAACGGTGGATGGCTGCTGATTGGAACCGGAGAGCGCGGCAAAGATACACTGGGTGGTTTTGATTCCTCATTTATGGAGGTCAGCTGCAAAAGCGTCAGCAAAGTGGGAGAAGAAAATGAGGTATCGAAAGAAATGCAGCAATTGGGAAGTTATTCCGGATTTACCGGGATTGATTTTTCACAGATGCCGGTTGCAAAGCTGCAGCGGAACAATACAAATGCAAGCAAAAGCGAAGCTTATCCGGGGTGGGTGTATGCCTGTGGGGATGGTGCCATCGGTGTATGTGCCATTTCTTTTGGCGAAAAACAGATGCAGAAAGTTTCCCCGGATCTGTGTTACGGAATTTATGACCAGGTGGCAGGATATTCCATGAGCTATTCCCAGTATGTCAATGACGAGGAATGGGGATGGAGTGGGGAAAATGCATTCGGTGTCATTGACCACCTCAATACGGCACTGGATTTTTCCTGGCTGAAAGTTCTGATCGTGGTCTATGTGATCGTTGTTGGACCGGTGCTTTATCTTTTTCTTTGCAAGATGAAAAAAAGAGACTGGTACTGGCTGGGGGTACCGGCACTTGGCATAATCTTTATCGGTGTGGTATTTATCGGCGGACGGAATTTAAAGCTGCATGAGACACGGGTTTATTCGGTGACCGCACAGCAGGCGGATGGAAAAAGTACCACCGGTATCACCACCTATTACAATGCGTATCATTCCGGGGTAAAACCGTGGAAAGTACGGCTGAATGATAATTACACATATGGCGGTTCAGGTCTCAGTGAATCATACAGCATGGCATCTTCCGGCAGGGTATATGCAGACCGTTATCACTATTTGGTGGAATATGACAGGGGTCTGTCCCTTGGGGTAAAACCGCAGAGCAATTTTGAAAATGCCTATCTGTTTGCGGCAGGAACTGCCAAAGGATGCGGAAGCATAGACACCAGTGGTCTGGTGCTCACGCAGCAGAAACAGGGGGGAAGCATAACAAACAACACGTCCTATGATTTCCCTTATCTTGTCTGCGTGTCGGATGATACGGTCATGGTATTTTCGGATGTAAAAGCAGGTGAGACCATAACGATAGATGGGAAAAGTAAAAAACCACTGCTGTCCCAGCAGATTTCTTATTTTGATGATGTCTACAGCGTGTTATCGCAAGACAATATGAATGGAAATACATATTCGTATAAGCATAAGGATATGGCAGCCGCACTGTATCTGGGACTGTGCCAGATCCGGCGGCAGAACGATGTGTCGGGTACTGTTGTAGTGGAAGGAGTAACTGCAGACTACGGAAAAACCATAGAGAGCAGGTGCTCGGAAATTTCGTTTGGCTGTCTGTATACGATTGCCGGTCAGGAGGTGTCTCATGCTTCAAATTAGTCATTTGTATAAAAACTACGGAAAATTTCAGGCGGTCAGGGATCTGAACCTGCATGTGCCCAAAGGGGATCTGTTTGGCTTTGTGGGACCAAACGGAGCCGGAAAGACAACAACAATCCGGATGGTATGCGGACTTATGCCGCCGACAGAAGGAACCATTACGATCCATGGCGTGGATGCCCTGCTGCATCCGAAGGAAATCAAAAAGCAGATCGGTTATGTGCCGGATTTCTTTGGTGTGTATGACAATTTAAAAGTCAGCGAATATATGGATTTTTACGGTTCCATGTACCGTATGACTTCCAGGGAGATCGCCGCGGTATCCAATGATCTGCTCGAGCTGGTCAATCTGTCAGACAAAAAAGAGGTTTATGTGGATACGCTTTCCCGCGGAATGAAGCAGCGGCTGTGTGTGGCACGGGCACTCATCCACAATCCTTCCCTTTTGGTGCTGGATGAACCGAATTCCGGTCTGGACCCGCGTGCGCGTGTGGAGATGAAAGAACTTTTGCAGAATCTGCGCAGCATGGGAAAAACCATTGTGATCAGTTCCCATATTTTGTCGGAGCTGGCAGAGATGTGCAACAGCATCGGTATTATGGATCACGGGAAACTCGTAGAAGCAGGAAACATCGAGGATGTCATGGAACATGTTTTCGGTGGAAACCGGATCGTGGTTTCGGTTCACGGGGAGATGGAGCCGGCAGTGCGCATGCTTAAGGAACACCCCCAGATCCGTGTGGAATCGGTGGGAGAAAAGGAAATCCATATCTCGCATGCCATGAAAGAGGAAGAAATCGCGCAGTTGATCGCACAGATGATACAGAATGGAATTATCGTGACAGGATTTTATAAAGAAGAGGGAAATCTCGAATCCCTGTTTATGCAGCTGACAGGAGGGCAGGAAGATGAGAATTAATCCAATGGTAAAAAAAGATATTAAAGTACAGGCGCGCAGTATGCGCTGCTGCTGGGAAATATTTGTTTATGAGGCGATTATGGCAGTTGTATTTTTCTTTGCCATGTTTTTGTTTTCCCAGCAGATGACCTATTCGTCTGCAAACATATACAGCAGCATTGTCTGGCTGTATCCGGCACTTGCGGTCACGCAGATTTTTATTCTGGGAGTGGTAGTCCCGGTGCGCACGGCTTCTGCAATTTCGGGTGAGAAAGAGCGGCAGACCTTTGATATTATGATGACAACCAGCATGACCGGATTTTCCATTATTATGGGAAAGGTGCTCACCGCGATGATCCAGAGCATGTTTTATGTGGTGGCAGGACTTCCGATCGTAGCACTGGCATTTGTCATCGGCGGACTCTCATGGGGCAATCTGTTCTGGTTTCTGGCAGTATCATTACTGGTTTCGTTCGTTTCTGCAAGTATTGGAATTTTGTGTTCTTCCATCTGTAAAAAAACGATCAGTGCCATAATTTTATCGTATGGTATCTATGTTCTGCTGTTTATCGGAAGTTTTCTTCCCTATCTGGTCACCACGGTTGTCCGCTTGTCAGGTGGGGTACCGGAAAAATCCTGCTGGGTGCTTCTGGTCAATCCGGGTATGTATCTGCTTGAATTTTTTACATGGAGTATGACCGGAACATCCGTGGCGGAAGAACTGATCACAAATTACGGGAAAACATTTTCTGTTTCGGGCGCTGCCGTACATTATGGATGGATGGCCGTTTCCACGCTTTTATTTGTGGCACTGGCATTTGTCTTTCTTCTGATTGCGATGCGGCGGATCAATCCGATGGCAGGATATGGAAGAAAACATGCAGGGGGAAAGCAGCATGGATGAAAAAGCATTTCTGTTGCAGGAAATCCGTTACAGCAAAAGAAAACAGAACGTAAAAAAGTTCCTGCGCTATGAAAGCACAGGAATTGCCGCAGGTGGAACCATCGCCATGGTGCTGGAAGGATGTGCGGTGTTTGTCCCTTTTTATACGGTGCATGTGTGGGCTGTTTTGGCAGTTTTATGTGGTGCGGCAGCTGGAGGCATTTATACGGTAATGAAGAGATGTACCATGGTACAGGCAGCACAGCAGATCGACCGTTTCGGGTTTCAGGAACGGATCGTGACGGCATATGGGCGTATTGGAAAAGAGGGCAGTATCGACCGGATGCAGCGCAGCGATGCCGTGCATATGTTACAGGAAGACCATGCATGGAAAAAGGCGCGTGTTTGTCCGGACCGAAGGAAACTTGTGGCACTTTTTCTTTCCCTTGGGCTGGCGCTTGTTCTTTCGTTTGTGCCGTCCCCCGCGCATAAACAGGCGCAGCAGCGGCATGCCATCCGGCAGGAAGCCCGGGAAAAGGAAAAAGAAATCCAAAAAGTGATGGATGCCTTAAAACAGACTGACACCTCTTCCATGACAAAAGAACAAAAGAAAGCCCTGCAGGAACTGATACAGTCACTGGCCTTATCGCAAAAAGAAATGCAGCAGGCAGATACGAAGAAGGCACTGGCATCTGCCGGGCAGAAACTTTCCTACAAGTATGGACAGGCGGCACAGATTTCCGGGGCAGATGTCCTGGCATCGGTACTTAAAAATATCCAGGTGAATACCAATACAGGAAACCAGCTGGCACAGGGGGATGTACAAAGCACTACACAAAACACTACACAAAGCGGTACGCAGCGTGGGGAATCCACGCAGTCTTCGGAAACCAGTTCCCAGGATTCCGGGGATGGGGAAGATCCGGGCAGTGGAAAGGACGGAAGTGGAAGTGGCAATGGAAGTGGAAGCGGAAACGGCAAGGGGACAGGAAGCGGAAACGGAAGTGGAACAGGAAACGGAACAGGCAGCGGACGCGGAACCGGATCCGGAGGGGGAACACATGATTATGTGAGTGTTCCGAATAAACTCGGAAACGACAGCAGTATCACAAAGGACAAGGGGGATTCGAAGAATTCCGATTATTACAAGGCGAAGAATGGTCTGGCATGGAAAGGCGAACACGTGGATTTAGATTCCGTGGTCGGCGATTACACGAAAGAGGCCTACGAAGGCATTGCCAATGGAAAATACCCGGCCGGCATGGAAGATGTCATCCGGAATTATTTTGAAAATCTGAACTGATGGAGAGGAGATCTTATGACAGAATATGAAGTATGCCAGCAGAACACCATGGCATGTGAACAGGAAATTGCAAAGGGAATTATCGGACAAAAAGACGTCATCCGCCAGGTCATGCTGGCACTTCTGGCGGGCGGAAATGTACTCTTAGAAGGTATGCCGGGACTGGGAAAGACCATGCTGGTGCGCACGATCAGCCAGGTGTGTGATCTGAGTTTCCAGAGAATCCAGTTTACCCCGGATCTGATGCCGAGTGACGTGACCGGTACCAACATCATCGTAAAAGAAGAGCAAAAAAGTGCATTCCGGTTTGAAAAAGGACCGATTTTTGCCAATCTGGTGCTGGCGGATGAGATCAACCGTGCCACGCCAAAGACACAGTCAGCTCTCTTAGAGGCCATGCAGGAACACACCGTGACGATCGGAACGACCAGCCATCAGCTGCCGGAGCCGTTTCTGGTGCTTGCCACACAAAATCCGATCGAAAACGAGGGAACTTATCCGCTGCCGGAAGCCCAGCTGGACCGTTTTTTGTTTAAAGTGCTGGTAAAATTTCCGGACCGGCAGGAACTGCGGGAAATCGTGGAACTGACGGAGGGAAACCATCCGCCAAAGATCGCAAAGGTCATGGACCGGGAAAGCCTGCTTGCAGCGCGCGCATGCGTTGCACAGATTCCGATTGCGGATGCCGTCATGGATTATATTCTGGATCTGGTTATGGCAACTCATGCAGACAATCCGTATATCCGGGAGGGGGCAAGCCCGCGTGCGGCACAGGCACTGATCCGCACAGCCAGGGCACGCGCGTTTATGGAAAACCGCCTGAATGTCTCGTTTGAGGACGTCAAATGTGTCGCACTTCCGGTATTGCGGCACAGGATTCTGCTCAGTTTCGATGCAGTATCGGAGGGGATTACGGAAGATGCGGTGATTGGGCAGATCTTAACAGAAAAGGAACAGGGACTGTATGCTTGATGCGGGAATTTATGAACAGCTGTCGCGGCTTGTGATCGCGATGAAACAGAAAAGCAGCCAGAATATGGCAGGAAACCGCAGATCCGTACAGAAAGGGACTTCTGCGGAATTTTCCGATTTCCGGGAGTATATGCCGGGAGATGATCTGCGCAGGCTGGACTGGAATGTCTATGCGCGGTCGGAGCGCATGTATATCCGGGAATATTTCGAAGAAAAGGAAGCAGTGGTATCGGTTATTTTAGATACCAGTGCATCAATGCACTATGGAAAAAAGAGCAAGGCAGAACTGGCACAGGATCTGTGCGCGGTGATTGCCTTTCTGACTTTGCACCATATGGACCGGCTGGTGCTGTATGACAGCAGCCAGATGGGAACCCCGCTTGTGGTTTCTGGGGGAAGGAATGCACTGCCAAAAGTACTTGGATGGCTGCAGGCACGTACATTTTCGGGGACAGAGACGGATTCTTTTTCCGCCGTGCGCCAGATGCAGAGGCGTGGGGCGGGAGTTACCGTGATCGTCAGTGATTTTCTGACCGAAGCAGCGACAGATCCCACGCAGGATTGTCTGGAAAAAACGATGCAGTATCTGGACTTTACAAAACAAAGACCCGTGTTGCTTCAGACACTGTGTGCGGAAGAACTGCGTGTGACAATGGACGGTACGCGCAATCTGATAGATATGGAGTCCAAAGAAAAACTGCGCGTGACGATGCGTGCGGATGTGATTGCGCGCTATGAACAGGAACTGCAAAAGCTTTCTGTGCGGCTGAAAAAAAGTGCATCGGCTGCCGGAGGCACCTATATACTCTGTGATTCCGAAAAAGAGAGACGTGCGCTGATTTTAGAAGATTTAAGACCTTTGTTTGTCTGAGAAAAATTTGAGGATGGATTATGATATTTGAGAGTTTGTGGCCGCTGGCATTTTTGCTGGCGGTTCCGGTTGTTGTGATTTTATATCTGCTTGTGCCAAAGGGGACAGACACGCCAGTGTCTTCGAACCTGTTGTGGAAGAAGCTTTTTTATAATGAACAGTCTAAAACGTTCTGGGAAAAGTTTTTGCACAATCTGCTGATGTATCTGCAGATCGTGATTCTTTTGCTGCTTATTCTGGCACTGATGGCACCGTTTGTACAGCGTAAGGGTACAGGCAGTACGGACGTGGTGTATCTGATTGACACCAGCGGAAGCATGAAGCATCTCACCAAAGGGGGCAATACCCGCCTAGGGGAAGCCGTAAGTGAGATCAAAGAGCAGATTGCCGCTTCGGATGGGGCAAAAATATCCATTGTTACCTGTGACGGCACGGGAACCAATCTGCTTGCCGTCCATACTTCCGAGAAAAAAGCATTGTATCGGACGCTGGCAGACATCAAGGGCACGGACACAGCCGGATCGCTTTCCGATGCACTGGCAACCGTTCAGACTGTGCAAAAAAAGGACAAAAAGAACGATCTGGCAGATGTCATCGTCTATACCGACGGCATAGGGGCAAAACAGACGAAAAATCTCAAAAGTCAGCTTCAGGCAACCATCCGCGTGGTGGGAAGTCCCGTTTCTAACGTGGCGAATACGTTTCTGTCCTGCACCAAAGACAGCAGCGGGGACACGTATACGGTTGCATCAGGCGTGACAAATTACAGCGATCATGCGGCAAATATGGAGATTACGCTGTATGAGGGAAAGAAAATTCTTGAAGTGCGTACACTTTCCCTTGCCGCAGACGAGACGTATACCTGCCTGTTTAAACAGGTGAACTGGGGAAACCAGCCGCTGCATACCGAACTTTCCGCAGTGACATTTGCCGGCAGCAGCCAGAAGGATTCCTTACATGAGGATAACTGTGCCTATGCACTCAAAGATCAGGTTTCCACGAGCAAAGCCACACTGATCGGGGAAGGAAATACCTATATCGAAAAAGCGTATCTTGCCGTGACCGGAGAGAATCTTTCCAAGGCAAAAACAACGGATGCACTTGACCGTGACGATCCGGGGGTCTGTATTTTTGATGCGGATACGGCAGTGCAGGAATCTAATCAGCAGAAGGCGCAGATGATTTTTGCCAAAGAGGGAAAGAACGAGGAAAAAAATGTCAGCCTGTCCGCCGGCGATACCGAACTGACTTCCGGAATCCGGGACTTTGCGCTCGGGGTAAATCAGACGTATGTGTATGATCTGCCGGTCTGGGCCACGGGCTTTCTGTGGAACGGAAAGCAGTGCGCCGCATACTACGGAGAGCATGACGGAATCCGGGAGGTCGTACTCGGATTTGACCTGCGGGAATCGGATTTTGCCCTGCAGCCGGAGTTTCCGGTATTTATGAACCATGCGCTGCACTATCTTGAGGATAGTTCCCTTCTTTCCCAAAACGTCTATGATGCCGGAGATACCGTGCAGTTTCATGCATTAAACGGTGTGGACGTGCAGCAGATTGCAGCACCTACCGATCAGGCAGGACTGTTTACCGTAAAAGCGGGCGACAGAAAGGAATCCTATATTGTAAAATTTGCATGCAGCAGTCAGTCGGATGGACGGATCACGGCAGGCGATTCCGGAAGCCGCAACACGATGCAGCGGCAGCTTGTGCGAAAGCAGATGCGCAATGTCATCCTTATCCTTGTGCTTCTTCTTATGATACTGGAGTGGATCTGTTATGTCCGGCAGATGCGTTACCGTGGGCGGTTTTATCTTGCGGTGCGTCTGGTGGGGCTTGCCCTTTTGGTGCTGGCTGTCTGTGGAATTTCGGTGCCGCTTTCCCACGCGAAAGACACAACCGTTTTTCTGGTTGATCTGTCGGAGAGCAATGCCGCAAATCTCACGCAGATGGAGCAGTATATGAGCCGGCAGGTCAAAGACATGCCAAAGAACAATCAGTATGCCATCGTAACGTTTGGAGCCAATGCGGTTGTGGAACAGTTTCTGACCAGTGAGAAACACAGTTTTCAGATTCTCTCGGCACCGGAGGCGGATGCAACCAACCTTGAGGAAGCCGTTTCCACAGGACTTTCCATGATCCCGGACAATGCGGCAGGACGGCTTGTGGTGCTTACGGATGGAAAGCAGACAAAGGGAAACATCGAGCATACGGCATCGGCACTGACGGCAAAAAACGTGCAGCTGTATTCGGTTCTCTATGAAGATACAAAGCAGGGGAGCGATGCCTATATCGAAAACGTGGAAATGCCGGAGTATCTTTATCCGGGTGATTCCTATTCCATGACGGTAACTGTGGAAAGCAACTATGAGACCGATGCGAAGCTGCAGCTTTTGCAGGGAACGGAGATGGTCAGTCAGACAGGCGTGCATTTAAACAAAGGCAGCAACCGTTTTGTTTTGAAACAGAAGGTAGTCGGTACCGATGCGCAGCAGTATACCGTGCGCGTGAAGGCACCGAAGGACACCTGTGAAAAAAACAATGATTATGGTACGTATGCGACGGTGGATTCCCTGCCAAAGATTCTGCTTGTATCCGGAATGGGAGAGGACAGCACACCGTTTTTAGGACTTTTGGATGCTGCCGGATGCAATTACCGGCAGGTATCCGCAGTCAGTGCACCGGATACTTTAAAAGAGATGCTGCAGTACAAGAGCATCATTCTGGAAAATGTGTACCGGACAGATCTGCCGGAGGGCTTTCTAAAAAATCTGAAAACTTATGTGAAAGACTACGGATGCGGTCTGGTGGCATGCGGCGGTGAGGACAGTTTTGCACTGGGCGGATATCTGGATACGGAACTGGAGAAACTTCTTCCGGTCGATATGCAGCTGCGCGGGGTAAATGAGAAACAGAATCTGGCAATGGTCATGGTGATTGATCATTCGGGCAGTATGTCGGAACAGACCGAAGGAGGCACCAATCTGGATCTGGCGATCGCGGCTGCCAAAGCGGCTGTGGATCAGCTGGATACGAAAGATGAAGTCGGTGTGGTAACTTTTGATGATGGTTACACCTGGCAGGTGCCGCTGGAAAAAGTGAAGGATAAAGACAAGATCCATCAAAGCATCGAGACGATCAGCGAAGGCGGTGGAACGACCATCAAACCGGCCGTGCGTGCGGCACTAAATGAAATCAAGAAGAGCAAGGCGCAGCTAAAGCATATTGTCCTTCTGACGGATGGACAGGGGGAAACCGGAAATTTTGAAGATATCATCAAGGACTGCAAGGATGCCGATGTAACTCTTTCCACGGTAGCGGTTGGAGAGTCGTCTGACAGACAGCTTCTGGAACGACTGGCAACGCAGTGTAACGGCCGCTATTATTATTCCGATATCTCAACCGATATCCCGAAAATCTTTGCACAGGAAGTATTTTTAAATGGAGATACCTATTTGCAGAACGGACAGTTTTCACTGAAAGGAAACAGCAGCAATGCCATCACGAAAAATCTCTTTGCCGATGGCTGGCCGCAGATCAAAGGATACGTGAGTGCCTCTCCGAAAACCGGAGCCAATGTGCTGCTGGCATCTGCCGAAAAGGATGACCCGATTTTGTCTGTCATGCAGTATGGACTGGGGCATACGGTTGCGTGGAATACCGATGTGACAAACCGCTGGACCGCCGGGCTGGCACAGCAGAATGATTACGTGCAGCTGTGGAAGCGGATCATCGATTACAGTGCGGGAAATACAGCACTCGGCGAAGACCGTGTGGATGTAACTACCGTAAACGGAACAACAAAAGTTACCTATTATGCCAAAGACTACGCAGAGCAGACACAGGTGGAGGCTGTGTACACGGATCCGGATGGAAAAACGCATCAGGCGAAACTGACCGCAAGTGCGCCGGGAACTTATGAGGCACAGCTGGATACGACAGTCTCCGGTGTCTACAATCTGAGCGTGCAGCGGAAAAACGGCAAAAAAATCGAAAATGCCCTGACCACCGCAGCCGTGGTACAGTATTCGCAGGAGTACAAATTTGCGCTGACAAACGACAGCTTTTGTGCGTTCATCAAACAGTATGGAAAGATGCTTTCCCCAAAGAAGAATGTATGGAAGAAGTTAAAAGCTTCCGGGCGGGCACGGGTTTGTCTGACCAATCCGCTTTTAATCCTTTTGCTTTTCGTATTTCTGGCAGATATCGCCATGCGGCGGTTTGCCTATGTTCCACCAATGCCACACTGGACGAGACCGGCAAAAAAAGCTATAATGACAAAAGAAAAAACAGCAGAAGACGGGCAGCCGGAGCCGGAAGCTGAAAAACCAATGGAAAAGATAAAGAAAACAAAACCGGAGGAAACGGCTTCCCAGGCACTCGATACTTCTGCGCTGTTAAAGAAAAAAGAAAAGCGGAACCATTCCGTTTAAAAGAAAACAGGAGTCATTATGCAATCAGACAGCAATTTACGAGAAACGTTACGGAGTATCGATCATAAAAGTTATCCGGCATACAAATCCCTGCGGGGAAGTTACCGGTTTGCAGACTATGTGTTATCCATCGATCATGTGCAGGGAGATCCTTTTGCGGCACCTTCCCATGTGCGCGTGACCGTGGATGCAAAGGCAGCGGCATTTCCGGAATATGCCATGAAAAATACACGGACGCGCACAGCACTGGCAGATGAACTGCTGCGCACGTTTGCCGCACAGATCAACCACTTTACATTTAAGGCGAAGGGATCGGGCAAGAGCGGCCTGATCTCGGTAACTCACTGCGGACAGGAGATTCTGACCCGGACAGCCTGTGAAGTGAACGAAAAAGAAATCACCGCGCGTTTTGCGGTAGGATTTCCGGCAAACGGACGGACGATCAATGCCAGGGAACTGGAGAAAATTCTGTTTACCTATCTGCCGGAATGTGTAAAGCATTCATTTTATTATAAGAATCTCGATGCCCGCAGAATCCGGGATGCCGTGGAACTGGCAGAAGACCAGCAGGCAGTCCGTGACCAGCTGAAAGAACAGGGGCTGGTTGCATTTGTTGCCGATGATGCGGTACTGCCACGGGAAAGCGGGATTTCCTCCCGGCCGATGAAACAGTCCGTAGCCTTTACCTCTCCGGAATCCCTTAGGGTGACGATGCAGCTTCCGCACAGGGGTGCGGTCACCGGTATGGGAATCCCGAAAGGAATCACACTGATTGTCGGTGGCGGCTATCATGGAAAATCCACACTTCTGACTGCACTCGAACTGGGCGTTTATAACCATATTGCAGGGGACGGCAGAGAGTTTGTGATCACGGATGAGACCGCCTTAAAACTTCGTTCGGAGGACGGACGGTTTATCAAAGATGTCGATATTTCCATGTTTATCAATGACCTGCCAAACGGAAAAGATACCCATCATTTTTCAACGGAAGATGCCAGCGGAAGCACATCGCAGGCAGCCGGGATCGTGGAAGGCATGGAGGCGGGAAGCCGCCTGTTTCTGCTGGATGAGGATACGTCCGCGACGAACTTTATGGTAAGGGATGCATTTATGCAGAAAGTAGTCAGCCCGGACAAAGAGCCGATCACGCCGTTTCTTTCCCGTGCGCGGGAACTGTATGAGCAGGCAGGAATTTCTACCATCCTGGTAGCGGGCAGTTCCGGAGCCTTTTTCCATATTGCGGATACCGTGATCCAGATGGACCGCTACAAGCCGGTTGACATCACAAAAAAGGCGAAGGCATTGTGCAAAGAATTTCCGATTTCAGAGGAAAAGCCACATCCGTTCGCCCTGCCACACAGTCACCGGATCATGGAAAAAGATAAAAACGGTGCCACAAAACGCAGGGATTACCGGAGCGGAGCCGTGCGCAAAAATGAGCCGGAGCGGTTAAAATTAAAAACCATGGGAACGGATGGATTTGCCATCGGAAAGCAGACCGTGGATCTGCGGTATTTAGAACAGCTGATCGACAGCGAACAGACTGCGTGCCTTGGCATGCTCTTAAAATATGCGGTCGAACACCTGGTGGACGGCAAACGGACAATTGCCGAAGTCGTTGTACAGTTACAGAAAGAACTCGAAACGTCCGGCATGCGTTTTCTGGCAGAAAACGGTATCGTTTCCGGCGGTTATGCCATGCCGCGGGTGCAGGAGATGTATTCCTGTTTTAACCGTTATCGTGTATAGAAAAAGGGAAGCACAGGAGAGACTATGAAAAGAATATTAGTTGTCGTTGACATGCAAAACGATTTTACGACCGGACCGCTGGGCAATGCAGAGTGTGCAGCAGTCATTCCGAAGGTCGCGGAAGTGATAAAAACAGGCGTGTATGACAGAATCATTTTCACCCAAGACACGCACCAGAGTAATTATCTGGATACGCAGGAAGGAAAGCGGCTGCCCGTCGTGCACTGCATCGAAGGAACCGAAGGCTGGGAGATTGCGCCTGTGATCCGTAAGGCAGCATCCTTTTATTCCAAAGAACAGATCGAGACGATCTGTAAGCCGGCATTTGGCAGTGTGCAGCTTGGCGAGTGCTTAAAGCAGTACTGTGGTGATGCAGAGGCACAGATTGATTTCTGTGGCGTGTGCACGGGTATCTGTGTCATCAGCAATGTCATGATTGCCAAAGCCTTTGTTCTGGAAGCGCGCGTGTGCGTGATTGAAAAAGCATGCGCCTGCGTGACACCGGAGTCGCACCGCACGGCGATCGAAGCGATGAAAACCTGTCAGGTGGATATACAGTAATTGTATCTTATTTAAGTAAGAAGAAAAGAGAAGAATTATGAAGTTAAATCAGATCATCACCAGTCTGCTGGAAACAGACATGTACAAATTCAGTATGGGAGAGGCCATCTATCACCAGTTCTCCGACTATAAAACCACATGGACATTCAAGTGCCGCAATACCGATGTGCACTTTACGGCAGAGATGGTGCAGGAGATCAAAGAGCAGATTAAGGCGTACTGCAGTCTACGTTTTACAGAGGAAGAGCTGGAATATCTGAACCGCATTACATGGATCAAGGGAAGCTATATTGATTTCCTGCGCCTGTGGCAGCCGCGCTATGAGGATTTTAAGATTTCGGATGAGGCGGAATGCGGACTTTCCATCGAGACATTCGGTACCTGGCTGAATACGTCCCTGTATGAGATCCCGACACTGGCGATTGTCAACGAAGTGTATTTCCGTATGGCGTACGATTATGACAGGCTTTATGCCAGTTTCCGGGAACGTCTGGAGCAGAAGATCAAAGATGCCAGCGGCAGATACGAGATCGGTTCGTTCAGTGAATTTGGACTGCGCCGCCGTCTTTCCGCAGAGGCACAGGAGCTTGCTGTCCGCAAGCTGAAAGAAGCGGAGTTTCGCGGGTCAGAATTTGTCGGAACGTCCAACGTCTATCTGGCAAAAAAATACAATCTGACACCGGTCGGAACCATGGCACATGAGTGGATCATGTGTGTCGGACAGGGAAATCACAAACATAACCCGGCATACTCCAACTGGTATGCGCTTGATGCCTGGGTACGCGAGTATGGCGTGTTAAACGGTATTGCACTGACCGATGCGATTACGACCGACTGTTTCCTGCGGGATTTCCAGCTGACCTATGCAACGTTGTTCTCCGGCGTGCGTCATGACAGCGGAGATCCGGTGGAGTGGGGCGAAAAAATGATCGCACACTACCAGAAACTGGGGATCAATCCGGCAAATAAAACTTTATTGTTCAGTGATTCTCTTGATTTTGCACGGGCACACGAACTGTACGAACATTTCCGAAACCGCACAAAGGTGGCTTTTGGAATCGGCACCTATATCTCGAATGATACGGAGGTACCGGCACTGAATATCGTCATGAAAACCACGCTGTGCAACGGTATGGATGTCGCAAAGATTTCCGATACTCCGGGCAAGGGAATGTGCAAGAACCCGGATTATGTGCACTATCTGAAACGATGCATCGACTGGCGTATGAATCATGACAGATAAAAATTCTGATTTACAGACAAAGGAAGAAGGAACAGACCTATGAATTATACAGAGTGTATCGAACAGGCGAGAGGCCGTATCGGATCTTACTGTAAGGCGTGCTGGGAATGTAACGGCAGAGCCTGTAAAAACCAGATGCCGGGGCCGGGAGCCAAAGGCATCGGAGATACCGCCATCCGCAACTATGACAAATGGAAAGAAATCCGCGTCCAGATGGACACGCTGGTCGAAAACCGTCCATGTGATACGACACTGGAACTGTTTGGCAGAACGTTTCAGTATCCGTTTTTTGCAGGTCCGGTAGGTGCCGTGCAGCTGCACTACGGAGACTGCCTGAATGATATTTCCTACAACGATATTCTCGTTTCCGCCTGTGCAGCATCCGGCATCGCTGCTTTTACCGGAGACGGAACCGACAGCAATGTCATGGTCGCAGCGACAAAAGCAATCAAAAATGCCGGCGGACTGGGAATTCCGACTGTAAAGCCGTGGAACATCGAAGTGATCCGGGAGAAAATGGCGATGGTAAAGGATTCCGGTGCCTTTGCCGTGGCAATGGATATCGATGCGGCAGGACTGCCGTTTTTAAAGAATCTGACCCCACCGGCCGGAAGCAAATCGGTGGAGGATCTGCGTGAAGTGAAACAGGCGGCAGGGCTGCCGTTTATCGTCAAAGGAATCATGACCGTCAAGGGTGCCATGAAGGCAAAAGAAGCCGGGGCTGATGCAATCGTTGTGTCAAACCACGGCGGGCGTGTTCTGGATCAGTGTCCTGCCACCGCAGAGGTGCTCGAAGAGATCGCAAATGCAGTCGATGGCTCCGTGAAGATTTTTGTCGACGGAGGCATCCGTTCCGGTGTGGATGTGTTTAAGGCACTGGCACTGGGAGCCGATGCGGTGATCATTGCCCGTCCGTTTGTGACTGCCGTGTATGGCGGAGCGCAGGAAGGCGTTGAGGCTTATGTCAATAAGATCGGAAGTGAGCTGAAAGATACGATGGCAATGTGCGGTGTGGCTTCGCTGAAGGAGATCACACGGGATTGTGTCAGAGTGTGAGAATTACATATTGGGAAAGGATGAAACGCTTGTGTTCGTGGCGGGTGCCATGGATATGGGCGTTTTTTCTGTTGAAATGAGAAAATGGATGAATTTTGTTATATTTCTTACTGAAAAAGGTCGGTTGATGTAAAAATGCGATATAATAGAAAATAAAAATAAGGGATTAGGGAAGAAATATAGGAAAGTGTACGGTTTATGGGACGGCAAAAAAGCGTATTCTATTGGAAATCTAGGTAATCAGAAAGAAACAAATAACCTTGATAATTCTTGATTACAGGAGGTATGGCAATGAAAAATTGGATGGATTTAAATGGTGATGGCAAAATAGATGGTGCGGAAATGATGTTTGCAGGATAAATGCTTTGCACCAGCAGGGAAGAACATGAAGCATTATTTGGAGATGCCGGAGACTTCGAGGATGACGCAAAGGATGATTTTGAGATTGATGCAATGGCAGCAGGACTTGATGTTGATGAATTAGAACTTATGGATCCTGATGACAGGGCAGAGGCATTGGAAGAAGCAGGGTTAGACCCGGATGATTATGATTTTGACTGAGTTTTTTGCAAGGGAGGCTGATTTGTATGAGAAAGAATTCATTTGGACAGGGACTGGCAATATTTTTTGGGATAATAGGTGTTCTGTTTGTAATAGGTTCAATAGGTGAAGCAAGTGAGCCTAAGTGCATTAAGGCAGGATGTGATAATAAGCAGGCAAGTGGAAGTAGTTATTGTTATCTGCATAAACCATATACTGGAAGCAGTACATCACATAGCAGTTCATCATATAGCAATAAATCATCCGGCAGTACTTCTAAGAGTAGTACAAGTAGCTCCGGTTCAAGCAGTAGTTACAATAATAAATCAAATTCAACAAATAATTCATCATATAGTAGCGGCACAAAGAAAAGCACAACGACAAAGAAGAGTACATATGACTCTTATGATGATGGCTATGATGATATCTATATGGATGGCGATTATGACTATGACAGATATGACAGAGACAGCGATTATGCTGATGGTGTAGATGATGCAATGGATGAGTACGGAGAAGATTGGTAAAGCTGATAAAGTTTTGCGGAAAGGAGCCACTATGGAAGAACTTTATTTTACAATAGCAGGTTGCAGCCATTATTTTGGCAGTGATTTTATGGAAAAAGGAATGAAAGTTAAACTTGAAAAAGAGCCGGATAATGAATACGACAAGGAAGCAATACAGGTAAAGGCGAAGGGACTTGGAAAGATAGGATATGTGGCTAACAGCCCTTTTACTGTTAAAGGTGAGTCTATGAGTGCTGGCAGGCTGTATGACAAGATTGGAGATAAGGCGAAAGGAAAGGTAATATTTGTAGTTGATGGTGGGGTTGTATGTAGAATTACTGATATAGAGATGAATAAACCGCTAAAAGAAATGGATAAAGAGTTATAATATCAAGATACAGATAGGGCAAATATAGTGGTTCTATCTGTATATTTCTATAAAATAAATGGAAAATAATTGAGAAAAAAGTATTTTGAAAATAAAAATGATTAGAGAATAAATAAAAATCGCATACATGTGCGAATTTTATACACTAATGCAAAAACCAATGTTGCCTTGAAAGAATTGAAATGATATAATAATCATGGAGCTTTGTACATATTTAAGACTTAAATTCTAGAGAGGTAATTGAATGAAGGTTAGCTATAAAAAATTATGGGTTATGTTGGCTGAAAAGGAAATTTCCAAACAGAAGTTTAGAGAACAATTAGAATTGTCTACTGGAACTATGACCAAATTGAATAAAGGAGAAGAAGTATCAATGAACACACTTCTTCGTATCTGTGAATATTTTGATTGTAATTTTGGCGATATATGTGATGCTGTTAAGATAGAGGAGACAGAAAAAAAACAGGAGGAAGTGTCATGAGAGAACTTGTTTGCCCACGGCATATGTGCAAGGTACCTCTTGGAAAATGTATGGAATGGGATATAGATGAAGTTACAGGTGAAAGAATTCAATGCAATGAAAAGCCTGTAATGTCTACTACATTGTATTGGTGTAAACAATGCAATGTCCCAATTTATGAAGAAAGTTGCCCTTTATGTGGAGAAAAAGGAAAGTATATTGCAACTGATATACGACCTGTATTTCCAGAAGAAAAAATATTACTTGCGATCCTTTTAGAAAAAGATGATCCACTGTGCTTTGAAGAGTTATCAGTATGGAATAATACAAATTTTTACTTTATAGATGGTGAAAAAATACAAGTTTCTATAAAGGATTTCAATGGTAAAACATTAGATGAAATTCAAAAAATTAAGAAAAAATATGATGAATACTCAGCTCAAATTGACTACTCAAAGTTTGATAAAATTGTTAGCAGATTTATTCAAGCAAATGAGAACAGATATAATGAAGTTACAGATGAGGCAATTAGTTTTGTACAGGAATATAAAGAAAGATATTCCTTAGAGGATATGTTTGTATCTTTTAGTGGAGGAAAGGACTCTACGGTTACATCAGATATAGTAAGAAGAGCGTTTTCATCGAATAAGGTATACCATATTTTTGGAGATACAACATTAGAGTTCCCTTTGACATACGAATACAAAAAGAGATTTGCAAGAGAGCATAGGGTACTTTCAGCAAAAAATTATGAAAAGAATTTTGAAACTCTATGTGAACAAATTGGACCACCAAGTCGTGTTATGAGATGGTGCTGTACTGTTTTTAAAACAGGAGCGATAACACAAACTATTGCATCAGCATTTAAAAATAAAACTAATATTTTATCGTTTCAGGGAATACGGCATAATGAATCATTAAGTAGAAGCAAATATGATAGAGAAAGTAAGAGCCCTAAGATTACAAAACAAACAGTAGCTGCACCTATTATAGAGTGGACAGATTTTGATGTATGGCTTTATATTTTAACAACTGGAATAGACTTTAATGATGCTTATCGTCTTGGTTATTCAAGAGTAGGATGTTGGTGTTGCCCTAATAATGGTTCTTGGTCAGAATTTTTATCAAAAGTGTATATGTATGAACAGTATGTGCATTGGAGAAAAATTTTGGTTGATTTTGCTAAGAAAATAGATAAACCAGATCCTGAAGAATATGTTGATGAGGGTGGTTGGAAAGCACGACAAGGTGGAAATGGAATAGATATTGCAGAGAGATCAATTATTTCATATGAGCCGTGTGCAACGGAAGACAATGCATTTAATTATGAATTGCAGAAACCCATTACGAAAGAGTTCTATGAGTTATTTAAACCTTTTGGGTATATCAATACCCAATTAGGAAATGAGAGATTAGGTGAGGTTTATGTACTTGATAAAAAGGGAAATGTGGTTCTTGTATTGCAAGGAAGAATTGGCTCAACCAAATTAAAGGTAACGATTAAAAATGAAAGATTAGCGGGTGCAACAAGTTTGAAGGTTGCTGAAGGAAAAATTCAGTGTCAGCTTACTAAATATCAGATGTGCATAGGCTGTAAAGCTTGTGAAAGTGTTTGCAAACATAGTGCAATAAAAATCAAAGAAATGGAAGATGGTAGCATATCATATAAAATTGATGATCAAAAATGTAAGAGATGTACAGAGTGCGTTAATCATTTTAATGCAGGCTGTTACGTAAGAAAAGTGCTTACCATTAAGAGAGAAGGATAACATGACAAATAAAGTTATTTATAAATTAAAAGGACATGAAAAATTTCCACTGAGAGAGGGCTGGATAAATAAGGGCTTATCTGTAGCAAAAGAAAAAGGCACACATATATTTTTGGAAAGTCAAGGTCCAGATATGTTAGGTGTTGGTACTAATATGGTTAAGTCTATACGATATTGGATGCAAGCATGCGGATTGTTGGTTAAAGATGGTAATAAAGAAATACTTTCCGATATGGCAGAAATTATTTATATGAATGATCCATATTTGGAAGATATTTTCTCATTATGGATACTTCATTCAAATATTACTAAAAACATTGAACAGGCTACGGTGTGGTATATGTTTTTTAATAGGTTTAATGTTGATTCTTTCAACAAAGCTGATATGCAAAAGAAAATGCAGCAGGAACTGTTTAATTATGTTGGGCAACAAGTAACAGAAAGCTCATTAAAAGATGATATCGACGTGTTATTAAATATGTATTCAAAAGGTGATAATAAAAATGAAGATCCAGAGGATAAGATAATTTCGCCTTTTTCCACACTTGGAATAATAAAGAAAGAAGATGAGACCTATTATAAGATTCAACCAGACTTAAGAAGGATAGCCAATGAATTAGTGCTATATGAGATAAGCAGTTTATTAGATCATAATAAATCTATAAGCATTGAAACAATAGCATCTGGTGAAAGAAGTCTTGGTGCGATATATAATATGACAATGATTACTGTTAATAAGTATCTGGATAATCTTGAAGCAATGGGATACATTCGAGTGGATAGAACAGCAGGACTGGATATGGTATATCCGGAAAATATGAAGAGCCCAATAGAAATTATTAGAGATTATTATAGAAAATAAAGGTGGATAAAAGCATGGCAGTTACAAAGTTAAGCCAGATTGTAAAATTAAATGGCAGTTTTAGAAATTCTATTAATCTGTATTTGAACTTAAATAAAAAAGAAAAGATTGATAGTTATATTCCTACAAAGTCATCTTTGAATATATTAAAACGATATGTTAGTTCTATAAAAAAGAACAAAGACCATTCTACGATATTGATTGGTTCTTATGGCAAGGGAAAATCACATTTGTTACTGATTCTTTTAGCAATAGTGAGTATGCAGCGTACAAAAGAAAACAATGAGATTGTAAAGAGCCTTTTAAAAAAGATAAGAATTGTTGATGAAGAGACATTTGAAATTGTTTCAAGTGTTTGGAATAAGAAAGGACGTTTTTTGCCCGTTATTATTTCGGGAAATACAGATGATGTAAGTCGTTCTTTTATGATTGCATTAAATGATGCATTAAAGAGAGAAAATTTAATGAATTTGATGCCGGATACTTTTTTTAGTATTGCAGAAGACACTATATGTAGATGGAAGAAGGAATATCCTGAAGTTTATATAAATTATGAGAAGGCATTGAAGAAAAATGGTGTATCTATAAATGATATTAAAAATGGATTGAAGGTATGTGATCCGAATGCTCTTGAAGTTTTTAAGAGCGTATATCCTTCATTAATGGGGGGAGAGCAGTTTAATCCTCTTACAGGTAGCGAAGTGTTGCCTATGTATCAAAGCGTAGCTGATAAATTACGTGAACAGTACGGATATAGTGGGATTTATGTGGTTTTTGATGAATTCAGTAAATTCATTGAGGGACAAGAAAAGCACTCTATTGGTGGAAATATGAAGTTTCTACAGGATATGTGTGAACTGGCAAATGAATCAAAAGACACACAAATTTATATGACAATGGTAGCTCACAAATCAATAAAGGAGTATGGAGCATATCTTTCAGAAGCTGTAATTAATGCGTTTACAGGGATTGAGGGGAGAATAGAGGAAGTATTATTTAATACTTCTTCAAAAAATAGTTACGAATTAATACAAAATGCTATTGAGACGGACACAAGCAGATTGGCTGAAATTCCAGATGCTGATAAGTATTTTGGAAGAGCAAAGGTGGATGAATACTATAAAATACCAGCTTTTAGATCTGTGTTTACCAATATTGATTTCGAGGAAATAATCGTTAAGGGATGTTATCCTCTTAGTCCTGTATCAGCATATGCATTGCTTAATATAAGTGAAAAAGTAGCACAGAATGAAAGAACCCTATTTACATTTATATCTAAAGAAGAGCCTAAAAGTATGGCACTGTATGTAGTGGAGCATACATTTAATAATGAATGGATAGTAACACCGGATAAGATATATGATTATTTCCAGAATTTGTTCAAAAAAGAAATTGGAAATGAAAGAGTTCATACAGAATGGTTAAATGCTGAGTATGCAATTGCTAAGGCGAAGGAAATAGGTAAAATACGTATGCTTAAGACCTTGGCAGTAATAAATATAATAAATAAATTTGATGAAATGCCACCTACTGAAGAAATTTTGAAGATAGCATCAGGATTGCCAAATGCTTCGGAAATTTTAAATTCACTAGTGGCGAAAGAACTCATTTATAAAAAAGAAACAAATAATTGCTATGTATTCAAAACACGGGCAGGAGCATCGCTTAAGTGTGAGATTAAGAGACGGAGAGTTTTAAAGGATTCAGTTAATTTATCGCAGGTCTTTTCAGACGTTAGTAATAACCAATATATTTTGCCTAAGAGATACAATAACACATATTCAATGACGAGATATTTTAGATTTGAATATCTAGATGTTGTAGATTTTTTGAAACTTGAAAATGTGGATGTATTATTGCATGATGGAAAATTTCAGGATGGAAAGGTAGTAGCGTTATATTCTTTAGATAATTCTAATCGTACAGAACAGATTATGAAGAAAGTTGCGGAACTTACTTCGTATAATATAATTGTGATTTACACAGAAAAACCATTCGCAATGATGGACAAAGCAAGAGACTATGAGATTATACAGAATATAAAATCTGATGATAAATTTATGAAAGAAAATGAGATTTTATCTAAAGAACTTGTTGTTATGGAAGAAGATATTGAAAAAATATTATCTGATTATCTTGAAAATGAATTTGAACAAATGGGTTCACATATTACTATTTATTATGATGGTGACAAATGGGTACTAGATGAAAATATTTGTACGAGTATAGCAGTGGATATTGTATGTAATCATTTCTATTCGGAGACAGTTGTTATCAATAATGAATTAATAAATAAGCAGTATATAAAAACAGCTCCGATTAAAAAATCTAGAAAAATTATTATGCAGAATATATTAGACGAAGGTTCGGTTGAGAGCTATCTGTCAGGGACAAGTTCAGAGGCTACTATATATAGAGCTGTAATGGTAAATTCTGGAATATCATCAGATGATAAGCCAGATAACGTTAAGAAACTTCTTGGAATTTTTAAATCGTTTTTTGATAGTTGTGTAGATGAAAAAAAATCTCTAAGTATTTTGGTTAATAGATTTTGTGGGAAACCATTTGGGATGAGAGCCGGGGTTTTACCAATATTACTTGCTTATTCATTATCTAAAAGAAACGAGGATATCGTTGTGTATTATGAAGATCGTGAAATCGCACTTGATGTGGACACGATTATAAACATGGTAGATTATCCAACAAAATATTCAATTTTTATTTCTAAGGATAGTGCGGATAAGGATAGATACTTATATAACCTATATGATTTATTTGCAGATAAAGCAGATAAAAATCTCTCTGGGAATAGAATTGCAAATATTTTGACATGTATGCAACGTTGGTATCGAGGATTGCCACAGGTAACCAAAAACATAAGAAAAGGTAATGAATATATTTCAAATGAGAGAATATTAAAAGCATTGCCAAAATTAAAAAATGTAATGCAGCGTATGGATGTAAATGCATACGAGGTGATTTTTGAAATATTGCCTAATATTTGTGGTTATGAGGATTATGATAAAACCGTTGAATTCCTTAGTGTATTAAAAACAAAACTGAACGGCTATATGGATTGGCTTTTGCAAAAAGTAACTGAGGTAACAAAAGATATTTTCAGATTGGATGGAAAAGATGATATGATTCATACCCTCAAAACATGGTATGAAAAGCAAAGTGATGTGGCAAAGCATGGATTATATAATACTTCTATATCAGGATTTATGTCTTGCATAGGAGATATAGATACTTATGATGAATATTTTGTAGTACAAAAAATAATGAAAATTGTAACTGAAGTACATGCAGATTCCTGGAACGATGATACTTATAATGAATACGTGGATAAGTTACAACAACTTAAAAATGATATTGAGGCTATAGGGAGTGAAAATAGAAAGGGAAGTTGCGTTCTGTCATTTACAGGTAAAAATGGAGAGGTGATTCAAAAATATTATGATCCAGTAGATTCTGATGAGGGAACCATGTTTAGAAACATTATAGAGGATCAATTAGAGAGTTTTTCTGATCTGGACGTAAATGTGCGAGTTGCAATTCTGTTAGAAATGATAGAAAAAGTTATGCGAAAAGAGGAATAACATATGATTTATTTGGATAATGCCGCTACAACATATCCTAAACCAGAAGAAGTGTATCAAAAAATAGATTGGGCTAATCGTAATATTGCAATAAATGCTGGGAGAGGATCTTATAAAGCGGCACAAGAGGCTTCTAGACTGATTGAGGAAACTCGAAGACAATTGATTGAGTTAGTGCATGGTTTAGGTAATGAACATGCAGTATTGCTTCCATCGGCAACCATTGCTTTAAATGTAATTTTAAATGGTTTGTCATTTTCGGATGGAGATGTTATTTATGTATCTCCATATGAACATAATGCAGTATCCCGTACTTTGTACAGAATAAGTACTATAAAGAATATACATATTGAGGAATTACCAGTAAAAGATAATCTTGAAATTGATATGGATAAGGTTAAGTATTTGTTCATGAAAAATAAACCATCATGTGTATGTTGTACTCATGTAAGTAATGTGACAGGATATATTTTACCAGTTGAAGAAATATTTGAGATAGCAAAAGAGTATGGAGCAGTAACCATCATGGATGCATCACAATCTTTTGGGCTTTTAGATATTGATATTAAAAAAATCAAAGCAGATTATATTGTTTTTGCTGGGCATAAAACTTTATATGGTCCATTGGGAGCAGCTGGTTTTATTGATAATGCAAGATTATCACTTGATACATTTATTGTAGGAGGTACAGGAAGTGATTCTTTAAATTTAGATATGCCAAGGCAAGTACCAGAAAGATATGAAGCTGCTAGTAAAAATATTGTAGCAATTGTTGGACTGCATGAAGCTCTGACCGTTATAGATAGGAATGGTAATTATCAAAAGGAAAAACTACTATCTGAATATGCAGTAGATAAATTGAAAAAATTAAAAAACATAATTCTTTATATACCAGAAAATCTTACCCAGCATATTGGAGTTATATCTTTTAATGTAAAGGGATATAAGGCAGATGATGTAGGAATGATTTTGGATGAAGATTTTGATATAGCTGTTAGGACGGGATATCATTGTGCACCATATATCCATAAATATTTGGATGATGAAAAATATCTTGGAACTGTAAGAATTAGCTTAGGACAGTATAATACAAAAAATGATATTGATCAGCTGATAGATGCTATAAGTGAATTATAAAAGATGAGAAAGAGGTTTGGATATGGACAATAATTTGTATATTGATTATTTGAATTCATTACATAATTATAATGCTCAAAATGAAAATGCATATGGTGAAAGAAATATTGATAATCCATATTTTAAAGACGTTATGGTTAGGGTAGGATTATGTGATTATATAAAGGAAAATCTTACAGTAAAAAAACCTCATATACTCATTTTGACAGGTCATGCCGGAGATGGAAAAACTAGTATAATGTATCAAGTCCTGACTGACATGGGGGCAGAGTTTGATGTAAAGGAAAAATTAAGTGAGATTACACTTCCAAATGGTGCAAAATGTTTATGTGTAAAAGATTTTAGTGAAATTCCAGAAGAAGAGCAAACAAATCATATCGACAGAATTAATGTGATGAAAAAATCTGTAGATATGGTGAAAAATGGAAATTATGTTTTCATGGTAGCTAATACAGGTCCGCTTATTAATACATTTGGTGAGTTATTCGATACAAATGATAATAAAGAAAAATCTAGAATTCAATTAATAAATATGATGGATAATAATGATGGAGAAATAAAATTCATTCAGGATGTTCCATTGTGTGTAATTAATGTAGCTACTGTTGATAATGTGTATTTTGCAACAGAATTTCTTGAGAAAATTATACAGGATAATTTATGGGAAAAGTGTGAGGCATGCAATAAACATCATTATTGCCATATATATAGAAATAGAAACTTAATTGTAGAAAATAAAACAAAAGTGTACGAGTTTATAAATAATCATTTTATCTGGTTAACGGAGTATGGTACACGATTGACTATTAGAAGTATGACAGAGCAGCTTGCATATATGATTACGGGGGGAATGTCCTGTGAGGAAGTGACTAATAATGATGCATATAAATATCTCTTTAGCAATTTGTTTTTTGGATATATAGGTACTAAATTAAACGCTAGAGCGTTGAACATCATTGCGATAGCAGCAGCGAATAAATGCATGTATGATCATAAAAGATTGCGTTCTGATGAAAAACTTCTAGTTGGTAAAGAATATAAAGATATGTTTGGTAATGCAATTAAAGAGATTATAACGGATGCAGAAAAAAATAATGCATTTATTGGTGGTTGGACGGAATTCCTTCGTAGAACATATCTGTTTACTAATATAATCACGGATGATGTTGTGATATCACAAGATTATGAAGATGTATTTTCAAAACAATTCAAGAGATATCTTGTGTTAAGGGATGGAATAGATACTCCATCAAAGACAGATGCAAATTTGATAGCAGATGCATTATCAATGATTTATATAGGAACTCCTAGTGATGGGACAGAAATTCCATTAACTTTGAGTAGAGAATCAGGAATTACACAAAATGTACAGTTAATTACAGGTACAATTCCAGTACGAAAACTGAGAGTTAAGTCAATAAAAACAAAAGACAGCACTTTTAATAAAGGTAAAGATAGATATGAACTAAGATTAGAAATTGATAGGACGAGCCTAGACACAATATTAACTTTGCCAATGTTGGATTATTTTGAAGAGCTGAAAAATGGTGTGATAGCAACAAATATTGATCCGCAACTATCGCATGGAGTTGAAAGCTTAAAAACACAAATATCTGAATTGCTTGAAGAGGATGAAGATGAAAATGTGATAGAAATTGTTGTTCTTAAAAATAGTGGCAATGATAATATTCGTCTCGAATTAACTGGTGACGGAAAAATCAGAGAAGTGTAGGAGGCAAGATTATGGAAACATTTCCAAAATGGATGGAAGATGATTATAGAAAAATTGCGAATAAAGGTCCACTATCTACATTGATTTTTGGACACAGATTTAAATCAGATCAGACTTTATATGAATATTTAACAGAATTTTTGTTAGTGTTTGTGTCTGCAAAAAATGCAGATTTAAACGAAGGAAAAATGCACTTTCATGATATTACTATTGAGAAAAGTCTTAGTTATTGGGTAGAACCAAGGATGGCTTTGCGAAGATTTATTTTTTATGACAAAGCAAAAAAGAAAGGTTCTATACCCGCAGATACCGAAGCTTATCGCGAAATGATAAATTTAATATCAGATAAAATTGATATAGGCGACAAAGAACTGGCAAAAGAATACGTTGAGGATATTCAGGATTTGTTTCATGGCTATGCTGCTGTAGTAAGAAATAGATTTTGGGGTGCTCAAACACTGTTGCCCATATGTCCTGAATTTGTGTTGTGTGGAGTTGATCCTACTGAAAAAAAACGAAAGAAAGATGTTAATTGGGAAGAAGACCCTCAAAGCTTAGATACAAAATTTGATTTTACAAAACATAACTTTTTGTCTAGAGGTGGAGAACTGTATTATCTGCATTTACTTCAAGGATTAGATGGTGACAAGAATAGACAGAATAAATTAGAGCATCTTTTAAATGACTTGGTAAATGGACAGTGTCAGAAAATTTCAAAATTAGCAAACTATGTTCAAGAGTCATGGGAAGAACAATATTTACTGGATAAGACTGCATTATCACAAAAGTTAGAAGTAGCATATATTCCGGCTACGGGTTACAAAGAATGTGGTAGAAGTAGTGTGGATGAATTGATTAGTTATCTTTCGTGTAAGTTACATCCAATAACAAGAATAGAAATTCTTGCCAAAGGTGTTATGTTTCAAATTATGCGTATGATGTCTTTTAGAGTAGCAGATTATCTTGGTAAAGAAACACCAATATGGATAGTAGATATGAAGGCAGAAAATACTGATACAGTAAAAAAAATTGCGCATGAGTCATTTAGAAGTTTAGAATCTGATTTTATGACTGCAATTAATAAAATGGCAAATGAGGCAGGAATTGCTGACGATGAACGAATGAAGAAAGTGCGTGAAGCACGTATTAATTCATTGGATATTTTTAAGAGCAAAGGAAAAGAATTACAGTGTATTATACCGATTTCAGGACCATTTGAAAGATTTACATTGTCTGAGGATACGATTCGGTTTCTTGTTTTGTCATTAATTCAACCAGGAGATAAGATGACATTAAAAATGTTTTTGGAAAAACTATATCAAAATTATAGGATAGTAATTGGTCCGGAAGAGTATAGAAAAAGCATGCAAGATTCATCTATGGATTCTTCATTAGCGAATAACTTTTCTGAAAATGTAGTTGCATTTCAGCAATTTTTACGTTCTACAGGTTTTTTAAAAGAATTGTCAGATGCGACTTCAATAGTTATTAATCCATATGAGCCAATTGAGGAGGTAATTTCATGAAATATGTTGTAAATAGAATTATTGAACTGATAATGGATAATGAGCCTTCTAAAGATAAAGAAACCATGATTAGAGTGGATGGATTTGATAGTATAAAAATCTATGAGCAGGTTGCATCAAAACTTTCAGAAGAACTTCTTAAAGAGGGGCTTTCTTTAGATATAAAGCTCGCAAAGAATAAATGGAATGCATTTAAGAAAAAATCAGACAATACAACAATTTTACAATCTATGATGCAACATAATTGGGTTGCAGAAGAAGATAGTATGACACACTATAGAAATCTTCACGATAGTAATGTTGTAGTGCTTTTGGGAACAGAAGATGAAGAAGACAAAGGTGGACTTGCTAATTTTCAAAGTATTACTCCTGATATTCTCATTAAAACATTGAATGGCAAATATCATATGATTTTTAAGGATGAGTCGCTTACTGATTCTGATAATGAAGTGATTGATCGTCTTTATAAAGACTTATTTGAGTTTGAGGCTATAGATATATGTAAATTAAGTGATATAGCAGACTCTTGGAATGGAAAAATTTCTAATAGTAAAGATTTTATTGAATTGTTCTTTAATGAATTGCCTTCATGGGGACTGCCTTTTAGACGTCTTGAATTGCCCAAAAGACAGGAAATTATGGGACGTAAAAATGTATTGGCGGGGTGTCACAGATTCATCGTACGTCAACCATTTAATAGTAAGATGTCTATTACTCAATATAATAAATACATGAAGAGAATCGATTATTATAATTCGGGAGAAGCAGATTTAGCAAAATATCCTGGAGATAATGATTGCTGGTCTGAACAGGGAATAAGTAATTATGATGAATTCTCAAAAGTATTGAAGAAATTTATTATCGGCGAAAATTTGAGCGAAAATACAAGTAAATTGCTTACGGTGGATTATAGTATAGTTGAAGATGTTTTGGAAATAGGTATACCTACTGGGAAAAAACCACCTAAAGATAAAGTTAAAACATTGATTGGAGATCCACTAGAAGTATTTACAAATGCATTATTTACAACATTAGCACATATTAAAAATGCAGACATTAGTATTGAAAATATTGAATTTAGATTTTCACAGGCTGAAATTGTGTGCATGTATTCCGATATTGAAGATGATGAAGAACAACAGCAATTACTGGATACTTGGAAGGCAATATGCACTCATTGCGGTGGAGTTATAGAATATTTAAATAAAAGAATGTGGACGGTTAACTATAATGATATAACTTTATCATGTCAGCCAGAAGGTTTTCTTATACCGGCACAGGCATATCATTTTATTGAAGAAGATGCCATGATTAAGTCCGCATCAGCAAATAAGTCTGTAAGTAAGATTAGTTTTTCAACTTGTTATGATGTTAATGGAAAAAAATTTCATCATGATTTTCAGTGGAAATTCGATGCGGCTAATTCTTGGGATAAAAATTTTGGCGAATTATGTTTACAAGATTTTTGCAAGGATAAAGAGGGTATTTACATTCCGGTATCTGAAATAAATAAAATTAACTCTTTGATATTTTCAAAGAGCGAAGAGGAATTTTTTGATCGCTTAAAAGAGAGTGATATATCATTTGATTTTAATTTGGCAGATTATATTGATAGAAAGATACCGACAGACGAGAAAGTTATTTCAGCAAGGTTTGACGAGGTAGGAAAGGCATTTACAGAATTTGCATACGCTATTGCTAACGAAGGCTTTTATACATGTTTAGCAAAAGATTGTTCAGAAATATCGAAATTATGCGCAGCGTATGCAAATCTTGGAAAATATTTAAGAGAAAGAACTTTTCCAGAAAATCTAAAATGGATTTTAGATGCATATATCAATTCGTTTAATATAATTGGTGATATAAGTGTGTTTGAAGCAGAAAAAGAAATTGAGAGTTGTATAGTTCCGGCATGGCATCCTGCAACTTTAGAAAAGATAAATGATCAAAAAATATTTTTCCTGGATGGATGTGGTGAATGGTGGAATGAGGCACAAGAGAAGGAAAAAATAACTGAAAAAGAAATATCAGACACATTATCAGATTTACTTCAAATGAGTATGTTACAGAGCACACTTGATTTGTTCCCTTCTTATGGACAGGTGTATTTTGGCACAATAGCTTCTTATGGAGCATTTAGTTTATATGGAAGAAATGATATTAAAAATGAAAATAGATTAAGAGATATGATTCATAAGGATGCTATATTCGATGATGATTTTGATAAAAATGAAGTATCAAGATTAAATGATAATGCTAAGATGATATATGGGGTAATGTTAGACTATGCAAAGGCATTTCCTAATTCGGCAGATAATCTTAGTATTGTTTTTATTGATCCATCAGAATTACAGCCGATTGTTGCTGCAATATATAAGTATATTGATGCTAGAAGAAAGAATAATATTTCTGCTAAGGTTGATATCTCGTTGCGTATTCTTGTCAAACCAGAGAATAAAGGTGGAAGAAATTATCTTGCATATTGGATGGATGAATTTTTTTCACAGGATGAGAATGTGAATATTCACACTTATTTAAATGAATGGAATTCAAAGTCACAGCTGGAAAAATTATTGAATGGTAACAATGATATAGCATTTGTAATGGATATTCTCAAGGTAAATAATTTGGGATTTGTTGCATCACATAGTAATGAAAGTTTAGCACCAAGTCAGTGTAGATTTCCGATAGTTTATAAACCTACGCCTATATCCAGTACTTCAGTAAAGAGAACAATTGAATTGTCGCAACCACAGTTTAAGGCTGCTTATGAGCATACACAAATTGTGCGTTATCGTAATAATATGGAAAAAATCCCGGACGAAATGTACATTGCCTCTAAAGAAGTAAGTATTGATTCTGATGGTCAAGCAATTGTCCATTTCCTTCATGAAAAGGCTTATTGGGTAGTGTGTGTTGATAGTGGTATGGATGGAGCTTTGTTAAGAAGTGATGATGTGCATCAGCAGGACTACAATATTATTGGTTTTAGCACCGGAAAAGGTGCATATGGACAATATAATTTAACAATTACTACAAGAAAAACGATATTGGAAACGATTAGAAAAAAATTGGAGGATCGTTTATATAGTTTATTTAAGTGGGACAAAGAACAGATAAAAAAGGCAGCACAGCTTTGTATTGATGAGGCAAGTGGGTTGGATGGAATTAGTCTTTTGTCCGCAATTAATCCCAAAGATGAAAATATTCGTGAATTTTTAGCGTATATATTAACTTCGTTGAGGGAAGAAAAATCGTATAGTGATAGTGTCCTTAAAATTGTAATCCATTTAGACTCATATAAGCACTGGTTTGATGGAGATATTGATAAGGATGATGATAGTTCTGCGTCTCGTCCTGATTTCCTTGTTTTAAAGGCATTTTTTACAGATGATGAGAAACTGAAATTAAAAGCTACAGTAACTGAATGTAAGACTTCAATATATGCTAATGCTGAACAGCACAAAAACCATGCACTTGAACAGGTGAAACATGGAGTACGTAGATTGAGCAAAATTTTCAACCCAAACTCAAAATCGATAAAAAGAAGATATTGGTATGCTCAATTATATCGTGCATTGGCATTTGCACAGGTTACTTTTAGCAACAATACATCGGAATTTGCTGAAGTATCTTCAAGACTTCGAAGCATATTGGATGGCAATTATGAAATTGAGTGGAATTCAAGAATATTAGGATTTTGGATAGATATGCCTGGTGATAATGAGACTGAAAATATATCTGATGACGGAATAATGATATGTGACATTCCTCAGAAAATAATACAGTCATTTTTATTAGGAAATGAGGTAAGTGATGTTAATTTTGTAAATATAAATGCAAAAGATTTTATTGAGGATGATGAGGTACAAGAAAGGATTAAAGAGCGTGAAAGGGTTCTTGCGGAGGAAATTGAATCTTCGCAAAACGGAAAAATAAAAAGAATGCAATTTGCTGAAACATATAGTTCGGTTAATAAAGATGATGTTATTTCTGAGGATGTACCGCATGAGAAAGCTAAGGTTGCATCAGAAAATGTATTGGTAAACAGTACTAATGAGGAAACAGAAACTTTAAATTTAGATGAGACAATTGAATCACATAATTTATCTGATGAGGCATCTGAAGTTGCACATAGCGATTCTCATCAATCTATTAAGACAGATGTGATTGAAAATAAGGATAGTCTTGAAAACATCAGAGTTTTAATAGGCAAAAATAAAATGTCTACAGATGTGTATTGGGAATTTGGAAGTCCGCAAATGGCAAATAGACATTTATTAATTACGGGCACATCAGGTCAAGGAAAGACATATAGTATTCAGACAATGTTGTATGAATTAGCTAAGGGCAATGTGTCTTCCGTTGTATTTGATTATACAGAAGGATTCCGATTAGATCAACTTGAACCAGAATTTGTTGATAGTATGCATAATAAAATCAATCAGCATATTGTAAAAATACAAGGTGTTCCTATAAATCCATTTAAGAGACAGGAACAAGATTTTGCAGGAATGAAGATACAAGATACACCAGCTGATGTGGCTGGACGATTTGCCAATATTTTAACTCATGTATATGGGTTTGGCGAACAACAGTATGCGGCTATTTACGAGGCTACAAGAGTGGGAATGGAAAAATATGGAGATGTTATGGATATGAACCATTTCCAAGAAGAATTAGTGGAGATACAATCAAAAAATGCATCTGCAAAAACTGTTGTATCAAAAATGACACCATTTTTCCATAGTATAGAATTCAACAAAGATGCAGAATTTGATTGGGGCAAAATATTGTATGCTGATGAAGCAAAATTGAATATATTTCAATTAACAATGATAGATAGAGAAATGCAAGTTATTGTTACTGAATTAATGCTTTGGGATGCATGGTATTATACAAAAAATTATGGTTCAAAAGAAAAACCATTTGTAGTAGTTTTAGATGAGGCACAGAATTTATCCCATAAGGAAAATTCGCCAAGCAAGGCTATCCTTACAGAAGGAAGAAAATTTGGCTGGTCTGCTTGGTTTGCAACACAATCATTAAAAGTACTTGCTGACGACGAAGTGGTTAGATTGATGCAGGCAGCTTTTAAATTGTATTTTAAACCTACTGATGAAGAAATAACTAAGATGTCAAAGCAACTAGATCCTACCAATTCCAGTCTTTGGATTGGAGCTTTGAAGGCATTAAAAAAAGGTCAGTGTATAGTCGTTGGTGACCGCAAAAAGGATGATGGTACTTTTGGTGGAACAAAACCTACAGTTACTAATATTACTTCGTTTAAGGAGAGATGTTAAATGTCAAAGCAAGTTAATGTAAATTTTCACCAAACATTTAAGCCTGAATGCCAGTATATCAGTAGTATCTTAGATATTGCTGATGGTATTACATGGCGTTCGGTAAAGGATATTTCAGCAGTAACAGGCATTCCCCAAGGGACTTCTAGTGGAAAAGTTGAGCCACATATAAGTTATGCGGAATATATGGGATTAGTAAAAAGCGAAAGAAAAGAAAAACAGATTAAATTGTCAAGGACGGATTTAGGGGAAATTATTTATATGGAAGATCCAGGCTTGCAAGAATTATTAACGAAAACGCTTTTACATGCGATGATTTTGCGTCAGAAAAATGGTGCAGATATGTGGAGTGATATTTTTAATAGCATTTTTCCAAAGTATCGAAATGGAATAAAGAAAGAGCTATTGATATTAGAATTAAATCAACTATACGCCAATAAAGTAACAACTAAAAATATTGCCCCTTTTTTTGGCTCATATGACGATTTCTTTTCAGAACTTGAAATATTGACAATTCAGGATGATGTCGTTAGTTGTAATTCGCTTCCGTATGATAAAGAATTTATATATATGTATGCAACAGTATTATGGAAGTATTGGGACGAATTTTACCCTGAACAGGACGAAATATCATCAGTTCAATTTGCAGAATTAGGATTTGGAAAAGCTTTTGGATGGAATTTAAAAGCAGAGTATGAAGTAATGGAACATTTAGCGGATAGAGGATTGATTAGAATGAATAGGCAGTTAATGCCATATACGATATTGAAACTTGTAACAGAAGATGAGTTGACAAATAACTTGTATAGTGAATTGTGTTAGGAGGAGTTCATCATGGAGTTAGGCAAAATACTAGAATTTAGAAGAGATTTATATTTTGAAGGTGCTGTTCAAGCTGATTGGTTTTATTCACAAGAAAAAGCAGCAAAGGTTGCAGAAAATTTTGTGTTTCATGGAAAGCAGTATTTTGGGGTAGAAGATCAAGGCGCAGGTAAAAAGCGTATAGATACGATTAGTTTGGTTGAAGAACTTACAGAGAAAATGTCAGATGATCATGCAAATGCGCTGACGTTAGCAATTGCTGATTATGGTACCGGTAAATCACACTTGGCTGTAACATTGGGACAGATATTTTCAGGAAAAGATTATATGCCTGAAACATATAATAAAATTTTATCTAATATTTCTAGTATTGATGCCGAGGCAGCAGAACATATAAAATCATTGACTGATGAGAAAAACTTTGTGTTGGTAATCAATGGAATGAGAGATTTCAACTTACATTCTGAAATTTTGAAAGCAGCACAGAAGAGCTTAAAATTATATGGATTGCCAGATGATGGATTAAAAAAGCTAAATAGAGCTTTAGAAACTGCAGAAACTTTTTTTAATCGTAATGCAATGAATGCTATTACTTTGTTTGAAGAAAAAGCAAGGAAGTTTGGCTGGAATGAGACTGGGGATGATTTGGTTAGCAAGATTAGGGATAATCTTATGACCGATGAAGTAGCATTTGATATTGTAAATGCGGTATATATGGAAATTAATGGACAGGAAATAAGATGGGATGAGGGGCTATCCGCTTCAAATATTTTAGAGATGCTTATTTCAGAATATTGTGGAATTAATGGTAGATTTGAACATGTTATTTTATTGTTTGATGAATTTGGAAGATACTTAGAATATGCTTCAGGTGTTAATGCTGCAAAGTCAGGAGATTCTGCATTACAGCAAATTTTTGAAACTGCTCAAAATGCTAATGGTGTTTTGCAGGTGATTAACTTTATACAGTCTGACATTAAAACATATTTACAACGTGTTGATCAAACAAAGAACATCAGCAGATATATTGGACGATACGATGCAAGTGACAAGTATTATATATCTTCTAATTTGGAAACGGTTTTTGCTAACTTGATTCAACGTAAGGATAAGATTGCTTTTGAAGAGAATATAATTGCATGGCAAAAAAACAATGAAAATTTGTGGAAGAATATATTTGAAAAATTAAATAGATGGCTTGTAACAAAGGGAATGTGGAGAGATTATACATTATTCCGTAAAGTAATTGTTGAAGGAATATATCCAATGCATCCTATTTCAACATTTATGTTAACTCAATTATCGGATTATCTGCAGAATCGTTCATCATTAACTTTGATTAGCCAGTATATTGATAACTCTAAAGAAGTTGATATTTCTAATAACGAATTTTTGATTATGCCTGAAACATTGATGAGAGGCGATTTATATACAGAAATGCTTGCAGCAGAGCAAGAGGGAAAACAACCATCACAACAATGTATTAGATTTGATAATATTATGCGAAAATATGGGGACAAGTTATCAGAAAAATCGTTAGTTGTCCTTCGAGCAAATTTAATTCTTAGAATACTTCGCTTCAGAACTAAGGATTATGCAGATGCTAAAGAAGCATTGTCTGTATGTAGTGGTTTTTCAATCTCTGAAATTGAAGAAGAACTTAAATGGTTAGAAAATGAATATGCAGTATTAGGATTTGATGATCATGCTGGTTGCTTCGATTTTATGGAGGAATCAAATGGAGCACATGATTTTAAAGTGTTAAAAAAGAGGCTCATGGCAGGAGCTTCCATAGACAAATCAATACTGCAAAGTTTGAAAATTCAGGAAATAGCAGGAGTACTTGAAAAACAAACAACAAATTTTGCTTTGCAGCATAAAATAACGACAAATGAATGGTTATTTGAACAAGATTTATATGCTATTGAAGAATTTGATGAGAGTAGAATAAAAATATACATAGATAACTGGAATAATGCTATTAGTTCTACAGCAGCTAAAGGAAAATTAGTGTGGTTATATGTAAATAAGGATACCGCTCTTTCTTATGTGGAAAAAGCTGAAATGATGGCTAAGCAGTTAGAGAACACTCCTATAATTATAATGTTGCTGAATGATTCCGATAATAGATTGTATGATTCTCTTTTAGAGTACGATGTATTAGATAAGTTAGATGATTTGAATCGGAATAAATATGATCGTTATTATCAAGCAGATTTTGGTCAAGCAGAGAATAATTTGAAAGATGAATTTGCTGAATTGAAGAAGCAAAGAATTCATTTGGGAGCAAATGGTACTGAAGAGATTAAAATGAGAATGCCAATTTATTTAACATCAGTATTTGATGAATTATATCCTGATGCTATTCCATTCTCTTTTGACGGATTCGTTACGAAAGGAAATAACCTTGGTGGTAAAGGTGGTACATATTATTGCACTATAGTTAAAATGCTACTTTCTAATTCTGTAAATGAAACCACTATACATAATTTTGCAAGTGATGTACGTAATAGAATAGAAGCATTGTTAATGACAACTAATGCAACTTCATGGAAATGTATTGATCAGGAATTTAGAGTGATTCCACCAGAAGAAAAGAGAGCACGTAAAGTATATGATAGTATTGTGACAAAAATCAATGAAAATAAAGAGTATGCATGTAAAGATATTTTTGATAGATTTTGTCGTCCACCTTATGGTATGAGTGAAGATGTTGTTGTCCTTATGATTGCAGTTGTTTGTGCTAACTTAAATTACTGTTTGAGATTCAGATGTGATGAGTCTTTAACCAATATCAATAGTTGGAAAGAATTAGTTGTTATTAAGGATAAAAAAATAGACATTGATGTTGTGAAGAAATCTGCATTTGTTATGGTAGATGCAGGGGCAGTTACCGGTAAATATGTGCGTTTCTTTGAAAGAATACAATCTAATAAAAGTATTTCAGAAGTAATTTCACTAGAAAAAATCCTTGCGAATATGATGGATGTAGATGAAATTCCAGAGGAACTTGAGACACAGTATTTACTTGCAAGAAAATACCTGGATTCCGGGAAAAAAGCTAATAATGAATGGAAAACATGTATTGGAGAAATAGATGAAAAGTTAGAGGCTTCTATAGAGGAAAGCAATTTATATGATGCGTTAAAAGGATTACAGTTAGTTGAAGCAATTCCATATACGAAAATATTCAAGGATAATGGATATGAATTAGATGAAGAGTCAAAAAATACGGTAAAAGAATTGATATCATCCCTAAAAAGTGAGGTTGAACAGCTGATTACACCTTATTTGGCAAACATGTATTGCAAGTCAGTAGAGGGAGTGAATACTTTTAGAAATCACAATACAAAAATGCAAAATATGCTTGAAGAACTGGGCTTTACTAATTATGCTATGCAGGTGAAGAGACGTAAAGAAGAGGAATTAAGTAATATTGATGAAATTCGTTCTCGCCAGGAATTACGAGCAGATTGTGAAAAATATTTGGAAGAAAGTCAGATTACTAGATATGTGACATATGTAAATGTTTGTCTTTATTTAAAAAGTGGAAAAGAACTTCAAGCAAGAGTAGAAAAGTATGGCGTGGCACTTGGAAAAGATGCGCAAAAAATTCAAGAAAATATTAATGACAGAGTGGCTGCTCTAGAAAAAAATCATGACCGAACTATGCAAGATATGTCTGATATTTGGGATGACTTGTACGAAGTAAAAAACGCTGATGATGTCGAAATGTTAATAGATAATATAGCAAGTGTATTGCAAAAAGGAATACCAGATGCTGACAGGCTTGATTTTGAGGAACTTCAGAAAAATTTATCTGAATTATTGAATGATATTAATGAAATTAAGCGAGTAACTAATTCTAGAAATGAATTTAAAAAGATATCAGAGGATATGATTAATAAATACGAACATTCTGAGTTTGACTTTGAAGTGCTGCCGATAATTCACGAGGTTATTTTTGATATGGAAAATAATATGAATGTCAGAGAACAGGAGTGGATTAATAGTGTACTTACACTAGGAGATAAAAGCAGAAAAGCGGTACACAAGTGGAAAGAAAAAACAGCCTATTTACCAGAATATCTCTCAGAAGAAACCATTGAAAAAGTAAAGATGGTCGATAAAGAAGCGGATGAGATAATAAGTGAAGGGAAAATTGAGGATGTTCTCTTTTATTTCGATAAGTTGGATGATGTGGAAAAGCTTGAGTGTATTCAGAAGTTACAAAATCGTTTAAACAGATAATATCTTAGGTAATGTGGATGGTTAATGGATATATGATTGCTGAGAATAGATTTATTATTAGTATTATAGTCTTATTCAAATAAAACACAGGAGTATTACATTATGGAACGAGTAGCTAAATTTTTAAAAGAAGCAGAGACATATTATTTGGCAACAGTAGAAGGCGACCAGCCAAGAGTCAGACCTTTTGGTACAGCCCACATTTTTGAGGGGAAACTTTATATTCAGACAGGTAATGTGAAAGAGGTATCAAAACAGATTCATGCAAATCCAAAGGTAGAAATCTGTGCATTTAAAAATGGAGAGTGGCTCCGTGTAGCAGGAGAACTTGTGGAAGATGACAGAAGGGAAGCCAGACAGTCGATGCTTGATGCTTACCCATCATTACAGAAGATGTATTCAGCAGACGATGGAAACACAGAGGTATTTTATTTTAAAAATGCTACAGCAACATTTTCATCATTTACGAATGATCCGGAAGTAGTGAAGTTCTGATGACAAAGGACGAGTGGTACAGGCAGTTGTTCGAGAGACTGGACAATTCCAAATTTCGAAGCAGCTTTCATTTGAAGCAGAAAGACATAGATTACATAAACCAAAAGGGACTTGATACGATCAGACAACATGCAAAGGACTTTATTGCAAAGAGAGAAGCTCCCGCATTTATAGCAAATGATGGCAAACAGACTCCTATGAGGGGGCATCCGGTATTTATTGCCCAACATGCAACTGCAACATGCTGCAGAGAGTGTATCCGGAAGTGGCACAAAATGCAGCTGGGCAGGGAACTGAGTCAGGTGCAGCAGGATTATCTTGTAGATATAATTATGACATGGATTCAAAAAGAACTGGAAAGGCAGAAAAAGAAATTATGAAAATGCAGATATTTGTAGATGCAGATGCGTGTCCTGTAGTAGGTATTGTAGAAGAAATAGCAAAGAAATATAGTATTCCAGCCACATTGCTGTGTGATACGAATCACGTATTATATTCAGACTATAGCGAAGTGATCGTAGTTGGTGCAGGAGCAGATGCTGTAGATTACAAGCTGATTAGCATTTGTCATAAAGGGGATGTCGTAGTATCTCAGGATTATGGTGTAGCTGCTATGGCACTTGGAAAAGAAGCGTATGCCATTCACCAATCCGGTAAGTGGTACACAAATGAAAATATTGACCAGATGCTTATGGAGCGGCATCTTAACAAGAAGGCAAGACGCAGCTCGCATAAGAATCATATGAAGGGACCAAGAAAGCGTACAGAGGAAGATGATGTACGCTTTGCTCAGTCTTTTGAAAAACTCATACGGATGGCAAAAGCAAAAGAAGGTGCTCAGAGTGGGATTATTTAAGAAAAAGACAGTTATAAAGACTTATGATAAAGAAAACAAGAAGCCGGTAATTAAGGCAAGCATCTGTAACGGTGAGCAGGTTGCCGGTTTTAAGGACATCCATACAGGTAAGATCGAAGAGGTTATGCTGATTAAAAGTCAGGCGGATCTTGATGAATTCAAGAAAATGTATGGAATAGATGGCAAAATAGAAAAGGAGTATTGATATGAGCATATTAGGAAACATACTTTGGAAAGCAGTTTTTCAAAATTGCAAAATTATCCCTGATGCCATTTGGCGCAGAGGTAATCTGACCGGCAGGAGAGCATTTTTTGTGAGTTTAAAAGAATAGGCAGGAAAGATGTGTGACATAACAAGGTTACAGATGGATGAGAAAGGAAAACACGATGAACATATATGATGAATTGGAAAATTTAAAAGCTAGGGCTCGATCCAATCCGGAACTTGCGCAGGCGTTGTTAGCTACCCGGGAAATGAAAAATCCGGTTTCCGCATTCTGCCGTATTGCACAGGAGCATGGATGCACCTTTTCCGCTATGGATCTGGTCTCTGCCGGTGAGGATTCTTACGCAGCAATGCGTCGCTCCACGAATGGAGGCGGCGAGAATTCTCCGCTGTTGCAGGGAGAAGATGATCTGTACGAGATGTTTTTAATTGAATTGACGTAAAAGATTACTGCAGAATGGAGAAGACATGAAACCCAGAACACAAAAATCAATGGAATTATATAACACCCTCCTGAACCGTGGCTTTCCACAGGAGTTTTGTGAGCAGATTTCACTGAATCTGAACACAGACTGGACGGCACAGAGGATGCTTGGCTATTTGTCACATTACAGGAAACTTCCGATGGCAGAAATCGTGGACGAGATGCTGGCAATTCTAAGTGACCGGAACCGGATTATGCAGAAGCATGAATGGGAGAATACAAATGCGAAATGGAATGAATTTTTAAACCAGGGATTTCAAAAAGAGGATTGAAAAATAATATGAAAGAGGTTTTTTATGAGTTATTGGAAAAAATTTAAAAAGAAGTATATGGGGGATCGTGCGTTTTACCGCCATTATTTATTGCTGGCAGTGCCAATGATCCTGCAGAATGCCATCACGAATCTGGTCAGCTTTTTGGACAACATTATGGTGGGACAGCTGGGAACGGAACAGATGTCCGGTGTTGCAATCGTAAACCAGCTGATTTTTGTGTACAATCTGGCAATTTTTGGAGCAGTGTCGGCGGCAAGTATTTTTGGTGCGCAGTATTTTGGCAATGGGGATCACAGGGGACATATGCATTCGTTTCGTTTTAAGCTTTATGCGACGCTGCTTGTGTCAGGACTTACCATGTTGCTGCTGCTTACGAAGGGATCGGATCTGATTTCCCTGTATCTGACGGATACTGCGGGAAATGGAGCAACCGATGTGGCACTTCAATATGGAAAGCAGTATCTGGTGATTATGCTGGTGGGACTGGTTCCGTTTGCAGTGAACCAGGCATATGCCACCAATATAAAAGAAACGGGACAGACGCTCGTTCCGATGCTGGCAAGTTTTGTGGCGGTGGGAACCAATGCAGTGCTGGATTATCTGTTGATTTTTGGTGTGGGACCATTTCCGGAACTTGGGGTGACAGGGGCGGCACTTGCCACTGTGATTGCCCGGTATGTGGAAGCGGTTATTGTTGTCCTCTGGGCACATAGAAACCGGGAGAAGAACCGGTATCTGGAAGGGGCTTATCGCGGATTTGGAATCCCGGTGAGCGAACTGAAAACGATACTGATCAAAGGGCTTCCCCTGATGTTCAATGAGGTTTTATGGGCGGCGGGCATGACCACCGTTACCCAGTGCTATTCTGTGCGCGGACTTGATGTGGTGGCAGGGCTGAATATTGCCACGACGATTACCAATTTGTTTAACATTGTCTATATACAGTTGGGAGCGTGTATCAGTATTGTTGTGGGACAGTATTTGGGAGCCGGAGAACTGGAAAAGGCAAAAGACGCAGACAACAAGATGATTGTTTTCAGTGTCTTCTGCTGTGTGATTATGGCAGCAATCATGTTTCTCGTGGGGGGATTTTTCCCTGATATTTACAATACGACAACGGAAATTAAGGATCTGGCTACAAAGTTTATCGCCGTTTCTGCGCTGATTATGCCGTTTTGTTCGTTTAGTCATGCGTCTTATTTTACGCTTCGTTCCGGTGGAAAAACGATGGTTACGTTTTTATTTGATTCGGTGTTTACCTGGGTGGTTGTTGTGCCGGTTGCATTTTTGCTGGCACACGGCACGGGACTTGGAATTGTAAGTGTTTATTTTCTGGTACAGGCCACGGAGCTGATCAAGGTCGTGATCGGATACTGCATGGTACGAAGCAACGTCTGGGTGGTAAAAATGGTATAGGTGATCAGGGATCAGAAACTCATGCTACGGCATTATTTATAAACAATTGTTAAATGTTTGAAAAATATTTGGAAAATGGACAACTTTTATGAAAGAATCGGTTATAATAATTTCATCTGAAAATTTAACGAAAAATACATAGGAAGCGGATGGAATTATTATCATGGAACAGGAAAACAGAGTCAGAATGGAACGAATTGCAGCAGATCCACAGTCCGGGCTGTCTGCAGAGCAGGTAAAAAGAAGGTTTGCACAGGGAGAAAACAACTATAAAGTAGAGTCTTCCACGTTGTCGGTTCCGGAAATTGTGCGTTCAAATGTCTGCACATATTTTAATCTTGTATTTGCTGTGATTGCGGTTTTGCTTGCTATTGTGGGTGCATGGTCGGATATGCTGTTTCTTCCGATTATTGTGGCAAATACCTGTATTGGTATTATCCAGGAGGTACACTCCAAAAAGGTGCTGGATAAATTATCCATTCTGAATGCACCGCATGCAGTTGTAATCCGTGACGGAAAGCGGCAGGAGATTCCGGCAGATCAGCTGGTGCTGGATGATATTGTGGAATTTTCGGCGGGAAGCCAGATTCCGGCGGATGCGAAAGTGGTATCCGGAGAACTGCAGGTGAACGAATCCCTGATCACCGGAGAGTCGGATGAAATTGAAAAACGGGAGGGGGATTCCCTGCTTTCCGGAAGTTTTGTGGTATCCGGAAAGGCATGTGCACGTCTTGAGAAGGTCGGAAAAGATTCTTATATTTCAAAGCTGACTCTGCAGGCAACGAAAAGCAAAAAGGGAGAGCAGTCAGAAATGATCCGCTCCCTGAATTATCTGATCATGGTGATGGGAATTATTATCATCCCGATCGGGATTGCCCTGTTCGTGCAGTCGTTTATTTACAATGAGGGAACGTTTCATGACAGTATCACCGGTATGGTGGCGGCTATCATCGGAATGATTCCGGAGGGACTGTATCTGCTGACAAGTGTGGCACTTGCGGTTAGTTCCGTGCGGCTGGCACAGAAGAAGGTATTGATCCACGATATGAAATGTATTGAGACGCTGGCGAGAGTCAATGTTCTTTGTGTGGATAAAACAGGCACGATCACCGAGCCGGGGATGCATGTCTATGATTTTTCTGTTCTGGATGGGGCAGATCAGCTGGAAATTTCCCAGCTGCTGGCAGATTTTGTGGCAGCGCAGGAAAAAGACAATGCGACGATGGAAGCACTCAAAGCGCATTTCTCAAACGGAAGTGGTATGCGGGCAAGGGAAGTGTATTCGTTTTCTTCGGAAACGAAGTATTCCGGAGCCGTGATGAACGATGGGAAATCTTATGTGATCGGAGCACCGGAATTTGTTCTGCGGGGGCAGTTTGCCCAGTATCAGGAACAGATTGCCACCTACAGCAGCAAAGGCTACCGTGTGCTTGTATTTGCGCAATATGAAGGGACGCTTGACCGGAAACCGCTGACAGAGCCGGTACTTCCGCTTTGTTTTGTGATGCTTGCCAATCCGATCCGCAAAGGGGCAAAGGAAACCTTTACTTATTTTGCGGAAAATGATGTTGATATCAAGGTGATTTCCGGTGACAATCCGCTGACGGTTTCCGTCATTGCGGCAGAGGCGGGGATTGTGGGTGCGGAGCGTTTTGTCGATGCATCGACTCTGAAAGAAAAAGAAGATTATTATCGCGCGGTGGAAGAATATACGGTATTCGGCCGTGTGACCCCGAGCCAGAAGCGGATGCTGGTACAGGCACTGAAAGAACATAAAAAAACGGTTGCCATGACCGGAGATGGTGTAAATGATGTGCTGGCACTTAAAGATGCAGACTGCAGCGTGGCGATGGCCTCCGGCAGCGAAGCCGCTTCTAATGTGGCACAGCTGGTACTTTTAGATTCCGATTTTTCCAGAATGCCATCGGTGGTCGCAGAGGGACGCCGTGTGGTAAATAACATTGAGCGGACCGCCGCATTGTATATTGTAAAAAACATTTTCTCCATGCTGCTTGCCATTTTCTCCGTGATTCTGATGCTGGATTATCCACTGGAACCATCACAGGTATCGCTGATCAGTATGTTTACGATTGGTATTCCGTCGTTTGTTCTGGCACTGGAGCCGAATAAGGATCTGATCCGCGGACATTTCCTGACAAACGTACTTGTGCGGGCACTTCCGGCAGGACTGACGGATTTTATCGTAGTAAGTGGTCTGGTGATTTTCTGCCGGGAATTTCAGGTAGATCTGGATTGTCTGTCTACATCATGTACCATTCTGGTTGCAATCGTTGGTTTTATGATTCTGCACCGCATTGCAAGACCGATGAATACCGGACATATTGTAATGCTGGTCGGCGTGATTGCAGGATGGATTCTTTGCATGCTGTTTGGCAGAAGTTTTTTCGGAATTACGGAAATTTCCAAACAGTGTGAAATGCTGATGGTAATTTTTGCAATTATTACGGAACCGGTTCTTCGGTATCTGAGCCTGATTGTTGAGTGGATTTCTGCGAGATGCCGCATGATCCATGCCCGTTTTTCGAGGGCGTAAAAGTGGGGCTGGTTCTTGCATGCATATAAGGAATCGTATATAATAAAAGACATACTAGTAGAAAAGCAGGTGTGGATGTGCAGAAGAGAATCAGGCAGATAGCCGCAGGAAAATTCGAATCGGATCAGCCTTCGCTTTCTATTTCGGACGAGGAACTGTTTCTTACGGTTACAGAAGGACAGGAATATACCGGGGAATTTGAAATTACCAGTGAAAACCATATTCCGGTGCGGGGCATTGTCTACTCCACCCACCCAAGGATGGAGTGCCTGACTCCCCAGTTTGAAGGCGAAAATATACGGATTCGGTATCAGTTTCATAGTAAGGGTCTCGTTGAGGGGCAGGAGGAAAAGGGTGCGTTTGTGATTCTTTGCAATCAGAGTGTACACAGCCTTTCTTTTTGTGTATCCATATCCCGTTTATATGCGCAGACTGCCACAGGTGCGATTCGCAGTCTTTCGGATTTTACGGCACTTGCAAAGGAAAGCTGGCAGGAAGCATATCAGCTCTTTTATCACAAGAGTTTTCCCAATATTCTAAAAGCAAAAGAGACAAAAGAAAAGATGTACTATCAGGGGATTCTTGCGGCAAAACCATCGTCGCAGAATCTGGAAGAATTTTTGGTGGCAGCCGGCAGAAAAGAACAGATCCATTTTACAATTTCTGAGACAGACTGCCGGTTTGATGCGCTTACCGAAAGCCAGCAGCAGAAGATCGAAATCAAAAAGAGCGAATGGGGATATTTGGAACTTGCCATCACCTCCGATGCCGCGTTTGTACAGCCGGCACAGACGCAGATTACTTCGGAGGATTTTCTGGGGAGTACGTTTGTCCTGAAATACATCGTGGACTATGACCGGATGCATGCCGGAAACAATTATGCCAAAATTACTTTTTCCTCGGTATATGAGACAAAGGTTCTGGAGATTTATGCGCACAAAGGGGAAAAACAAAAGTCCAAAGAACAAAAAGAACATGCCAAAATCAGGGAATGTCAGTCCGGGCTGGTAGAACTGTATGAGGCATTCCGCCTGAAAAAAATTGTGACAGGTGTGTGGGCAAATGAGTCGGTAGAACGTTTAAACCAGCTGCATGCCATGCTTCCGGATCAGGTGATGTATCCGCTGATGAAAGCACAGGCACTGGTGATCAATCACCAGAAACAGGAAGCGGAGTGGATTCTTGAGGAATTTAAACGGGAATGGCCCGATCACCATACACCGGAGTGGGGGTATTATCTTTATATTATGACACTTCTGGAACGGGAACCGGCATATGTGGACCGCATGACGCATGAGATTGAGATGATTTTTCATGAAAATCCGGATTCTGCTTTGTTATTCTGGGTTCTTTCGTTTCTGGAAGAGGAATATTACAACAACAGTGCGCACAAACTGCGTGCAATTGCGCACTGGGTGATGAGCGGCTGTGTTTCCCCATACCTGTATCTGGAGGCATACGATCTGATCAGCCATGACCCGTATCTGCTCACAAAACTGGGAAGATTTGAAGTGCGGATTCTGCGCTGGGCAATCCGTCATCAAGTTCTGACGAAGGAACTGGCAGCACAGATTTTTGAAGTGGTGGAAATGAATCAGGGATTTCATCCGGTTCATTTTGAACTGATGCAGGCAGCTTACGGGACAGAGGAAAAACCGGAATATGTGGGACAGATCTGCAGTTACCTGATAAGAACCCAGCAGTTTGATACAAAATTTCACCACTGGTATGAAAAGGGAATCGGGCTTGAACTTCGGATTACCGGATTATACGAGGCTTATCTGATGTCACTGGATGAACGGGAGATTGCATCGGTTCCAAAAATTATCCGGATGTACTTTCAGTATGACAGTAATCTTCCCTATCGGAAGATGGCAATTCTTTACAACAATATCATTGCGTCAAAGGAAAGCGAACCGGAAATTTATGAACAGTATCGCCGGGTGATGAGCCGTTTTGCCATGGAACAGATCGAGCAGGAACATGTGGACGATAATCTGGCGGTGGTTTATGAGGACATGCTCGAACTGGGGCTGGTGAATGAAGAACTTGCAAAATGTCTTTCCAATATTCTGTTTGCACATAAGCTGGTAATTATGCAGCCGCATATGGTCCGCGCGATTGTATACCAGAAGCAGATGAAAGATCCGCAGATCGTTCCGATTGTAAACGGATGTGCTTACGTGTCCCTTTTCTGCAGGGAATATGCCATTTTGTTTGAAGATGGGAAAGGCCAAAGATATATCCACAGTGTCCCGTACCGGCTGGATTCCCTGATGGATGCCGGATCGTATCTGGAGAAATGTACGGCACTGGCACCGGAGGAACTTCCGTATATTGTTTCCCATTTTGGGGAAAAGCCGGATCATCATATGTTTGATGCCAAAGAGGAAAAATTTTTCCGGAGAGTGCTGTTTGCACAGGAGCTGGATACGGAATACCAGTCGTATTTTTCCAGGGAGATTGTGCGTTATTATCAGAAAAAAGAGCAAAAATCCATGGTGGAACAATATCTGGAACAGGCAGATTATGAGCAGATGCCGCAGGCGGTGCGTCAGTATATGATGGAATCCCTTGCGGACTGGCGGATGTATGACCGGTTGTATGAACAGATGCAGGAATATGGGCTGGATCAGGTTGGATCATCGGCAAAGGTTGCAGTTGCCACCTATCTGCTGGATGCGATGGAAGAGAGGGAGCAGGACGAGGAACTGCTGCTTTTGTGTACAAGTGCGTTTTTAAACAAAAAATACAATGACAGGATTCTGCAGTATCTGAGTGATTTTTATTCCGGACCGGTTGAGACCATGCTTCGTTTATGGAGAGCAGCACAGGATTTTGAACTTCGGACAAGAGATCTGGAAGAACGGATTCTTGAGCAGATGCTGTATACGGATATGGATCTTTTGCAGGCACTGGAGGTATTTGCGCATTATTATGAAAGCGGTGGGCAGGAACTGATTGTTCTTGCGGTCATTACGGTATTTGCGCAGAACTATTTTGTAAAAGAAGCCGCGCTGCCACAACAAATCCTTGCCATAATACGGAGACGGTATCAGAGCGGAAAGAAACTAAATGATGCCTGTAAACTTGCCCTGCTCAAATCGTTTTCCGGGATTTCCTCTCTGCAGGAGGCACAGTATGAAGCCGCAGATGTGCTGCTGGCAGAGTTCACCGGAAGAAATATGAATTTTTCATTTTATAAAAGACTGGACCGGCGGCTGGTACAGAAATATCATTTGTATGACAAAATTTATGTGGAACACCGGACAAACCCCAAGAAACATGTCGTGCTGCACTACAGCCGGGATGAGGACGGGGAGCAGTTTCACGAAGTGGATATGCCGAATATCTATGCCGGTATTTTTGTGGAAACATTTGTGGTATTTTTCGGGGAGGAGATCCAGTATTACATCACCGAAGAATATAAAAATAAGGTCGTCTCGACGGAAAGCAATCGTCTGACCTGTAACGATATCTATGCACAGAAAGATGAAAGCAGGTACAATCTGATCAACCAGATGCTGATTTCAGAGACTTTATCCGATGAAGTTTCCATGTTTCAGACGATGAAACAGTACGCAGGATATGATGAGGTGACGAAAAAAGTATTTAAGCTTTTGTAAGCAGGATGGGAGAAGAGATGGAAGCCAATACCTGTTATCTTGGCATCGAACTGAACGACTCGTATGCCATGGTAAGTTATATGCAACCGAATATGGAAGAACCGGAGACGGTCAGCACGATTGCCGGCAGTGAAAATTACCGGATTCCCACGCTGCTTGCCCGACGCAAAAATGTCGGCATGTGGTATTATGGGGAAGATGCCGGAAGGATGGCAAAAACCAGTGAGGTGATTTGTGTGGATTCCCTTCTTCGCCGTGCCGCTGCATCGGAAGTGATTACCATTGCAAAAGAGAGTTATGATGCAGTAGATCTGCTGGCACTGTTTATTAAAAAAGTGATTGAACTGCCGCAGAAACTGGGAAATACTTCGCATGTGACCGGAATTGTCCTGACGGTGGATCATCTGACGAAAGAGTTGATCGGCATTTTCCGGCATGTGGCAGAACTTTTAGGATTGTCGCAGGAAACATTTGCGGTGATCGATGACAAAGAGAGTTTCTATGCGTTTGCCATGAACCAGGAGAAATCTTTGTGGATGCACGATGTGTTTTTGTTTTCTTGCGGGAAGAATGCCGTCAGTTCCTATGACCTTTTGAGGGATATGCATACGAAGCCGCAGATGATCACAATTCACGCAACCGGGGCACAGGAACTGGGAGAGGAGAAAGATGAGGCGTTTGCAAGGCTTCTGACTAACTGTTTTGCAAACCGTTCGGTATCTTCGGTTTATCTGGTCGGGGACGGGTTTGACGGAGAATGGATGAAACAGTCACTGGCAGTTCTCTGCCGGGGACGGCGCGCGTTTTTGGGACAGAATCTTTTTTCCAAAGGGGCATGCTATATGGCTCGCATCCGTGAAATGGGAGAAAACTGGCCATTCATTTACATGGGCGAAAACGAGATGAAATTTAATCTGAGTTTAAGTGTCGTGGAAAAAGAAAAAAAGAAGGTTTTAAATCTTGTCAGTGCCGGGAAAAACTGGTTTGAGATAAAAAATACATGTGAGGTGATCCTAAGCGGCACGCCGCAGGTGGAATTTTTAAAGCAGCTTCCAAGCAGCAGTACTCCCCAGATACAGACGGTGGAACTTGAGGATCTTCCGGTTCGTCCGGACCGCACGACAAGACTCCGGATTACGGCCAGTCCGGTGGCAAATGATAAGATTGAAGTGGAAATCCGGGATCTGGGATTTGGTGAATTTTTCCCGGCTACCGGCCGGGCATGGAAAAGTATCATAATGATGGGATAAACGTATGGGTGAATTATTACTTTGTCATGAAACAATTGCGGCTCTGCCCTATTATATAGAGGAAACCGGGATAAACATATATTCCATGGAAGAACTCAGCTATTATATTTCCGGAAATGTGTATCTTTTAGATCATTCCTTCATGTGCGAGAGTTTATGTACATGGGTGGAAAAACAGATGCATCGTGTCGAACTCGCACAAAAACTCAGGGAGAATATCCGCACGGAAGGAAAATTGTCCGATTTTGTTTTTGCCATATTGCAGGATACGGCATACTGCACCATGAAAGAAATGCAGGAGATCGTTTTTGCGGTCCGGCAGATGGAACAGAAGTCGGATTTTGAGCGTGACAAGATCCGGGCAGACCAGCTGATGGAGAAGGAAAAATATCTGGCAGCTATTTACCGGTATAAACATCTGTTAGACGAAGCAGATATGAAGGAAACCAGTGAGGTTCTGCGGGGAAATCTCTGGCATAACCTCGGAACGGCGTATGCACGTCTCTTTTTGTTTGAAGAGGCAGGGCGCTGCTTTGAGAAGGCATATGCATTGAATAAACAAAAGGAATCTCTCCGGGAGTGCCTGATGTGCTGCCGCTGCCGGCATGATGAGGAAGCGTTTGCGGAAATTGCAAAAAGATATCAGGTGGAGGAGAGAAAGCAGCAGGAAATCAGAAATGAAATTTCCCTCGCATGTAAGAGCGAAAAACTCGAACAGTTTGAATCCCATCTGGAAGAATTAGCGCAGCGGACCGGGGGTGTCCAAAAGGCGAAGGCAAAGAAAGAAGTAATGGATGTGATTGTTCAGTGGAAGAAAGAGTATCGAAGGAGCTGCAAGGTATAACATATGATTTTTTCAAATTTATTTCATAGAAAAAAGAACAAAGAAAGTGAGACAGGAAGTTTCTCACAATATGATCAGAGCGAGTATGCAAAGCTTGAGACAAAGAACATTGTAAAAGAACTGAATCTGTCGGACGCGGCGCAGGCAAAGAAATATGTAGTGGATTTGTGCAAGCAGATGATTCAGGCGTCTAAGGATATTGAAGATAGCAAATCGGAATATCAGCTGGTGACAAATTATCTGACAGATATTCAGATTCTCGAAGACCTGACGGACGCAGAGCGTAAACCGATTCTTGAGTGCGCCACACAGGTCGCAAAGCTGGAAAAGCAAAGAACCGATTTTCTGAAAACCAAACGCCGGCTGACAGATACGCAGTTTGCGCAGATGCAGGAGGAAGAAGAGAATCTTCCGGGAGTGATCCGCCGGCTGAAAGCCAATGAGGCAGATCTGGATGCGATCAAGAGAAATATGGCATATCTGGAAGGAAAAAAACTGGAATGGTCCATGCAGCGGTCAGATTCCGCAAAGGTACAGAAAGTAACTCGTACCGCAGCATGCTATCTGTTAGCTGTATTTATTACGTTGTTTGCTTTTGTGGGAATACTTTCCTGGTATCTGAACAGGGATCTGCAGCTAGTTTTCACCATTATGGGATTTGCAGCTGTGGGAGCGGGCGCGTTTATTTTGATCCGTTATCAGGATTCTACAAGAGAGATCCGTCAGGCGGATGTCAACCGCAATCAGGCGATTACTTTGGAGAACCGGGTAAAGATCCGCTATGTCAATACGAAAAACGCGGTGGATTTCATCTGTGAAAAATATCATGTCCGCAATGCGAAAGAACTGGAATTTTTATATGGACAGTATCAGGAGGAAGCGCGGGAAAAGGAAACATTCCGTAAAACCAGTGATGATCTGGATTATTATACGCAGAATCTTCTGCAGTATCTGACACGGCTGCGGATGTATGATACCCGTGTATGGCTGACACATGCAAATGCGCTGGTCGACAGCCGGGAGATGGTAGAGCTGAAGCATGAACTGCTGACAAGGCGGCAGAAACTGCGGGCACGTATGGAGTACAGTGTGGGAAGTATCCATGAGATGAAGGGTGAGGCTCTCAAAAATATGAGCAAGCTCGGAAACAATGCTTATCAGCTGGAGCAGATCATCCGCAAGATTGAAGCGATGAATCCGGTATTTAAGTAAAAATAATAGTGATTTATTGCGTTTTTTTTGAGATAGCCGCCCGGTGTAAAAGGGGCGGCTATCTCCTGTCTTATCGTGTAGTGTTTTGCATACAGTCAAAATTGGGATTGAAAGCATAGTAGTTTTTGCTGTCCAGTTCTTCCTGCAGCAGACGAAGAGCCTCGCCAAAACGCTGAAAATGCACAATTTCACGCTCGCGCAAAAAGCGGATTGGATCAGCAACTTCCTGATCTTTTGCCAGACGCAGTATATTGTCATACGTTTTTCTTGCTTTTTGTTCTGCTGCCATATCTTCCACCAGATCAGCAATGGCATCACCACTTGACTGAAATTCGGTAGCGGAAAATGGAACTCCACCCGCAGCCTGCGGCCAGACACCTGCGGTGTGATCAATATAATATGGTGCAAATCCGGAAGCTTCCAGTTCTTTGGCGGAAAGTCCGCGTGTCAGCTGGCGAACAATCGCACCAATCATTTCGAGGTGAGCAAGTTCCTCGGTTCCGATGTCAGTAAGTACACCGGCAATCCGCGGATTTGCAAAAGAAAACCGCTGGGCCAGATAGCGCATGGAAGCTCCCATTTCGCCATCGGGACCACCGTACTGACTTATAATAAAAGATGCCATCTTAGCATTTGGTGTTGAAATGGAAATCGGATATTGCAGTCTTTTTTCATAATTCCACATAGCTTATTTCACTCCTTCCCATGGCATTGGACCGTCATTCCAGTCCCAGTCCTCCAGCGGCTGGCTGCCAAATGCGGACAACGGTTCGAAACGTTCCTCGTATGTCTTTTTAGCTGAATTGTATAATTCGTTGCACTGATTGTAATAAGAGAGTGCCTGTGCGTCATCCGGATGGGTGTCCAGATAAAGAAGCATATCATAGGCACAAAAGCCCAGTGCCATAACCCAGCGGTACAATTCCGACCGGTTCATTGGCTGAGAAGATGGTCTTGTCATCGCCGCCGCCCTCCCTGCATCATATTCATATTGCATTTTCCGGTAAATGGTTTATCCAGTTCCGGAAAAATTGTGCCTGCGGCAAGCCCGCGCATGGGATCGTAGGTTTTGCCGAATGTCTGCCAGGGAACGTAGCACATGCCAGGTACCTGATGGCTGCCATTGTCTGTTTCCGGCATAGTATTAATAGTTGCATTCATGGATTTCTTTTTCCTTTCTGATCAGCATATACTGTATGATATGTTTCGTTTGCGTTATGTGTGTATTTGTTATATAATAAAACACATGACAGAATAAGGAGAGAAACGCGATGAGTAAAGTAAGAACAAGATTTGCACCAAGTCCGACAGGAAGAATGCATGTGGGAAATCTTCGTACGGCATTGTATGCATACCTCGTAGCAAAGCATGAGGGCGGAGATTTCATCTTAAGAATAGAAGATACCGATCAGGAGCGTTATGTGGAAGGCGCTGTAGATATTATTTACCGCACCCTGCAGAAAACAGGCCTGATCCATGACGAGGGACCGGACAAGGATGGCGGCTGTGGACCATATGTACAGAGTGAGCGCCAGGCACAGGGCATTTATTTAAAATATGCCAAAGAGCTGATCGATAAAGGCGAGGCCTATTATTGTTTCTGTGACAAGGAACGCTTAGAGGGACTCAAAAAAGTAGTTGCAGGAAAAGAAATTCATGTATATGATAAGCACTGTCTGCATCTTTCCAAGGAAGAAGTAGAAGAAAAACTTGCCGCAGGCGTACCGTATGTCATCCGCCAGAATAACCCGACGGAGGGAACGACAACGTTCGAGGATGAGATTTACGGGGATATTACCGTTGACAATGCGGAGCTGGACGATATGATTCTGATCAAGTCCGATGGATATCCGACTTACAATTTTGCAAATGTGGTAGATGATCATCTGATGGGAATTACCCATGTTGTCCGTGGAAACGAGTATCTTTCCTCTTCCCCGAAGTACAATCGTCTGTATGAGGCATTTGGCTGGGAAGTACCGGTATATATCCATTGTCCGCTGATTACGGATGAAAATCATCAGAAGCTGTCAAAACGATGCGGACATTCTTCGTTTGAAGATCTGGTAGAGCAGGGATTTCTGACAGAGGCGATCGTGAACTTTGTTGCATTGCTTGGATGGAGCCCGGCAGATAACCAGGAGATCATGACACTCGAAGAACTGGTAGAAAAGTTTGATTACCATCATATGAATAAATCACCGGCAGTCTTTGACTATACCAAGTTAAAATGGATGAACGGGGAATACATCAAAAAAATGGACTTTGACAAGTTCTACGAGATGGCACTTCCGTATATCAAAGAAGTGATCACCAAAGATTATGATCTGAAGAAGATTGCACATATGGTACAGACCCGTATCGAGATCTTCCCGGATATCAGGGATCACATTGATTTCTTTGAGGAACTTCCGGAATATGATGTGGCAATGTACACGCACAAGAAAATGAAGACAAATGCACAGACTTCTCTTGAAGTGTTGCAGGAGATCCTTCCAGTCTTAGAGGCTCAGGAAGATTACAGCAACGATGCATTGTATCAGACACTTCTTAAGTATGTAGAGCAGAAAGGCTGCAAGAACGGATATGTTATGTGGCCGATCCGTACGGCAGTATCCGGCAAGCAGATGACACCGGGCGGTGCCACCGAGCTTATGGAGGTTCTTGGAAAAGAAGAGTCTCTTGCCCGTATCCGTAAAGGAATCGAGCTCCTTTCTCAGGCACAGTAGAACATTCTCACGGGAGAACGAATGAACTATAATAAATCCCAGCAGCAGGCCATCCGTCATAAGGATGGCCCGATGCTTGTTCTGGCAGGTCCCGGTTCCGGGAAAACTGCGGTAATTACCCAAAGAACGAAACAGTTAATTGAATATGAGAACATAGATCCGTCCAATATTCTTGTGATTACATTTACGCGAGCGGCGGCACAGGAGATGAAGCAGCGTTTTCTTGCAGCGACAGGAGAAGAGAGAACGAAAGTGACCTTCGGTACGTTCCACGCCATATTTTTCATGGTGCTGAAGCTGGCGTATCATTTTGATTCCGGAAATATTATATCGGAGGAGCAGAGATATCAGTTTATGCGGGAGATTCTGTCTTATCATCATCTGGAATACCGGGATGAAGGGGAATTTATCGGGGATGTTTTAACGGAGATCAGCCGTGTGAAAAATGAGCAGATTCCGCTGGAACATTTTTATTCTTCCAGCTGTGGGGAGGAGATTTTCCGGAAGATTTACCGGGAATATGATGAGCGGCTCAAAAGAAACCGCCTGATAGATTTTGATGATATGCTGACATACACATATGAGTTGTTTTCCCAGCGGAAGGATATTCTTTCGGCATGGCAGAAAAAGTACCGTTATATTCTGATTGATGAGTTTCAGGATATCAATCTGATCCAGTGGAAGATCATGTGTATGCTTGCCGCACCGGAAAATAATCTCTTTGTAGTGGGAGATGATGACCAGTCCATCTATCGGTTCCGCGGTTCGAAGCCGGAAATTATGCTGGGATTTCAAAAGCTATACCCGCAGGCAAAGATTGTGAATCTTGAAGTAAATTACCGGTGTGAGCCGCCGATTGTGGAGGCAGCTATGCGCCTGATCGCACACAATGAAGAACGTTTTCCGAAAAAGATCCGTGCCGGAAAATCCGGGAAACAGAAGGTGCGTTTTCAGTACTTTGAGGACTGCTATAAAGAGAATGCATTTTTGGCAGAAGATATCCGGCAGACTGTGCAAAATGGGGTTCCGCTTTCGGAAATCGCAGTACTGTTTCGGACAAACATGCAGCCGCGTGCCCTGATGGAATATATGGTTTCTGCCAATCTGGCATTTCAGACGAAAGACCGGATTCCGGATATCTATGAGCACTGGATTGCCCGTGATTTTTTCACTTATATCCGCATCGCACAGGGAAGTGACAGCAGGGCCGATTTCCTTTCTATTATGAACCGGCCGAAGCGGTATATCGGCAGGGACAGCCTGCCCGATGAAACGGTATGTTTTGATGAGTGGATGAAATTATATGAGGAGCAGCCGTGGATCGCGGAGCGGATCGAAAAGCTGTGGTATGATCTGAAACATTTATCCCGTCTGAGCCCTTATGCGGCAATCAACTATATCCGGCGGGGAATCGGGTACGATGATTATCTGGCAGAGTATGCCGAATACCGGAATGCGAATAAAGAAGATTTTTATGAAGTGGCAGATGAAATCCTTGCGAGTGCCAAAGGGTACCGTACATTTGAGGAATGGTTTGCACATATAGAAGAATACCGGCAGGAGTTAAAGAAATTGGCGCAGGAAAAGCGCAGGAATCAGAATGCTGTGACATTTGCAACACTGCACAGCGCCAAGGGGCTGGAATTTACAAAAGTGTATCTGATTGACGTCAACGAGGGCGTAATGCCTTATAAGAAAGCGGTATTAAAGCAGGATATCGAGGAAGAACGGCGTTTGTTTTATGTGGGAATGACCAGAGCAAAGGAATCCCTGACCATCTGTTCGGTAAAAAAAATGCGTGGCAAAGAGGTGGAACTGTCGCGTTTTATCAAAGAAGCCGGTAAAGAGCCGTAAAAAACCTGCATCGGGTATTCGATGCAGGTTTTTATAAAAGTTATTCCTCGTCTTCGAGTGCGTTGAAGTAGTCATCATCGAGCATTTCATCGAAGCGGTCAGCAGCGGCTTCGTACTCGTCGTCATCCGTGATGCTGTCGATCTGTGGAATGCCATCCTCATCCTCCGCATAGCGGTAGAGATAAACGGTGCCTTCATCCGGATCGGAGCCGTCCGGATTGAGCGGCATCAGTGCAATGTAGTCCTGTTCATTTACGTCAAAAATGGTAAGGATTTTGCATTCTACTTCGCCTTCATCCAAATCAAGTGTTACACGAATATCGTCAATCTCATCCGGGGTAACGGGTGTTGCTTTTTCTTTATCTGCCATAAGATACCTCTTTTCTTAATCGTTTTTTGTGCCTTATATCATTATAAGCGAGGAGTAAGGAGCTTGTCAATTCGAAAAAGTGATATACAAAGTTTTTTAAAAAGGGTATAATGAAAAACATGAAAATACGAGATACGAAAAAACGAACAGAGAATAAAAGGATCAGAGAAGGAGATTACGCAAAACCGGGAGTGACGATTCAGGGAGAATGGACCACTTTTACGTTTGATGCGGAAAAAGAGGACAGCTGTTTTGTGGTACTTAAGGATATGCAGACCGAAAAAGAAGAAAAGATAGCTGTTCCGGCAGAATACTGCATGGGATCGGTGCGCTCTATCGCAGTGGCAGATCTGCATCTCGAACATCTGATTTACGATTTTGAGATCAATGGGAAAAAGGTAATGGACCCGTGCGCACACGCCATCATGGGGCGGCAGGTCTGGAATGACAGTTCACGCAGCCGGCAGCAGTATGAGGTGCATGGGGCATTTGATGTGCAGGAGTTTGACTGGGGGGAGGATGTATGTCCGGAAATACCGAGAGAACAGATGATTATGTACAAGCTGCATGTGCGTGGTTTTACGATGGATTCCGGTACCAGAAGTGTTCCGGGGACATTTCGTGCGCTTATGAACCGGATTCCCTATCTGAAGAAACTCGGTGTGACAACGATCGAACTTATGCCGGTATATGAGTTTGAGGAAATTGAACTGCCGAAGCAGCAGAAACTTCCGGAATATATCCGTTGGAAAGAAAAACAGACGGATCAGATCCGCCCGGCAGAAAAAATTAAAAAGGTTCCGCGCAAAGTGAATTACTGGGGATATGAGCCCGGAAATTATTTTGCGGTGAAGGCATCGTATGCTGCCGATCCGCTGCATGCTTCCCGGGAATTCAGGATGCTGATCCGCCGTCTACACGAAAACGGCATGGAATGTGTGATGGAGATGTATTTTCCGGAGAAAGTGAATCATAATCTGATTTTAGAAGCGCTTCGTTACTGGGTGCGGGAATACCATGTGGACGGAATCCATCTGCTTGGAGAACATCTGCCCATTACAGCGATCGTGCAGGATGGCATGCTCAGCCGTACCAAGATTTTTTATGTGGATTTTGAGGAAAAAGCATGTGCGGCAAGCCGGAAATATCCGAATCTGTATATTTACAAAGAGGAGTATCAGTATCCGATCCGGCAGGTCTTAAACCATATCAATGGAAATATGCGTGATTTTGCCGATCAGCAGAGAAAACAGGGGGCTTTTTTAGGCTATATCAATTATATAGCAAGCAACAACGGGTTTACGCTTGCAGATCTGTTTATGTACAACGATAAACACAATGAGGAAAATGGAGAGCAGAATCTCGATGGGAGTTCCTGGAATTTCAGCAATAATTACGGCGTGGAGGGACCGACCAGAAAGCGTTATATCAATGCGCTGCGGAAATTAAACTGGAGAAATGCGGTTCTTATGCTTATGCTGGCGCAGGGGGTTCCTCTGTTGTGGAGCGGTGATGAGATGGGAAATTCCCAGAACGGAAATAATAATGCATACTGTCAGGATAATCCCACCGGCTGGGTGAACTGGAAGAATGAGAAGTCTCATCGCAGACAGATCGAATTTCTGCAGCAGGTAATTGCGTTTCGAAAAGAACATACCGTGCTTTCAAATCCGATGCCATTCCAGTTTTCGGATTATAAATCGCTGGGGTATCCGGATCTTTCCTATCACGGGACAAGTGCGTGGATGTTAGAACCGACACCGGATCATCTATGCCTGGGAATGCTTTATTGCGGGGCTTATGCCCAAAACGAAAAAGAGCCGGATGTCTATGTCGCCTATAATTTTCTTGCCGCGGCAACGGAACTGGCTTTGCCTAAACCGCGAAAAGGGAAAGAATGGGTTGTCTGTATTGACAGCGGAGAAGAGGATGCTGCGTTTTTGGACGCACCAAAGCCCGTAAGCGGAGGAAAAATCATTCTCCGGCCACAGACCATCTGTGTGCTGGAGAGCAGGGAGATGAAAAAACATGGGTAATGCATGGAAACATTTTTGCACAATTACACATCACAAAAATCTGGTGCTTGTCGGTTGCTTTAAGATCGGACTATATAAGCAGGGGCTGCTGCATGATCTTTCAAAATATTCTCCGACGGAATTTCTGGTCGGTTGCAAATATTATCAGGGAACCATGAGTCCGAACAATGCAGAGCGGAAGGAAAAGGGGTATTCCCTGGCGTGGCTGCATCACAAAGGACGCAATAAACACCATCTCGAGTACTGGATCGATTATGATATTTCAAAAGAACCGGGGAAAGAACATTCGGGGATGGCAGGAATGAAAATGCCAGTGTGCTACGTGGCGGAAATGTTTGTTGACAGGATCAGTGCATCCAAAAACTACCAGAAAGACAAATACACGGACCGGAGTGCACTCGATTACTATATGCACGGCAGATCGCATTATCTGATCCATCCGGATACCGAGGCACTGATCCACTATCTTTTACTAATGCTGGCAGTGCGGGGGGAGAAGGAAACATTTGCATTTGTAAAGAATGAGGTACTGAAAGGAAACGTTCCTTATGAGAGGGAAAGCCTGATCCGGCGCATACAGGAACTGGCACCGGAAGAAAAAATATAAAAGGGAAAAGCACAGAATGCCTTCTGCTGACATAGAATATTAGAAAGCTGTTGGAAAAGGTGCTGTGTGAAAACATTTTTGGTTCCCCTGACACCGGAAGAGGAAACAGACTGTCTGTGCAGATTAAAAAATGGCGAGCAAGGGGCAAAGGAAGAACTGGTGTTGCACAACATGCGCCTGGTAGCCCATGTCGCAAAAAAATATGTCAGTTCGGAAGAAGAACAGGAGGATCTGATTTCCATCGGTACGATCGGACTGATGAAAGCAGTAGACAGTTTCCGGCCGGAATACGGAAATAAATTTGCAACGTATGCCATCCGGTGTGTGGACAATGAATTGCTGATGCATCTGCGATCAAAGAAAAAACAGCGCAAAGAAGTTTCTATGTTTGAACCGATTGGTACAGACAAAGAAGGAAACCAGATTCAGCTTGTCGATGTGCTGGAGTTTCATGATAAAAATGTAGCAGATGAAGTGACAAAAAGGGAGCAGATGAAAAAAATCTGTACCTTTATGAATGATGTGTTAAGCGAGAGAGAAGCATTTATCATTCGGCGAAGATATGGAATCGGAGGAAATCAGGAACTGACCCAGAGAGAAATCGCGCGGGCACTTGGAATTTCCCGTTCCTATGTTTCCAGGATTGAAAAGAGAGCACTGGAAAAACTTAAAAAAGTGATAAGCGAATAAAGTCGTTGCAAAAAGATGCATTTTATGATAAGGTAAATGCATCTTTTTTCATGCATGTGTCTGTGCAAAATTCCCATTTGTTGGAATGAGGTGAATATGTATAGCCAAATCAGGACATCCATGCTGGATGGAATCTGCGCAATGCCGGTACAGGTAGAGGTGGATATAAGCATGGGAATGCCGGTGTTTGATATGGTAGGATATCTTTCTCCGGAGGTGCGGGAGGCGAAGGAACGAGTGCGTACGGCGCTTCACAATTGCGGAATTCTTCTGCCTGCAAAGCGGATTACCGTAAATCTTTCTCCGGCAAATATAAGGAAAACCGGAACCGGATTTGACCTGCCGATTGCGGTTGCACTGCTGGTTGCTATGGGGCTGGTAAAACCGGAGAAGTGCGCGGACACGATTTTTTCCGGGGAGTTGAATTTAAGTGGACAGTTACTGCCGGTCCGGGGAATTCTGCCGATGGTTTCGGATGGAGTAAAGGAAGGGATTCATAAATTTGTTGTTCCGGCGGATAATCTTATGGAAAGCCGTCTGGTGCAGGGGGCGGATGTCTGCGGATTTTCTGCATTGGAATCGGTGATCGGCTATCTGCAGGATGTCGGTTATAAAGAGCCGGCATATGCAGGCCAGCGGCAGAACAGATCCCATGGGATGCCGGATTTTTCCGAAGTAAATGGGCAGCAGTTTTTGAAACGGGCAGCGGAAATCGCAGCGTCTGGAATGCACAATATGCTTATGGTCGGGCCGCCGGGAGCTGGAAAAACCATGATCTCCGAGCGGATGGCTACAATCCTGCCTCCACTTACAAAAAAAGAGCAGCTGGAGGTTTCAAAAATATACAGTGTCTGCGGTCTGCTGGCAGACTCCCGGACACTGTTGCAGGAACGGCCGTTTCGCAGTCCGCATCATACGGTCAGCATGGCAGGGCTTGCCGGCGGCGGACGAAGTATCCGGCCGGGAGAGATTTCACTGGCACATCATGGTGTGCTTTTTCTGGATGAACTCCCGGAATTTTCCAAATCAACGATGGAAGTGCTGCGTCAGCCGTTGGAGGAACATCAGATTCATTTGACGCGCGCGGTCGGCAGTGTGACCTATCCATCGGATTTTTTACTTCTGGCATCTATGAATCCATGCAATTGCGGATATTATCCGGACCGGAACCGATGCAGATGCACACAGGCATCCCTGCAGCGGTATTTTGACCGGATTTCCCAGCCGCTCATTGACCGCATGGATCTTTGTGTGGAAGCACCGATGGTTACGTATGAAGAACTGACAGGAAACGGCAATAATGAGAGTTCAAAGACCATCCGGGATCGGGTGTGCGAGTGTCAGGAACGTCAGATTTTCCGGTTCAAAGACGAAAATTTTTCTCACAACAGTGGAATTCCGGCCGCAAAATTAAACCAGTTCTGCCGGCTGGGAGAAAAGGAGCAGCGGTATATGGAAAAAATGTTTCATAAACTGTCACTTACTGCGCGCACCTACCATAAAATCCTCCGGGTGGCACGAACAATTGCCGATACACAAAAGGCGGAAAACATCCGTGTCTGTGATCTGACAGAAGCTGTGTGTTACCGGAGTATCGGGGATAAATTCTGGGGAGGTATGCAAAGATGAGCATGTATGCGTACTGGCTTGCAAATACCGGACTGACCGTACATAAACTGACGGGTCTTATGACAGAAGGAATCGGTGCGGAAGAACTGTATGCCTTGCAGGAATCCCAAATGAAAAAAATCCGGGTTCTGGATGAAAAGGATGTGGAAAAAATCACACAATCCAGGCGGCACTGGGAGGTACAGGAGCGCTGGGGAAAACTGCAGGAGGAAGGAATCGGTTTTGTCTGCGTGGAAGAAGCACGGTATCCGCAAAAGCTCCGCCAGATTTTAGCAGCGCCTTATGCGCTGTATTATATTGGCAGGCTGCCGGAAGAAACGCGAAAGAGTGTGGCAATTGTCGGGGCGCGGACAAGAAGTGCCTATGGAAGCCAGATTACAGGGAAACTGGCGAGGGCACTTGCACAGAACCGGATGGATATCATCAGCGGCATGGCGATGGGGATTGATGCTGATGCGCATAGCGGAGCACTGGAAGAAAACGGGGATACCTATGCGGTACTGGGCTGTGGCGTGGATGTGTGTTATCCGAAAAGAAACCGGTATTTATATGAAAAAATGCAGGATCGGGGAGGTATTTTGTCGGAATATCCGCCGGGCACACCGCCGCTGCCGGGATATTTTCCGCAAAGAAACCGTATCATAGCCGGACTTGCGGATTACGTGATTGTGATGGAGGCAAGAAAAAAGAGCGGATCGCTGATTACTGCGGACTATGCCATGGAACAGGGAAAGGAAGTGTATGCCCTTCCCGGGAGAGTTACGGATGCCCTGAGCGAAGGAACCAACCATCTGATCCAGCAGGGCGCCGGCATTTTTGTAAGTGTGGAAGATTTCCTGCAGGAACTGCAATTACAGCCCCAAAATATAACGACACAAATAGACTTTAGAAAAAATCTTCTTGAAAAAGACGAATCGTTGGTGTATGCTTTATTAGATTTTTATCCGGTGGGTCTTGGAACCCTGATCGAAAAAAGTCCCTATGGTCTGGTAGAAATTCTGCCGGTTTTAGAGAGGCTGGAACAGAAAGGGTTCATTCAGGAGACCATTCCGAATTATTATATAAAAACAATTTAGATGATATAAGGAGCACCAAATGGCAAAGTATCTGGTAATCGTGGAGTCACCGGCAAAGGTGAAGACGATTAAAAAATTTCTGGGAAAAAATTATGAGGTCATGGCAAGTAACGGGCATGTGAGAGATCTTCCGAAGAGTCAGCTCGGATTTTCTCCGGAAAATGATTTTGAGCCGAAATATATTACGATTCGTGGAAAGGGAGAGATTCTTGCAAAGTTAAGAAAAGAAGTAAAGAAAGCGGATAAAATTTATCTCGCAACTGACCCGGACCGTGAAGGAGAGGCAATTTCCTGGCATTTAACCAAGGCGTTGAAACTGGACGACAAAGATGTCAGCAGAATCAGTTTTAACGAAATTACAAAAACAGCGGTAAAAGCATCCTTAAAGACACCGCGTGAGATTGATATGGATCTGGTTGATGCACAGCAGGCGAGACGTATGCTGGACCGTATGGTTGGTTACCGGATCAGCCCGTTGTTATGGGCAAAAGTAAAAAGAGGGCTGAGTGCCGGTCGTGTACAATCCGTTGCTTTACGGATTGTGTGTGACCGTGAGGAAGAAATTGATGCATTTATTCCGGAGGAGTATTGGTCTTTAGAGGCAAGCCTCCTGCCGGAAGGTGAGAAAAAACCGATTACAGCAAAGCTGCTGGACAAAGGCGGCGAAAAGTTTGAGATTTCTTCCGAGGAACAGATGAATCAGGTGCTTGCGGAATTAAAAGGCAAAGAATTTAAAGTCTGCGATATGAAAAAGGGAGAGCGCACAAAAAAAGCGCCGCTTCCGTTTACAACCAGTACTTTGCAGCAGGAAGCTTCCAAAGCGCTGAATTTCCCGATCTCGAAGACGATGCGGATTGCACAGCAGCTGTATGAAGGTGTGGATATCAAAGGACAGGGAACGGTCGGTATCATCACCTATCTGCGTACGGATTCCGTTCGTATTTCGGAAGAGGCGGATGAAGCAGCGCGTGCCTTTATTTCCGAAAGCTACGGAGAGGAATATCTGTCTGACGGAGAAGGAAGCAAGAAGAGCAATGCAAAGATTCAGGATGCGCACGAAGCGATCCGTCCGACCGATATTAACCGTATTCCGTCCGAGATTAAAGAGTCGTTAAGCCGGGATCAGTTCCGTTTGTACCAGCTGATCTGGAAACGCTTTGCCGCAAGCCGTATGGCAAACGCAAAGTATGAGACAACAACCGTTAACATTGCAGCGGGAGATTATACATTCCGCGTTTCTACTTCCAAAGTAGCTTTTGACGGATTTATGCTGGCCTATACGGAAGCAGATGACGAAAAGCAGGAAAAACAGGTACTTTTAAAATCAATTGATAAAGATACAAAATTAAAACTTGAAGAATTTGATCCGAAGCAGCATTTTACACAGCCACCGGCACATTATACGGAAGCTTCGCTGGTAAAAACACTCGAAGAACTCGGAATCGGACGCCCAAGCACCTATTCCCCGACCATCACAACGATCATTGCCAGACGTTATATCACAAAGGAAAATAAGAACCTTTATGTGACAGAGATCGGTTCCGTTGTTAATTCCATTATGAAGGAATCTTTCCCGACTATTGTAGACGAACATTTTACTGCAAATATGGAATCTCTTTTAGACAGTGTTGCGGAAGGACATTTAAACTGGAAAACGGTTGTTGCGAATTTTTATCCGGATCTGGAAGAGGCTGTGCAGGCCGCGGAAAAAGATCTCGAAAAGATTACCATTGAAGATGAAGTGACGGATGAAATCTGTGAAGTGTGTGGCCGCAATATGGTAATCAAGTATGGACCGCATGGAAAGTTTCTGGCATGTCCGGGATTCCCGGAGTGCCGGAATACCAAGCCATATTATGAAAAGATTGGTGTCGCATGTCCGAAATGCGGAAAAGACGTGGTCATCAAAATGACACGCAAGGGCAGAAGATACTATGGATGCATTGATTATCCGGAATGTGATTTCATGAGCTGGGGGCGTCCGGTGGAAAAGAAATGTCCGCGCTGTGGAGGCTATATGGTAGAAAAAGGAAACAAGCTTGCATGTGCGGATGAACATTGCGGTTACACGGAAGCAAAAGAAAAAGAAACAGAATAGTCGTAAATTTTTCAAAAAATATTGAATTGTCTGATAAATAGTGCTACACTCATGGTATCTGTGATAAAGACAGGAGGAAAAACATGAGTGTTCAACTTCTAGACAAGACAAGAAAAATAAATAAACTGCTTCATAACAATAATTCGTCTAAGGTGGTATTTAACGATATCTGTGAAGTCCTGACAGGAATTCTTGATTCCAACATCCTTGTAATAAGCAAGAAGGGAAAGGTTTTAGGTTCCAGTGTATGCAAAGGGGTTGAGGAACTGCAGGAACTGATCGTGGATGAAGTCGGCGGATATATTGATGCAGAACTCAATGAGCGTCTTCTGGGAATCCTTTCCACAAAAGAGAACGTAAATCTGGAAACACTCGGATTCGGAGATGAATCCAAAAAGTACCGGGCCATCATTACCCCGATTGACATTGCCGGGGAGCGGCTGGGAACCTTATTTGAATACCGGTGCGAAACGGAATATGACATTGATGACATTATTCTGACAGAGTACGGAACAACGGTGGTAGGACTGGAAATGATGCGTTCTGTAAACGAAGAGAGTGCAGAGGAAGCGAGAAAGGTTGCAATCGTAAAATCTGCGATCAGCACACTTTCTTTCTCGGAACTTGAGGCAATCACCCACATCTTTGATGAACTGGATGGCAATGAGGGAATTCTTGTTGCAAGCAGAATTGCGGATCGCGTGGGAATTACCCGTTCCGTGATTGTAAATGCACTTCGTAAGTTTGAGAGTGCGGGCGTGATCGAATCGCGTTCTTCCGGCATGAAAGGAACTTACATAAAGGTTGTCAATGATGTGGTTTTCGATGAACTTGCAGAACTGAAAAGAAAAAATGCAAAATAAAGGATGGAACCGAGAGGACAGCAAAAGGACTTGTATGTAAATATAAGTCCTTTTTTGTCATTTTATGTAAAAAACTACTTGTATTTTGCTTGATTTATACTATAATTAGTATGATACGATAATTGGGAATACTAGATAAGGAGGCACAAAATTGCTAAGTACAGATGCTTTCAATTATGTGAATGTTCTGGATAAAGCTGCCGATGCGAGCTGGAGCAGGGAGAACATTCTGACTAACAATATTGCAAATGTAAACACTCCGGGATATAAGAGAAAAGACTTAAATTTTGAAAATACATTAAAAACAGAACTGGGCCGCTGCAAGCATGAGTCCCTGGATTCGAAAATGAAAGACGTGGATCTTTCCAGACTGAATCCATCGGTTTATGTGGACAGTTCCAATTACTCCTATCGGCTGGATGGAAGCAATGTAGATATTGACACGGAAGAAGTGGAGCTGGCATCCGAACAGATCCGCTATCAGGGAATTACAGCCGGAATTAACGGACAGTTTGACCGTATGCGTTCCGTGATTAAGTAAGGGGGAAAGATAAATGGCTTTATTTCAGGCGTTTAATATCAGCGCGTCAGGCATGACCGCAGAACGGTTTCGTACCGATATCATTGCGGAGAACATTGCAAATGTAAATACAACATCAACAGAGAGCGGCGGTCCGTACCGACGCAAAATTGTAAATTTTGCAGAACGGAAAGTTACCCCGTTTTCCCAATATTACGCAACTGCATCGCAGAATCCGGCAATCGGAAACGGTGTAAAAGTAACTTCCGTAAAGGAAGATACGGAAACAGATTTCGTGAAAGAATATGATCCTTCCAATCCGGATGCGGATGCGGACGGATATGTATCCTATCCAAATGTAAACACGGTCACGGAAATGACCAATCTGATCGATTCTACCCGTGCATATGAGGCAAATGCGACTGCATTTGATGCCACAAAGAGTATGGCAACCACGGGACTTTCCATAGGAAAACAATAATAAAAAGTAAGTTATACGAGAGAGGACAAAAGCATGGATATCACACAATTGTCTGGAGTTTCTTCTGACTATCTGAATACATTCGCAAAAAAAGAGGCACTTGTTCCGGGAGACGATGACAGTTTCAGCGCGGTGCTTTCAACAGCGATGAAATCAGTAGATGAAACCAATGACCTGCAAAATACCGCGGAGTCGGAAGAAGTACGGTTCGCACTTGGGGAAGCCGAAAATCCACATGATCTGCTGATTGCAGAGACGAAAGCAAATGTAGCACTGCAGTATACGGTTGCAGTGCGGGATAAACTGATTGACGGATACAAAGAGATTATGCAGATGTCAATCTAGTAAGTGAGGAACGAAAACATGCCAGAACAGTTACAGAAAATCCTTGACCGTGTGGTTGAGTGGTGGAAAAAATTTTCCAATAAACAAAGAATGCTGCTGATCAGCCTTACCGCAGTGGTGATCCTTGCGCTGGTGATACTGGGAGTTGTTGTATCAAGACCGAGTTATACAACACTGATTGACTGCCAGAACGCAAAAGAAGCCAGTCAGGTAAAAGATCTGTTAGACGGCGAAGGTGATATTGATTATAAGGTAACGGATACCACACATTTTGAAGTAAACAAAAAAGATGAGAACAAGGCAAACTGGCTTTTGGGATCCAATAATATTGATACAACGGGATTTGACCTGTCAGATCCGAACATCAAGGATTATATCGACGGAAGTTTTTCTACCACGGAGGCAGATAAACAGAAACTTGCCAAAAGCTATATGGAAGATAAACTGGAGAATGTGCTTGCTGCGAATGACCTGATTGATTCCGCAAAAGTTACACTGGATATTCCGGACGATGACGGTACACTGATTTCGCGGATGCAGGAAAGTTCTGCCAGCGTTTCGCTTGCCCTGAATGGTTCTATGGATTCGGATCAGGCGTATTCGGTGGCGCGCCTTGTGGCAACCGCCCTTGGAAATGATTCGACAGACAAAATTACCATTCTGGATCAGAAGACATCCAAAATCTTGTTTTCGGGAGCAGACCAGGATGATGATGCCACGGTTGTTTCCGACAGTCTGGACATCAAAGACCGCATTAAGAATTCCGTGGTCAATGGTATCAAGGATGTAATGGTCAAGTCCGGTATGTATTCGGACGTGCAGGTTGCGCCGAACCTTGATATTGATATGTCCAAGGTGGAAAAGGCGGTTCACAATTATTCACACAATGATGGACAGGATCAGGGAGAACTGACAGAAAGCTCTGAGTATAATTCAGAGGCAAAAGGTGGACAGGCTGCAACTCCGGGAACGGATTCCAATGATGATACGCCAACCTATGTGACACAGGATGGCGAGATTACAGAATCTTCCGTGTCGGATGTGGATAAAAAATATTCGCCGAATGAGGAAATTATAAAAACTATTTCAAACGGTGGAGCGATCAACTATGATAACAGTTCCATTGCCGTGACTGCCACACGCTGGGTTGTTTATGATGAGGACGAATTGAAAGATTCCGGGCAGCTGAAAGGGACAACGTTTGAAAAGTTTAAGAGCGCACACAGTGATCCGGTACAGGTGGATGCAACGCAGGATGAAATTGACCTTATCGCAAAAGCTACCGGAATTCAGTCTAGTGCAATCAAACTGGTCTGTTATGAAAGACCGCAGTTTGTGGAATCCCAGAAGAAGGGATTCGGACTCACCGACATTTTACAGATTCTGCTTGCGGTGCTGATTTTTGCGTTGCTGGGGTATGTTGTATTCCGCAGTACCAGAAAACAGAAAGTGGAAGAGCCGGAGCCGGAACTGTCTGTCGATGCCCTGCTGGCGGCTACTTCAGATAACGACGATGAAAATCTGGAAGATATCGGGTATTCGGAAAAATCAGAAACCCGGAAACTTATTGAAAAATTTGTGGATGAAAATCCGGATGCGGCAGCACTTCTGCTTCGCAACTGGTTAAATGATGATTGGGAGTAATTTATGAACAACGAATCATATACTGGAGTACAGAAAGCAGCGATTCTTTTGATTACGCTGGGACCGGAAAAGGCGGCAACCATTTTCAAACATTTAAAGGAAGATGAGATTGAAGAATTAACGCTGGAAATAGCGAATACAAGAAGCGTATCGCCACAGACCAAGGAGGAAGTGCTGGAAGAGTTTTATCAGGTATGCCTCGCACAGCAGTATATTGCGGAAGGCGGTATCGGATACGCAAAAGAACTTCTGGAAAAAGCACTCGGAAACGACAAGGCACAGGGAGTTATTGCAAAACTTACAGCATCTCTCCAGGTTCGTCCGTTCGAATTTATCCGAAAGACAGATCCGGCACAGCTGCTGAACTTTATACAGGATGAACATCCGCAGACGATTGCGATGATCCTTTCGTATCTGGCTCCGGCACAGGCGTCCCAGGTACTGGGAGCTCTGCCACCGGAAAAACAGGCTGATGTTGCAAAACGTATTGCAACTATGGATCGTACTTCTCCGGATGTGATCAAGGAGGTAGAACGCGTACTGGAGCGGAAACTTGCATCTCTTGTAAATCAGGATTACACCATCGTCGGTGGTATTGATGCAATTGTTGGCATTTTGAACAGTGTCGACCGTGGAACAGAGAAACATATTATGGAATCCCTGGAAATCGAAGAGCCGGAACTTGCAGACGAGATCCGCAAAAAGATGTTCGTGTTCGAGGATATTCTTCTGCTCGACGACCGTGCAATTCAGCGTGTGCTGCGTGATGTGGAAAATGCAGATCTGGAGCTTGCGCTTAAGAATACAACGGAAGAAGTACAGAATGTGATCTACAAGAACCTGTCAAAACGTCTGGCGGCAATGATCAAGGAGGATATGGACTTTATGGGGCCTGTTCGTATGAAGGATGTTGAGGAGGCACAGCAGAAGATTGTTGCTGTGATCCGTAAGCTCGAAGATGCCGGAGAGATTGTAATTTCACGTGGCGGAGGTGACGATATCGTTGTCTAATTTACTGAAACAATGTTATGTCGTCAGTTCGGGAACTGGTACAAGAATTATCAATTCCAATGACGGGGTACGCCAGAAATTAAAAGAACTGCAACAGGAACAGGCTCCGGAACAGGTAGATGTATCAGCAGAGGACGGACAGGAGAATGCACCGGCTGGTTTCTCACAGGGGATTCAGGCAAAAACCGTGCAGATTGATGTGGAAGCCCTGCGCAGGGAAGCACTTGAAAAGGCAGCTGTGGAGGCAGATGAGATTACTTCCACGGCAAAAGAAGATGCAGAACGTATCCGTGGGGAAGCGGAAGAAAAAGCCCGTACCCTGTATGAAGAACAAAAGAAACTCGGATACGAAGAGGGTGCCAGATGCCGGGAAGAAGAATTAAACAGGGAACATGAGAAGGCGATGGAGTCTCTTCATGCACAGAAAAAACAACTGGAAGAACAGTATCATGAAAAAATGTCGGTGATGGAAAAAGACATTGTGGACGCTGTGATTCAGGTATTTGATAAAGTGTTTAAGATTCAGTTTGAAGAGAAACGTGAACTTTTACTTCAGCTGGTAAATGGAGCATTACTTGACATTGACCCGGGAGATAAAATACGGATTCACACGAACCGGAGCGATGAGGAAATCCTCAAAGAACATCTTGCACAGATGCAGGATATTGTAGGAAAAGATGTTGCCATTGAATTTATAAAGGATAATAAATTATCGGATGGACAGTGCAAAATAGAAACACCGTATGGCGTGGTTGACTGTGGGGTGGACACACAGTTGTCTGCACTGCTGAAGGATATACGTTCACTGGTATAAACGGGAGACAAATTTGGTTAAAGAAGCGGAAAAGTATTTACAGCTGATGGACCGCCAGTATTATAAGAGTTATGGAAAAGTAGTCAAGGTAGTAGGTCTTACCATTGAATCTGTCGGACCAAAGGCACGTATGGGAGATTTGTGTAAAATTTACCCGAACGAAAAGGAAGAGGAATATGTTATCGCGGAAGTGGTCGGTTTTCAGGATTCCAGACTGATCCTGATGCCGGTTGACAGCGTGGAAGGGGTTGGAACCGGATGCATTGTGGAAAATACCGGACATCCCCTGTCAGTTCTGGTTGGAGAAGAACTGCTTGGGCATACGCTGGATGGAATCGGACGCATGACGGATGGAACGGAAGAAATTCACGGTTCGTATTATCCGTTGGAAAATACGCCGCCGGATCCGATGGATCGCCGGATTATCAGCGAGGTACTGCCGCTTGGCGTAAAAGCGGTGGACGGACTGATTACGGTTGGAAAAGGACAGCGTATCGGTGTGTTTGCCGGTTCCGGTGTCGGGAAAAGTACCCTGCTTGGCATGTTTGCAAGAAATACGAAGGCAGACATCAATGTAATCGCACTGATCGGTGAGCGCGGCAGAGAGGTCCGGGAATTTATTGAACGTGACCTTGGTCCGGAGGGAATGGCACGGTCTGTTGTCGTGGTCGCAACGTCAGATAAACCGGCACTGATCCGTAATAAGTGTGCAAAGACTGCAACGGCTGTGGCGGAATATTTCCGTGATCAGGGAAAAGATGTACTGCTTATGATGGATTCCATGACACGATTTTCCCAGGCACAAAGAGAAATCGGACTTGCATCCGGGGAACCACCGGTTACCAGAGGGTATCCGCCGAGTGTGTACGCACAGATGCCAAAACTTCTGGAACGTGCCGGTACAAATGAAAAAGGATCGATCACCGGACTATATACGGTTCTGGTAGATGGAGATGATTTTAATGAGCCAATCACGGATACGGCGCGGGGCATTCTGGATGGACATATTGTTCTCGACCGTAAGCTGGGACATAAAAATCATTATCCGGCAATTGATATTTTACAGAGTATTTCCCGTGTTATGAATTCCATCGTAACAAAGGAACATAAGGCACTTGCCGGAAAATTAAAACAGGTGCTTGCCACATACAGTGAAGCAGAGGATCTGATTAATATCGGAGCCTACAAAAACGGATCGAATCCGGATATTGATTATGCAATCCGAAAGAATAAAGAAGTAAATGAATTTCTGTGTCAGGATACGGAAGAAAAGTTTGCTTTTGATGAAGAAGTGGAACTCTTAAAAAAGGTGTTTGACGACTGATCAATGGACAGAGGTTTTAAATGGCAAAATTTGTTTATCGTATGCAGAACATACTGAACATTAAACAGAAACTGGAGACACAGGCGAAAATGACATACAGCCTGGCAAACCAGAAATATCTGGAGCAGCAGAAGATTCTGCAGGAATATATGGTGCGCAGAGTCGGATATGAGCAGCACTGGAAGAAACTGATGCAGGGAAATTTAAATCTGCAGGAAGTCGAACATGCGCGGGCAGATGTAAATGCCATGAAAACGATTGTCAGACGACAGATGGTAGAAGTCCACAAGGCGGAAAAAGAACTGGAAGATGCCAGAAACCGCTTAAAAACCGTGATGCAGGAACGAAAGGTTCAGGAAAAATTGAGGGAAAAGGCATTTGAAGAATTTAAGCAGGAACTTGCAGAAGCAGAAACGAAAGAAATCGATGAACTTGTAAGTTATACCTATAACAAGGGTGAACAGGGAGAATGATATGGCAGACGAAAGAAACCTTGTCGACGAGGAAGACGCGGTAAAGGAAAACAGCACAAAAAATCGAAGAGAAAAGAAAAAACGGGAAAAGAAAGAAAAAAAAGAAAAAAAGAATGCCAAAGGAAACGCACCGGAACCGGGAGAAGATGAGGATGAAAAGGGAGGCGGCAGGCTGATTCTTGTCCTGACAACCATTTTAATCATTGCGATATGGATGGGAATTATAGGAATTCTGATTAAAACCGATGTCGGAGGATTTGGATCAACGGTGTTATATCCGCTTTTGAAAGATGTCCCTTATGTTAATAAAATCCTCCCACAGCCGGAAGAAACGGTGGAGCAGACCGAGGGCACAGAGCATCAGTATGGGTCTTTAAGCGAGGCCATCAGCCAGATTAAAGAACTGGAAAAAGAACTCGATGAAGCCAGCAGTACAAATAAAAATGACAAAAAAAAGATCAAGGATCTGAAGGCACAGATCAAGGATCTTTCAAAATACAAAGAGGATGAGGCTGCCTTTGAAAAGGAGAAGGAAAAATACTACGAGGAGGTTGTTTTTTCCGATCAGGCACCCGATATACAGCAGTATAAGACATATTATGAGAGCATTGATCCAGAAAATGCCGAAGTCTTATACAAACAAGTGGTTGAACAGATTACCTACGATAGTCAGGTTGAAGATTACGCAAAGACATATTCCAACATGAAGCCTCAGGAGGCGGCCAGCATCTTTGATACGATGACGGACAATCTGGGGCTTGTGGCTGACATTCTCATGAATATGGGAACACAGCAGAGGGCGGATATTCTTGGCAAGATGGATGCAACGACTGCGGCGAAGCTGACAGAGATCATGGAACCTACCAAGAAAAAGTAGGAAATCTGTAAATAACAGAAAGGAGGAACGTGTTTGACAAGTGCAAATGTATTTAATTTGAATTCTGTAAAGCAGGGTCAGGTATTAAATGCAAATGCTGCAAAAGGCAGATCAAAAGCTGAAAATCCGGATGCGGCAGGCGTGTTTGCTTCACTGATGGGCAGTAACTACTCTACAAATTTTAATATGCCGTCCGTGAATACAAAAATAAACAACAATGTATTACAGCAGACAAATGCGGCAGATAATTACGACCGGTATCAGTATCAGGATAATACCATCCGTCAGGCAGCCGGAGATGTTGTCACAGACGTGATCGACAATTCGACAGATACTCTGGATCAGTTCCAGGGCGATGTTGTCAGGACGGTGGCCGAACAATTGGGTGTTTCGGAAGATTCTGTAAAAGATATGATGGAGTCGCTGGGACTTACAGCTTTTGATCTCCTGAATCCGGAAAATCTTGCACAGCTTGCAATGCAGCTGACAGGAGAAACTTCTCCAATGGATTTACTGATGAATGACCAGTTTCAGGGGCTGATGCAGCAAATGGACCAGCTGGGAGGGCAGCTTGCAAATGAACTAAATCTTCAGCCGGCACAGATGGAGGAACTGATTGCGCAGATGGATATTCTGCAGACACCGGAAACTCTGACCGATGAAGAAATGCAGGTATTGACCGATGTGGCAGGACAGCAGACAACAGCAGATACTGTTTCGGCAGATGTGATGCCGGAGCTTGCACAGACTGATGAGGTACAGCCGATGGATAAACAGGCGGATGTATTTCAGAAAGAACCAAAATCGGATGAAGTACGCACACAGCAGCCACAGACAAAGCAGACAGCAGAACAACAGACGATGGAACAGCAGACGGATGCCGGAGATGCAGATTCGCAGACAGGGGATCAGGTGAAGTCGGCGCAGCCGGAAAAAATGACGGCAGACCAGACCAGCTCTGATGTGGCAAAGACACAGACTGCCATGCAGATGCAGGATACCGCCGGGGTACAGACGATGGCGCATGCGGCGGATGTAACATCCGAGACATCGTATATTTCTGTGGATACCATGGATTTGCTGGAACAGGTGGCAGAGCAGATCCGTGTGAATGTTTCGCAAGGAACTTCATCGATGGAGATGCAGCTGAATCCGGAAAATCTCGGGAAAGTGTATGTAAATATTTCTTCGAAAGAAGGCATGATCCATGCACAGCTGGCAGCTTCTAATGAAGCAGTCCGCGCAGCCCTTGAAACGCAGGTGGCAGATCTGCGGCAGAATTTAAATCAGGCAGGTGTCAAAGTTGACGCCATAGAAGTAACCGTTGCTTCCCATGAATTCGAAAAGAATCTGGAACAGAACCAGGAGAGTGAAAAGCAGCAGGGAGAAAGACAGCAGGAGCAGTCCGGAGGCAGAAGAAGAAACTTAAATCTGTCCTCACTGGATGGATTGTCAGGACTGATGACAGAAGAAGAAACTCTTGCAGCACAAATGATGCGGGAGAATGGAAATTCCATGGATGTAACCGCATAGAAAGGAGAAAAAATGGCAGATACGACAACTTCCGCACTGAATTGGGCAACTGTGGAAAACGGAAAAGTAAAAACGACAACATCGAAAAAAAGCGATGAGTCCAACAACGGAACCATGGGATATGATCAGTTCCTTACATTACTTTGTGCGGAAATGCAGTACCAGGACCCGCTCGAGCCTACCAGCAATACCGAATATGTGGCACAGCTTGCAACGTTCTCACAGTTAGAGGCAATGCTTGGCATGCAGGATACACAGAAAAACGAGATGGCAAACAATCTGGTTGGAAAATATGTAATCTTAAAGGTTTCGGACGAAACAACCGGAAAAACTTCTTATGTGGACGGTAAAGTAGATTATGTCATGTATCAGGAAGACGGATCACAGATGCTCAGTGTCAACAATAAGCTGTATTCCATCGATACGCTTGATACGGTGGCCGACAGTGATTACTATGAAGCGATTGGTTATGCCAAGACCATTTCAAACATGCTGGCACAGCTTCCGGATATTGAAAATATTACGACCAAGTATTCCGGTGCGATAGAACAGATCCGTAAGGTATACGATGGCATGACGGATTATCAGAAGAGCTTTGTAAGTGAGTCTGATCTTGCAAAACTGAAGAAGTATGAGCAGAAGATCAAAGATCTGGGTGGAGATACCTCAGACGATACAAAGACGGATGATACCAAAACAGATACGGATACGAAAACCGATGATACCAAGACTGATACGGATACCAAGACCGATGACACAAAAACGGATGACTCGAAGACAGAGAATGGTTCCGGTCAGAAGAGTGACGAGACAACAGGTGCATAGGAAAGGGGAGAAAAGAGATGAACCCGATCAGCAAACAGTTTTCGTCGATCGAACAGGTAACCGGTCAGTATTTAAAACAGAAAAACGTAACCAGTCCGTCAAAGACGTCGGATGTTTCATTCGAAGATGTCTTACGGCAACAGCAACAGTTAAAGTTTTCAAAGCATGCCTCGCAGCGGTTAGAAAGCAGAAATATCAGCTTATCCGAGGAACAGAATGCCAGACTCGAAGACGGAGTGGAACAGGCACATGCCAAGGGAATTAAGGATTCTCTGGTTTTGGTGGATTCACTTGCTTTTATTGTTAATGTGCCAAGTAAAACCGTTGTTACCGCAATGGATCAGACGGAAACACAATCAAATATTTTTACAAATATAGATGGCGCAGTTATTATGTAACCGGACCTTATGGAAGTTACAGGAATCCCGACTGACAGAAGGATTTCAAAACCATATTGCCATCTAAGGAGGTCAATGTACTATGATGAGATCATTATTCTCTGCTGTGTCAGGTCTTAAGACACACCAGACGAGAATGGATGTAATTGGTAACAATATTGCCAATGTAAATACCGAAGCGTTCAAAGCTTCCAACGTAAGATTCAGTGAACTGATGTACCAGACAATGTCCACCGCATCCGGTGGGGATGCGTCAACCGGTACGGGTGGTGTCAATGCCAAGCAGGTTGGTCTTGGTGTAAGCACGGCATCTACCATGATCAATATTACCGGGGCAGGTTCTTCCGAGACAACCGGATACCCGTTTGATTTAAAACTCAGCGACAGCCAGACCACAAACTTCTTTATTGTCAGCGATGGAACAAATACCATGTTTACCCGTGCAGGTTCGTTCTATGTAGATGGAAACGGCTACCTGTGTATGAGTTCTACCGGATATACGGTACAGGGCTGGCAGGTAGATAAGACGACAGGAGAGATACACAAAGATACGGTTTCTCCCCTGCAGGTGATGTCACCGTCCAACACGACATCCGCTCCGGAGGCAACGACAGAGGCTCATGTGCATGGAATTCTGGATAAGGAAGATACCGATGTCACCGGAAAAGACGGCTATGTTATGACTCTTGGATTTTATGATGATCTGGGATATTCCTATACGGCTAAGTTTGCGGTATCGACACCGAAGACAACTCAGGGATTAGGCACTGGAAATAATTATTTTATCAGTTTAACGGATATTATTGATTCGAAGGGAAATTCTATTGTCACAAAAGACGAAAATGGAAATGCAATAAAAGACGAAGCTGGTAAGCGTAAGATGCTTGATTCGATCTGGGGAGATGACGGGAAACAGGATGATACGAATGGACCGAAGGGCTATTATATGAAATATGATTCCAATAAGGGTACATTTGTAAGTATTGGCGATGGTTCGAATACAACAGCTGGTACGAAGGCTGTAACGGCGAAATCCTTAAAACTTTCTGCCCTGGGAACACAGTATACAACAAATAATGCAGACGGAACGACACAAAAATCCAATTTTAAGGACATCAATGTAGATTTTTCCACTTCCACCAATGTAGGCCATGGCGGAAAGTCAACACTGAAAGTAGAAAAAGGAACTTCTGTTGGAAAAGAAACCGGTAAGAAGAATGGTGCAATGATCGGACTTGCTGTAGACCAGAGCGGTAAGATTTATGCAAGCTATGACAATGGTAACACCGAACTTCTCGGACAGATCGCAGTGGCACAGTTTGCCAATGCTTCCGGTCTTGAAAAAATTGGTGATAACTGCTATCAGACAACCTTAAACTCCGGCGAGTTTGACGGTGTGGGTGTAGCTGTGGATGCGGATGGAAGCAAGATCAATTCCGGACAGCTGGAAATGTCAAACGTTGACCTTTCCGGACAGTTTACCGATATGATCATTACGCAGCGTGGATTTCAGGCAAATTCGCGTGTTATCACAGTTTCCGACACATTACTGGAAGAATTAATCAACTTAAAGAGATAGTTTGAAAAATAGTTGGGAAATGGTTTTTTGACTGTTTCCCAACATTTTTTTGTAATTTTACACCCTTTTTAACAAAAAGGAAGTAGACAAGAGAGAGAAAGTTTAGTAAAATCATATAAAAGGGTATTTTGATGGATTTTGTCGGAAGATTCATCGGAATTCCTAATTTTAGAAAATGGAAGGTGTAGTTCATGGATATAGCATCACTGCTTTCAATTATCGGCGGAATTGCCATGGTTATCTTTGGCGTCCTCAGTAGTAACAGTTTTGACATCACTGCGATGCAGATGTACATTGATCCAGCGTCGGTTGTTATCACGTTTGGCGGATCAATCTGCAGTACACTCGGGTGTTTCAAACTTGCAGATGGAATCAACGGATTCAAGTCAATTTCACTCCCGTTCAAGGATAAAACATATGATCCGTCACAGACCATCCGGACAATTATTGACATGTCAAATGTCGGAAGAAAAGAAGGTCTGCTTGCACTTGAAGAAGCTGCAAACGGAATTGAAGACGAATTCCTGAAAAAAGGAATCATGCTTGTAGTAGATGGCACCGATCCGGAGCTGGTTCGTGGGATTCTGGAAACGGATATGATGTGTCTGGAAACCCGTCACAAGGATGTGATTAAGTTTTGGGAAAAATGGGGCGAGATGGGTCCTGCCTGGGGTATGATTGGTACCCTGCTCGGACTGATCGCCATGTTAAATAAACTTTCCGATCCGTCTGCGATCGGACCACAGATGTCTGTAGCACTGGTTACGACACTGTACGGTTCCCTGATTGCAAACTGGTTATGTACCCCGATTGCCGGAAAACTTTCCGTAAACAATGATATGGAAGTGGTAAACCGTCAGATCACCATTGAAGGTTTGTTGTCCATTCAGGCAGGAGAAAATCCACGCGTTATTGAGGAAAAATTAAAGTCATTCCTTTCACCGTCTGTAAGAGAGGGTGTTCTTGAAAACGGCGGAGGAGGTGAAGAGTAGTGGCAAAAAAGAAACAGGAAGATCCGCCAAAAGGAGCGCCGGCATGGATGAATACTTTCTCGGATCTGATGAATCTTTTGCTCTGCTTCTTCGTACTATTGTTTTCCATGTCGACAGTAGATACTGACAAGTTAGAGGCGGTTGTTGCATCACTGCAGAACGCCATCAGCATTCTTCCGACCGGCGGCACAAGCATTGGAGAGGGAGAGATGATTTCTGCCGGTGTCCGCCAGCTGGAATTTCTGGATTCTTACTACAATGAGATGGCAAATTCCAAAGCAGAGAATACCGATGAGCAGACAGATGGCAAACTGTCTGCACAGGAACAGTACGAACAGCAGGAACTTGCGGAATCTGAAAAGATGGCAGATGAAATCCAACAGGAACTTGATAATTCACAGCTGTCCGGAAAGGTGGATGTGGATTTCAATGCAGAGTATGTAAAACTGAATCTGAATGGTTCTATTTTGTTTGCATCCGGTAAGGCTGATCTCGTTAAACAGGCAGTCCCGATTGTAAACAAGCTTGGAAAGATTCTTGAAAAATATAACAGGAATGTGATAGAGGTAGAAGGACATACCGATAATGTTCCGATCCGCTATTCTGCAAAATATGAAAATAACGAGGTTCTTTCGGTGTACCGTGCACTTGCTGTCACGGATCAGCTCAGAAAAAACAAAAACTTAAATCCCAAGTACATTAAGTTTGCGGGAAGAGGAGATTACATACCGGTTGCTGACAACAGTACCGCAGAGGGACGTGCGCAGAACCGGCGCGTAGAAATAAAAATTTATAACTCATTCAATTCAAATGTGAAAGAAAATAACTAAGAGGAGTAAGCAATGAAGAAGAATTTAATTTCAGTCGTAATTCTGGCACTTGTGTTTGCAAATTTTGTTTTGACAGCACTTTTGATGTTTTCGGTATTACCGGAGACAAAAAAAGCAAATACGCTGATCGAAAAAGTGTGTTCCGCAATTGATCTGGATTTAAACAGTGGTGCGGCTACCGGAACCAGCAATATTTCCATTGATGATCAGGAAATTTATAAAGTCAGCGAAGGGGAAGACCTGACAACAAACCTTGCAGAAGGAAAAGACGGAAAGACTCATTATGCAGTACTGAATGTATCACTTGTTCTGAACAAGAAGAGCGACAATTACAAGAAATACACACAGGATTTCCTGACAAATCAGGATGATACAATCAAAAATGATATTATCAAAGTGGTAAGTGGATATACATTTGAGCAGTTTAACCAGAATTCAGATGCAATTAAGGACACGATCCTTGAAGATATGCAGAATTTATTCGGCAAAGATTATGTGATCGGAGTAAACTTCTCCAAACTGACAGCACAATAGGATTTTTACAGGTGGTGAAAGACTGATGGGTGACGTATTATCCCAAAATGAGATAGACAACTTGCTGGCGGCACTTAGTACCGGTGAGCTGGATGTGGATGAAATAAAAGACAATAATGAAAAAAAGGTAAAAGAGTACGATTTTGCCCGTCCTTCCAAATTTTCCAAGGAACATCTGCGTACCATGGAAATGATATTTGAACATTATGGCAGACTTTTATCTACGAACCTGCCCGTATATTTACGGAAAAATGTTCAGGTAGAGGTGGTGAATTCAGAAGCGGTTACGTATTCTGAATTTTCCAATGCACTGTCAAATCCGGTTCTTTTGGGAATTGTGAATTTTGCACCCCTCAAGGGAAATATTATTTTGGAAATGGCATCGAATCTGGGGTATGCGATTGTTGACCGTATGCTCGGTGGCAGAGGAGATCCTATGGACAAGGTTCGTGAGTTCTCGGAAATCGAACTTTTGATTATCGAACGGATTATGATTGTGTGCGTCAACCTTTTACGGGAACCATGGGAAAACGTGGCGGATATTCATCCCCGGTTAGAGAGAATTGAAACCAATTCCCAGTATGCACAGATTATTTCTCCGAGTGAAATGATTGCGATTGTGACAATTAACCTTAAGATCGGGGAAGTGGAAGGCCTGATGAATGTCTGTCTTCCGTACCTGACTCTTGAGGATGTGATTGATAAACTGAATACGAAATACTGGTATTCAAATTTGCAGAATCAGGACAATACCGATTACACGGAATCCATTGAGACCCTGATTCGGCGCGCACAGATACCGGTCAAAGCTGTTCTTGGAAACAGTATGATATCGGTAAATGATTTTGCCATGCTGCAGCCGGGAGATATTATCCGGCTGGATCGCAAGGTGGAGGACGAATTGGATATTTATGTTGGAAATATTCGGAAATTTACTGCACTTCCCGGATCATCGGGGGATAAATATGCAGTCAGGGTCACTTCGGTGATCAGAGAGGAGCAATAAACTATGGATGGAGTATTATCGCAGGAAGAAATTAACGCACTGCTGAATGAACCTGGAGCAGAAGCGAGTGATTCTGCGGAAAATGAACTGTCTGATGCACAAAAAGACGCGATCGGAGAGATTGCCAATATAAGTATGGGAACTGCGGCGACAACGTTGTTTTCGCTCGTTAACCATAAGGTGGAAATTTCAACTCCAGTTGTTTCTTACGGCACATGGGATGACATTGTACAGGAGTATGAAAAACCCTGTGTGTTTATCCGGATTGCATATACCGTAGGACTGGATGGAAGCAATATTCTTGTCCTGAGGGAACATGATGTAAAAGTCATCACGGATCTGATGATGGGAGGAGATGGAACCAATACAGATGGCGAACTTGGCGAATTGCATTTGTCCGCAATCAGTGAAGCTATGAACCAGATGATGGGTTCTGCGGCAACTTCCCTTTCTTCCATGTTAAACCGCAAGATTGATATCAGCCCGCCAAATGCAACGGTGATTAATCTGCAGGAAGACATCGATGAAGCGGAGATTGATTCCTTCCTTACCGGAAAGTTTGTTAAGATCTCTTTCCATATGGAAATCGGGGATCTGGTTGACAGTACAATTATGCAGCTGTATCCGATTTCATTTGCAAAGGATATGTGTGATGGAGTGGCAAAAACGATGGAAATGGACAGTCAGAGTGTGACGGCCGATTCCTCAGCAGCAAATTCCGGCAATCCGGCAGGGGCACAGCCAGCAGCTGCATCTGCCGCAGCACAGCAGTCACAGCAGATGGCTTCACAGAATACAGCACAAATGGGGCAGCCGATGGGGCAGCCGATGGGACAGACGATGATGGGAAATACTATGATGAATCAGAACATGGGACAGCCGGTTAATGTTCAGCCGGCACAATTTAGCGCATTTGCGGGTGGAAACCTTGGAAATTACCAGCCGGAAAATATTGATCTGATTATGGATGTTCCGCTTCAGGTGACAGTTGAGCTTGGAAGGACAACAAAATCCATTTCAGATATTCTGGATCTGGGACCGGGAAAAATTATTGAGTTGAATAAACTGGCAGGCGAGCCGATTGATGTGCTTGTCAATGGAAAATATGTCGCAAAGGGCGAAGTTGTCGTCATTGAAGAAAGTTTCGGTGTTCGAATCACGGAAATTGTCAATGCTTCAAGAACAGGCGGAAAGTAGAAACAGACATGACAAATGTGTTACTGACAGGTTCTCTGGAAAGCTTTATACAACTTTTGGGTGCACTGTTTATTTTTGCTGTTGTTCTGGCTGCTACATATCTTACCACCAGATGGATGGGAGGTATGCAGCGTGGACGCCAGAATAATAAGAATCTGCATGTGATAGAGACAATCAGTGTCGGCAATAACAAGATGATCAGTATTGTGGAAGTCGGCAGTGTCTATCTGGTTGTTTCTGTTGGAAAAGAGGAAGTACATCTTCTGGCACAGCTTACGAGGGATCAATTAAAAGATTTCTCTTTTGAGCTGGAACAGAGTGGGAAAAAGCAGGATTCTTTTGCGGAAATTCTCAACCAGTTAAAAGACAAGTTACCAAAGAAGCAAGGATAAAGATGAGCAAAGGGAAAAAGATATACTGCATTGCAAGTTTTGCGTTTGCGTGTGCGGTTTTAATACTTACAATTACATTATGCATGATGCATCCGGGACGTGTCTATGCAAGTTCCATGGACCCGGACAGTATTACAAAGATTACACAGAAAGATACACAGGGAGCAGATCATAATACAGACAATGCCAATGGATTGTCAATTACATATAACAATGATTCCGGATCGGTTTCCACACCGATCAAGATGCTTCTGGTGTTGACAATTCTATCACTTGCACCATCGATTCTGATTATGATGACTTCGTTTACACGAATTATCATTGTACTTCATTTCCTTAGGACTGCGATCGGAACGCAGACGACACCACCCAATCAGGTTTTGATCGGTCTGGCATTGTTTCTGACATTTTTTATCATGTGGCCAACGTTCCAGCAGATCAACAAAGAGGCAATTCAGCCACTCGATAAGGGAGAAATCACACAGTCGGAATTTTTTGAAAAAGCAGAAGGGCCGATTCGTGAATTTATGATCAAAGATGCAAAGATCCAGATAAGGGATGTGAATCTTTTTGCGGAGATTTCCGGAGAAACGTATAAAGATACAAAGGAATTGTCGGATGTTCCGTTTACCACACTGGTTCCGGCATTCATTCTGAGCGAGCTTCGGAAAGCATTCATTATGGGATTTTTGATTTATATTCCGTTTATTGTAATTGATATGGTGGTGTCATCCGTACTGATGTCCATGGGTATGATGATGCTTCCTCCGACAACCATTTCGTTGCCGTTTAAGATTTTGTTGTTTGTTCTGGCGGATGGATGGGATCTTGTCATAAAATCCCTCGTCCAGACATTTTATTAGGAGGATACCGTATGATTTCACAGGGTGCAGTTCTTGATATTGCAAGAGATGCAATTTATACCATTCTGATCACGTCGGCACCGCTGCTTCTGGTTTCTCTGGTGGTTGGTCTGATTATCAGTATTTTTCAGACGGTTACATCCATTCAGGAGCAGACACTTACGTTTGTTCCAAAGATTATTGCGGTATTTGCTGCAATGATCCTTTGCGGCTCCTGGATGTTAAATAACATGACCGAACTGGTGGAGCGTCTGTGGTCGAATTTCAGTACCTATCTGAGTATGTGATTTGATAAAAAGATATGGTTAATTATGTATTTACACTTGAAAATTTTGAATATTTTCTGCTGATTCTGGTAAGAGTTACCTGTTTTGTGTATGTGGCCCCGTTATTGGGGCAGCAGGGAATTCCCAATCAGATTAAAATCGGATTTTCATTTTTTGTCTCATTGCTTTTATACAATGTAGTAGATCGGCCGGAGCTGACATACGCAAGTGTTGTCGGGTATGCGGTAGTTGTGATCAAAGAGGGAATTACGGGACTGCTGATTGGGTATGCGGCAAGCATCTGTAATTCCATTGTTTTGTTTGCAGGAAATATTATAGATATGGATATTGGTCTGTCCATGTCTACCGAATTTAATCAGGACATGGGAACAGAAACCACACTGACAGGAAATCTGTATTATTATCTGGTTCTGCTTCTTTTGATTACATCTGATTTTTATACCTATCTGGTACGTGCGGTTACGGATTCTTTTTCCGTAATTCCGATTGCCCACCAGAAATTTGCATGGGATCATCTGTTATCTGCAATCACACGCTATATGGGAGATTCATTCATCATAGGGTTTCGGATTTTTCTTCCGTTTTTTGCCTGTATTATGGTTTTGAACTGTGTACTTGGAATTATGGCACGTGTGGCACCGCAGATGAATATGTTTTCAATCGGTATGCAGCTGAAGATTCTGGTTGGATTTGTTGTTTTGTATCTGATCGTGTTCCTGTTGCCGAATGTGGCAAATTATATTTTTGATGAAATAAAGACGATGGTGAAGCTTGTTGCAGAAGGTTTGTATTGACGAAAAAAATCAGAATCGAATATTGCATTATAATCTGCAATGGTTTGCAAAAGACGGCGAAGGCGGCGAGAAGACAGAACCTGCAACCGCCAAGAAATTAAAAGATGCCAGAGATGAAGGTAAGGTTGCAAAAAGCCGCGAACTGAATTCGGCATTTGATCTGATCGTTTTGTTTCTCTGTCTGAAAATTTTTGTTTCCTTTGTGGGAGAGAAATTCATAGATATTTTTTCTTACATCTATGAAAATATGCCGGATTTTGTTAAAATAAATGAGGGCGGATTGTCGGTACAGGCTGTGGCAGGCCTGATTGCCTCCGTTACTTTAAAAAGCCTGCTCATTATGCTTCCGTTTATGGCGTTTGGATTTGTTGTTACGCTTCTGGTCAGCATTGTGCAGGTAGGATGGAAAGTTTCCACAAAACCAATGAAACCGGAACTTTCCAAGCTGAATCCATTGAACGGATTCAAACGTATCTTTTCGAAAGATTCGCTCTTTGAACTGGTAAAATCCATTTTAAAGATTGTGATTATCATATATATCGCGTATACTTCCATAAAAGATAATGCAAATGATCTGTTTGCGTTGTATGATCTGGGACTGAATCAGGCGGTTGCGCTTGTGGGGACTCTGATTATCAATACGGGAATAAAAATCAGTATTGTTTATCTTGTGATTGGTCTGGCTGACTTTATCTATCAGAAACATAAGTTTAATGAAGATATGAAGATGACCAAGCAGGAAGTAAAAGATGAATACAAAAATACAGAGGGAGATCCGCAGATCAAAGGACGGCAGCGCCGTAAAATGCAGGAGGTATCCCAGAAGCGAATGATGCAGGATGTTCCCAAGGCGGATGTAGTCATCACGAACCCGACGCATTTTGCCGTAGCATTGAAATATGAGGCGGAAGTCAGTTCTGCCCCGGTTGTCCTCGCAAAAGGAGAAGATTACCTTGCGCAAAAGATTAAGGAAGTGGCGAGGGAGAATAAAATTGAAATTGTTGAAAATAAGCCTCTGGCACGTATGCTCTATCACAATGTTGATGTGGGAGCAGAAATTCCGCCGGAGCTTTACCAGGCTGTGGCAGAAGTTCTTGCTGCCGTATACAAGGCCAAAAATATACAGTAGTGCAGTTATACAACAAACAGGTGCGAAAGGAGGTTGTGCAGGATGCTGAAGAAAGCGGATATTGGTGTAGGTTTATATCTTTTGGCGGCAGTAGTTTTCTTCATTGTTCCAATTCCATCCGTATTGCTGGATGTGATGCTTGCATTTAACATTTCCATCGCCTTAATTATTGTATTTAATGTATTGTTTGTTCGGGAAGTACTGGATATGTCTTTCTTCCCGACATTACTTTTGTTTACGACTATTTTTCGAATTTCTCTGAACGTATCTTCCACCCGTCTGATTCTTCTGACGGGAGATCCTGGTAACGTTGTTAAGACATTCGGTTCGTTCGTCGGTGGAGGAAATATGGTGGTCGGTTCCATTGTATTTATTGTCCTCGTATTGATTCAGTTTATTGTTATCAATAAAGGTTCGGAACGTGTATCCGAAGTAACCGCCAGATTTACACTCGATGCCATGCCTGGTAAACAGATGGCGATTGATGCGGACTTAAATACCGGTGCGATCACCGATGCGGAGGCAAAGGAACGACGGGAAAAGATTCAGAGAGAATCTAGTTTCTTCGGCGCGATGGATGGTGCCACAAAGTATGTAAAGGGAGATGCTACGGCAGGTCTGGTCATCACCTTTATTAACTTGATCGGCGGAACCATTATGGGAGTTATGAATCAGGGACTTGGATTTGCAGATGCCATCCAGCAGTATGGTCTGCTGACAATCGGTGATGGTCTGGTGTCCCAGATTCCGTCTCTTCTGATTTCTCTTGCAACCGGTATACTTGTTACCAAGGGATCAAACGAGGCAGACTTTTCCGGAATTCTGGTCAAGCAGCTTTTTGGAATTCCGAGGGTACTTTATATTGTAGGTTCCGTGCTGGTTTTCCTCGGAATTTTTACTCCGTTAAATCCGGTTTTATTTATTGCACTTGGTCTGGTGTTTATCATCGCCGGCAAAAATATCAGCAAGAATATCGGCGAAGAAAATATTGAGGAAGAAGTACAGCAGGCGGAGACGGAGGCGGAAGAGATCCGGAAACCGGAGAATGTGGTTTCCCTGCTTCAGGTCGATCCGATCGAACTCGAATTCGGATATGGTATTATTCCGCTGGCAGATGTAAACCAGGGTGGAGATCTTCTGGATCGTGTGGTAATGATCCGGCGGCAGATTGCACTGGAACTTGGTACGGTTGTTCCGATTATCCGCCTGAGGGATAATATCCAGTTAAATCCGAATCAGTACATTATCAAGATCAAAGGCGTGCAGGTAACGGAAGGAGAAATTCTTTTTGATCATTATATGGCGATGAATCCGGGGTATGTGGAGGAAGAAATTACAGGTATTCCTACATTTGAACCGTCTTTCCATCTTCCGGCCATCTGGATTACGGAAGCGCAGAGAGAACGTGCAGAGAGTCTTGGATACACCGTAGTTGATGCACCGTCTATCATTGCGACGCATTTGACAGAAGTAATCCGAAGCCACATCGCAGAGCTTCTGACCAGACAGGATGTACAGAACCTGGTCAACAACTTAAAAGAATCCAATCCGGTTCTTGTGGACGAGCTCACGCCGAAACTTCTTGGCCTTGGAGAGATTCAGAAAGTACTGCAGAATCTTTTGCGGGAAGGCATTTCGATCAGGGATCTTTTGTCTATTTTTGAATCGCTGGCAGATCATGCACAGACATCCAGAGATACGGATGTGCTGACGGAATATGTAAGGCAGAGTCTGAAGCGTGCAATTTCGAGCAAATATTTCCCGTCGAACGAAACGACCAGTGTCATTACGCTCGATCCGAAAGTGGAACAGGAGATCATGTCTTCGGTCAAGCAGACAGAGCAGGGTGCATATCTGACGATGGACCCGGAGAAAACAAAAGCAATTATGGATTCCGTGCGGACAGAAACCGAGAAACTCGAAAGCCTTGGAAAGAATCCGATCATTATTACATCGCCAATTGTGCGTATGTATTTTAAAAAACTCACAGAAGATTATTTCAAAGATCTGATTGTTGTCTCTTACAATGAAGTAGAATCTGATGTGGAGCTGCAATCGGTAGGGATGGTGACAGCATAAATGACAATTAATAAATTTCAGGGAAAAACACAGGAAGAAGCCATTGCAAAGGCAAAAGAAGAATTTGGAGAACGCGCGGTCATTATGAACATCCGTGAGGTAAAACCGAAGGGGCTGTTTCGTGCGTTTAAGAATTCAACATTTGAAGTGACTGCGGCAATGGAGGAAAAAGAACATTTTTCCAATGCCATGCAGGCAGCACAGATGACACAGAGTATGGCAAAAGAAGGAAAACTGCACGACATGATCAATCTTGCGGCGGATGAACCGATTACCATTCCGAAACTGCAGGAACAGGAAGGTAACGCACAAGCGACCAGACAGGAGCCAGCACGTATGCCACAATCACAGAATCTGGTACAGGAAAATGAAGAGAAAAAATTAGAAGAAAGACTTGAGGTTTTATCTGACCGTCTGGAAAAATCTCTTGGCGGGAAAAATCCGAAGGAGCCGGAGACACCAAAGGGTCCGTCTTCGGAGGAACTCAATTTTGTCCGGATTCTCTACAGCACGCTGTTGAAAAACGAGGTGAGTGAACAGTATGTCAATCAGATCCTTGGCGAAATTGAAAAATTTATCCGCCCGGGACACAGTGTGGATACGATTCTTTCCAATGTTTACCAGAAACTGATTCTGCGTTTCGGTCAGCCGAAATCACTGGATTTAAGCGGAGCAAAACCGCATGTTGTATTTTTTATCGGGCCTACCGGCGTCGGAAAAACAACAACAATCGCCAAAATTGCTTCCAAATATAAAGTGGATTATGAAAAAAAAGTAGCGTTTATTACTGCAGATACCTATCGGATTGCAGCAACAGAACAGCTTCAGGTGTATGCAAATATTCTTGACGCACCTATGTCTATCGTGTATTCTAAAGAGGAACTGAATGAAGCAATTGAAAAATATGCGGAATACGATCTTGTTTTTGTTGATACTGCTGGATTTTCCCATAAAAATGAGGAACAGAAAGAAGATATCAGAAACCTGATTCAGGGAGTCAGCCCTGAATATACAAGTGAAGTATATTTGGTTCTCAGCGCTACAACGAAATACAGAGATTTGCTTGATATTGTAGATACCTATCGCACAATATCAGAGTTTAAACTGATTTTTACAAAACTGGATGAGACATCAACGTATGGAAATTTGCTCAATATTAAGCTGTATTCAGATGCGGAACTGTCTTATACGACAAATGGACAGAATGTACCAGATGATATTGAATTATTCGATACACAAAAGATCGTGAAACAATTATTAGGGGGCAATTCGTGATGGATCAGGCAGAACAATTGCGAAATGTAATAAAACTGCACAATCAGAATAATCAGAATAATGCACGCGTAGTGACAATTACCAGCGGAAAAGGCGGAGTCGGAAAGTCGAATCTTGCGGTAAATCTTGCTGTATGTCTCAGAAAAGCAGGCAAGCGGGTAATTATTTTTGATGCTGATTTTGGTCTTGCAAACGTTGAGGTAATGTTTGGCGCAATTCCACAGTACAATTTGTCTGATTTTATATACCGTGGAAAGTCAATTCGTGAAATAATCACACCGGGACCGATGGATATCGGCTTTATATCCGGCGGATCCGGGATTATAGGGTTGAACAATCTTACAAAAGAACAGATTTTATATATCGTAAATTCGATTGACACATTGAATGAACTGGCAGATTTTATCCTGATTGATACGGGTGCAGGAATCTCGGATCAGGTTCTGGAATTTGTTATGGCAAGTCCTGAGGTATTACTGGTATCCACACCGGAACCAAGTTCCCTGACGGATGCGTATTCGCTTTTAAAAGCATTGTACTGCAATCCCGATTTTGTGGAGGAAGAGACAACCATCCACATAGTAACCAACCGGGTAAATTCCCGGGACGAGGGACAGGCAATTTATGAGAAAGTGAATTCCGTAGTGTCTAAGTTTTTACATGGAAGTCTGAATTATCTGGGGATGATTCCACAGGATGCTGCTTTGGAACGGGCAGTAAGACAGCAAAAGACAGTTACCATGAGTGATCCGAATGCAAAATCCGCAAAGGCAATTTCCTGCCTTACAGATCATCTGTTAAACGGCACCCAGCAGAAGGCACCGGTACGGTGGGGAATAGCACAGATGTTTTCCAGTTTTTTATCAAACCGAAAATAGGGAGATGAATAATTATGAAACTTTCAGATGTGATTACTCCGGGAGACAAAATTGATATTAAAATGCTGCATGAAGCGAACCAGGAAGATAATGGAGGAGAGATCGCGAAAATCTATCAAAGTGTGGTCAGCGACATTTTTTCGGATCAGGAATTGGAAATTTCTATGCCGACAAGTGGTGGAAGAATGGTGTTATTTCAACTGGAGAGGGAGTGCAGCATTGTTTTTTATACAAAAGGCGGTATGTATAACTGCACAGCAGTTGTGAAGAAACGTTATCGCAAAGAAAATCTGTATCTGCTTAGAATTGTGATTACTTCCGGATTACAGAAATTTCAGCGCCGGGAATTTTTCCGGATTCCTTATACGACACCGTTAAAATATTACGAAATATCGGAACAGACGGCACAGATGCAGACAACGGAAGAATTGTTTGCGGAAATTCAAAAGCCGGAATATATTGATCAGGTACATGAGGGAACGATTCAGAATATCAGTGGCGGTGGAATCCGCTTTGTCTCCGGACAATGGATAAAACAGAACCAAAATATTCTTCTGGTGATCAGACTGACAAATGAATATTCGGATGAAACTTTTTATCTTCCGGGACAGGTGATTGCAACAGAAAAACATCCAGCGATAGAGGAAATGTACATTCACCGGGTAAAATTTCTGTTCCGGGATCTCCGGGACCGGGAAAAAATTGTACGCTTCGTTTTTGAGGAAGAGAGAAGAATTCGCAGGAAAGAAGTTGGGTGACTCATATGAAAAAAAACATTTTGGTAGTTGATGATTCTGCACTCATGAGAAGGGTCATGTGTGATATAATCAATTCAGACAGTAAATTTCAAGCAACAGACTATTGCAGAGATGGTCTTGAGGCATATGAAAAACTGAAGCATACCAGTTATGATGGTGTGGTTCTGGATGTGAATATGCCACGCATGGATGGACTGCAGTTACTCGAAAAGTTACAAAAAGAAGGCATACGTGCAAATGTGGTTATGGTAAGTACACTTACCGACAGCAGGGAAGCAGATGTTACCATTTTAGCCATGGAGCGCGGAGCAATTGATTTTGTGGCGAAACCGACAAACATCATAGAGGCAAAAGGAGAGGCATTCAAAAGACAGCTTCTTGGCATATTGAATGCTGTTCTTGCAACACAAAAAACAGCAGGAGGTATCCGTGTGGCAGCAAAACCGGCAGCAAAGGCACCGATAATGCGGAAAGCGACAGGCGGAAAGAACAAACTGGTTGCACTGGCTTGTTCCACAGGCGGACCGAAAGCGTTACAGAGTGTGATTCCGTTTCTTCCGAAAGAACTGGATGCCCCGGTTGTACTTGTACAGCATATGCCGCCGGGGTTTACCAAATCCATGGCTGACAGACTTGATGATCTGAGCAAAATCAGGGTGAAGGAAGCAGAGCATGGAGAGCGGCTGCAAAAGGGATGTGTTTATATTGCTCCGGGCGGAAAACATTTGAAAGTTGCAAAAACCGCAGACGGAAACAACAGCATTGTACTCGATGATGCAACACCGGCAATCGGAGGACTGAAGCCGTGTGCAAATCTTATGTATGATTCACTGACAGCAAGTAGCTATGATGAAATCGTATGTGTTGTCCTGACAGGAATGGGAGCGGATGGAACCAACGGAATTCTTTCGCTGGGAAGATCAAAACCGATTCGCGTAATTGCACAAAACGAAGAAACCTGTGTGGTATACGGAATGCCGAAGGCAATCTATGAAGCAGGTGTGGTAGATGAAGTTGTACCACTGGATGAAGTTGCACAGACAATCACAAAAAACGTGGGGGTAAAATAACATGGATGTAAGCCAATACCTTGAAATCTTTATCGATGAAAGTGCAGAACATTTACAGACGTTAAGTGACTGCATCATGGAACTGGAAAAAGAACCGGATAACAAGGACGTTATCAATGAAATCTTCCGTGCAGCCCATTCTTTAAAAGGAATGGCCGGTACAATGGGATTTAAGAGAATGCAGCACCTGACACATGATATGGAAAATGTGTTCCAGGAAGTCCGCAGCGAGAAAATCCAGGTAGACAGTCAGATGATTGATCTGCTGTTCAAGTGTCTGGATGCAATTGACGGATATCTTGAAAATATTAAGGCAACCTCTGATGAAGGGGAAGAAGACAATGAAGTCATTATCAAGGAACTGAACAATTTCCTCGCAAAAGCAAACGGAGAGGCTGCTGCCGCAGAGGCAGCACCTGCAGAAACAGAAAAAGAAGCAGCGGCGCCGACAGACAATGGAGACCACAAACTGTATCTTCAGATTGATCTGACGGATCAGGAGCGGGATGCCGTTATGACTGCAAAAGACAGTGGAATGCATATTTACGGCATGACGGTTATGATCCAGAAAGAGTGCCTTTTAAAAGCGGCCAGAGCATTTTTGGTATTCCGCGAAGTGGAGGCTTTTGGAGAGATTCTTGTATATCGTCCGAGCTCTCAGGATATTGAAGATGAAAAGTTTGAACAGGAATTCAGCTTTTATGTCGCATCACCGGAAAGCTTTGACAAGATCCAGAACGCTGCAAAGAATGTTTCCGAGATTGAAGATGCCGTTGGAGAAGAACTGACTGATTTTTCACCACGCGTAACAGAAACTGAGACGGAAGAAAAGAAAGAAGAAAAACCGGCAGAGACGAAACCGGAAGTACAGGCTGAACCAAAGAAAGCGCCGGAAAAGAAAAAGGCTCCGGCAAAGAAAAACGGTGTAGGAAAACCGGCGACAAGCCGTACGGTCCGTGTGGATATTGAAAAGCTGGATGCTCTTATGAACCAGGTATCCGAGCTTATCATTGCAAAGAACAGTCTGGTATCCATCAGCTCAACGGAAGAGGGAGGCTTTACCAATCAGGGATTCCATGAACAGATTGAATATCTGGAGCGAATCACCACAAGCCTTCATGAATCTGTTATGAAAGTCCGGATGGTGCCAATTGAGAGCGTTGTAAATAAATTTCCACGTATGATTCGTGATCTGTCCCGTACATTGAATAAGAAGATGGAACTGGTTATGACCGGTGAAGATACCGAGCTGGATCGTACCGTAGTGGATCAGATCGGTGATCCGTTACAGCATTTGCTTCGTAATTCTGCGGATCATGGTCTGGAAGACACCGAGCTTCGTATCCAGAGAGGAAAGCCGGAAGTCGGAAATATTTTCCTGAATGCATATCAGGAAGGAAATAACGTTATTATCCAGGTGGGTGATGACGGTAACGGAATTGATACCGAAGCGGTAAAAGCAAAGGCAATCGAGCGAAATATTATTACACCGGAACAGGCCGAAGTCATGACACAGAAAGAGATCATAAATCTTTTGTTTATGCCAAGTTTTTCCATGGCAAAGAAGATTACGGATATTTCCGGAAGAGGCGTTGGCCTGGATGTTGTAAAATCTAACATTGAGCAGCTTGGCGGTGATGTGGAAGTTAAGACAAAACTTGGGGAAGGAACAACATTTACCGTTCGTCTTCCTCTGACACTTGCCATTATTCAGGCATTGATGGTTGAAGTCCGCGATGAAAAATATGCCATTGCCCTTGGGTCCATTGCAAATATTGAGAGTGTACCGGTCAGCAGCATCAAGTATGTGGAAGCAAAAGAGGTTATTCATCTGCGTGGAAGCGTTATTCCGCTTGTTCGTCTGGACAAACTTCTGGATATTGAACCAAGAGAAGAAGAACCGGAAAGCCTTACCGTTGTTATTGTAAAGAAAGGCGACAGTCAGGTAGGACTTGTTGTTGACGATCTGATGGGACAGCAGGAGATCGTTATTAAGTCTTTAGGCAAGTATATCAATGGAAATAAGCTGATCAGCGGTGCAACAATCCTCGGTGATGGTGAAGTTGCGTTGATTCTGGATGCAAACACACTGATGTAATGGGGGTGAATGACGATGGCTATTGCAAACAATCAGATTGAAACAAATGAGAATAAAAATAAAGAAAAAGAAGTAAAGCAGTATATCGTAGTTCAGATCGGTTCTGAAAAGTACGGAATTGATATCAGCTATGTCGATAATATTGTGCGTATGCAGAAAATTACCCGTGTGCCAAAGGCACAGGAGTATTTCAAGGGAATCATCAATCTTCGAGGCGAAATTGTGCCGGTTATGAGTATCCGTCTGAAAATGGGACTTGAGGATGATACCTTTACTTCGGCATCCCGGATCATTATTTTAAAGATCGAAGATAAAGGGGCTTTAGGTGTGATTGTAGATGAGGTTTGTGAGGTTGTAAATCTGTCTGAGGATCAGATCGAAAATAACAATATCAATTCAAACCATGTAAAAGATACGTTTATCAATGGTATTGGAACAAGCGGAGATCAGCTGATTTCCCTGTTTGAAATCAATGCGATTGTAGACGAAAAAGATAACACATAAGACAACTGAGTATAGTGAGGCTATGCCTCACTATACATGGTTATTGGAGGAAAAAGATGAACGATTTTACATTGGATAATGTAAATGAAATGTATATTGACGTACTGCGCGAAATTGGAAATATCGGAGCGGGAAATGCAACAACTTCTCTGGCAAGCATGATCAATGAACAGATTGATATGAATGTTCCGAAAGTAGAATTGATGGAAGCTTCTAAGCTGAGTTCCGCAATTTGTCCGGAAGACGAGATTATTGTCGGAATTTTTCTGGAAGTAACACATGATATTACAGGAAGCATGATGTTTTTAATGCGCATGGATTCCGCCCATTATCTTGTGAACAAACTGATGGGAAGAGATCCGGAAAACGATGCACCTTTTGATGAGATGGATTTATCTGCCATGAAGGAAATCGGAAATATTATTACGGCTTCGTATCTGTCTGCACTTTCAAGTATGACAAATCTTACGATTTTACCATCCGTTCCATATATTGCGGTGGATATGGCGGGAGCGATTCTTAGTGTTCCGGCAATTCAGTTTGGACAGTACGGAAATAATGCGCTGCTGATTGAAACAGAATTTGGCGATGAACGTATGATTAATGGATATTTTATCCTGATGCCTGAGGAAGAGTCCTATGCAAAGATTTTATCCTCTCTTGGAATTCAGTTATAGAGGAGATCGTAGAATATGGGAGAAGTGATCAAGGTTGGAATGGCAGACCTGAAAACTGCAAAAGCTCCGAATACACTCACGACACTGGGGTTGGGTTCTTGTATCGGATTAACACTTTATGATCCGGTGACGAAAATCGGTGGATTGGTACATTATATGCTGCCAGACAGCACAAAATTAAAAAATAATACCAATATTGCAAAATTCGGGGATACCGGAATCCGTGAACTTTTAAGACAGATTCTGGCTTTGGGAGCAAATCAGAGAAGACTTGTGGCAAAGATCGCGGGGGGTGCATGCATGTTTGAAACGAGCGGACTTTCGTCTGTGGGAAATGTAGGCGCACGCAATGCGGAAGAAGCAAAAATTATTTTGAAAGAATTAAGGATCCCGCTGATCGCGGAGGATACCGGTTTAAATTACGGACGTACGGTAGAACTGGATTGTGAGACCGGAGATTTCAGAATTAAATCGGTGGGAAAAGAAATTAAAGTAATATAGAGGGACAGAAGATGAAAACCAATGGTGTACCGGCTATTATTATGTTGGCGGCAGGGTTTATTGACTGTGTGATTGCAATTCTTACGCACATGTCACTTTGGAATTTTACAAGACAGCTGTTACTGGTACTTGTCCTGTTTTATGTGATCGGTTGTGTGGTAAAAATGATCATTGACCGAAACTTCAAGGATATGGAAGATGACCAGAACGGGGAAGAAACGGAAGAGTCTAAAGAGGAGCAGGAAGCGGAAAGCTCTGAGGAACAGGAAAATACTGAACAGGCCATAGATGCACAGGAGCAGTCGCAGGAGCAGCCGGAGGTTCAGGAGGAACAACAAACAAAGTAATTAACCGGGGCGGAATGATGTAGATGAAAACTGCGGATAAAGAAAAACTCTGGGATGCGTATCGTCAGAAGAAAACGCAGGAGACCAGAGAACAGCTGATAATTGAATATGCGCAGCTTGTAAAACTCGTAGCGGGAAGACTCAGCATGTATCTTGGACACAATGTGGAATATGATGATTTGGTCAGTTATGGGATTTTCGGACTGATTGACGCAATTGATAAATTTGATCTGGAAAAAAATGTAAAATTTGAAACATATGCGAGTTTGCGGATTCGTGGTGCTATTTTAGACCAGATTCGTAAAATGGACTGGATTCCAAGAAGTGTCCGGCAGCGACAGCGCAAAATTGATGAAGCGATGAAACAGATCGAGATGAGGACCGGTAAAACAGCTTCGGATGAAGAACTTGCAAAGCAGCTGGGGCTGACGGATGAGGAACTGTGCAGCTGGCAGACACAGCTTAAGGTGACCAATGTTGTGTCTTTGAATGAATTTGAAGAAAACGGTCCGGAGCCAATGATTGATTCGGCGCATCCGGTCCGGTTTTCACAGCCGGAAGAAGTGGTAGAGGAAGCAGAATTAAAAGAAAAACTGGCGGAATCCCTGGAACTTCTGACGGAGAAAGAGCGGCGCGTTATTGAACTTTATTATTATGAAGATATGACCCTAAAAGAAATCAGTAAAATATTGGAAGTGTCAGAATCACGTATTTCCCAGTTACATACCAAAGCATTAAACAAGATGCGTAAAAAAATGGGTGTTTATATGAATATTCTGACGGAGTAGGAGCGGATCTATGGCAATTGCACCAATCAATTATGCTACGATACAGCGTACCGCAGACATCGAGACATTTAAAAACCAGCAGGATACAAAACCGATGGTGGATCAGCAGAATATTCAGGTGCAGGTGGATCACAGGGAGGATGTTCTGCATCATCAGGTCATCCATCCGGAAGAAAATGAGCAGCTGGATAATCACACAGATGCCAGGGAAGAAGGAAAAAACAAATATAAAAAACAGGGATCTGTGAGAAAAAAAACAAACAAAGAAACGAAGCGGACGGGTGGCAATCCGGTTGGCGGCAGTTTTGATATGAAAATCTGAGGGAAAATATATGACGGGTGTGGAAATTACACTGATTCTGGTTGGAATCATTTTTGTTCTCGTAAGCTTTTTTGTTCAGGAAAAACTTACCCCGAAAGATGTACAGGAGATAACCAGATTAAGTGAGAAGGAATTAAAGATTATTGTCGAGCGGGAACTGAAAAATGCAAATGACAAGGTAGAAGATGCAATCGATGCAGTGGTAGAACAGTCCCAGGAGAATGCCAAGCGTCTGATGGAAAAAGAAACGAATGAGAAAATTATGGCAATCAACGAATATTCCAATACGGTGATTGAATCAATGAATAAAACGCATAATGAAATTCTCTTTTTATATAATATGCTCAATGACAAGCATACGGAACTGACCGGGCTTGCATCGCAGCTACAACAGTTTTCGGAGCAGGTAAAACATACACAGGATGAAATGATGACACATCTGACGGAAACGGTAAAAGAGCCTGAACCGGCAAGAACGGAAGTGTCAGAGCCTGTGGAGGAACAGCCGCAGCAGATTTCACCAAAAGCATCTGTGGCAGAGGAAACCGATAACGGAAGCTTCAACGATCAGGTACTTGCACTTCATCAAAATGGAGTGTCTGATGTGGAAATTGCCCGTAAGCTGGGACGGGGGCTTGGAGAAGTGAAGCTGGTGATCGGATTATACAAAGGGGAAGATGTCAGTGAGATTTAAATATTATTTACGTGGCTGCGGACTTGGAATTCTGGTTGCCTCGCTGGTATTTATTGTATCGTTACATGCACACGGCGGAGCAATGTCGGATGAAAAAGCTATGCAGAGAGCTTCGGAACTTGGAATGATCATGCCGGATGACACACAGACGCAGGAAGCAGAAACGCAGACAACAGAACTTCCGGTAAAGGAAACGAATCTTCCGGATACACAAAGAACGACACAGGCAGTGACACAGAAGGTTCCGCAGAACGATACACAAAAACAGACGGAGCGTGATACTTCTTCGGAACAGAATGACACACCAAAAGAGTCGGAGAAAAAGGCGGAAGAAAAGAAAAAAACACAGGACTCTCAAAAGAAAGAAGAAGAGAAGGAAAAAGCGCAGGAGACCGAGAAGGAAGAAACAAAAAAGGAAAAAGTCTCCATTACAATAAAAGGCGGAGAAGTGTGCAGGGAGATTGCACAGGATCTGCAGGAGAAAGGACTTGTCAAGGATGCGGAAGATTTCCGCAAATATATGCAGGATCACAATTATGCAAGATATATCCGTGTGGGGACATTTACGCTGGAAAAGGGAATGAACTATAGCGAGATTGCGAAAGTACTGACAAAAAAATAGTATAATAAAGCTTGCATGAAAGCCTTTGGTATGATATAATGCCAAAGGCTTTAAATTTTATTAAACACATGTATGGAAGCTGCCGGTGCCGGATCTACGCTTTTCCGGTGGCAGACTAATAGGAAGTACATGGAAGAAATCAACCAAACGGAGGTAATTAAAATGAGCGTAATTTCTATGAAACAGTTACTTGAGGCAGGTGTTCATTTCGGACATCAGACAAGAAGATGGAACCCTAAAATGGCTCCATACATCTACACAGAACGTAACGGTATCTACATCATTGACTTACAGAAGTCTGTTGGCAAGGTAGATGAGGCATATGATGCAATTTCCGATATCGCTGCTCAGGGTGGTACCATTCTTTTCGTTGGTACAAAGAAGCAGGCACAGGATGCTATTAAGACTGAGGCAGAGCGTTGCGGAATGTACTATGTAAATGAGAGATGGTTAGGCGGAATGCTTACAAACTTCAGAACCATCCAGAGCCGTATTGCACGTCTGAAAGAAATCGAGACCATGTCTGAAGATGGAACATTTGATGTTTTGCCAAAGAAGGAAGTTATTGCACTGAAAAAAGAGTGGGATAAGTTAGAGAAGAACCTTGGCGGAATCAAGGATATGAAGAGAATTCCTGACGCTATCTTTATCGTAGATCCTAAGAAGGAGAGAATCTGCGTACAGGAAGCACAGTCTTTAGGAATCACACTGATCGGTATTGCTGATACAAACTGTGATCCGGACGAGTTAGATTATGTAATCCCAGGTAATGATGATGCAATCAGAGCCGTTAAGCTTATCGTTTCCAAGATGGCAGATGCTGTTATCGAGGCAAAGCAGGGAACTGAGGAAGTTGCTGCAGAAGCTGCTGAGGAGACAGTAGAAGAATAATTTTTGCATAATCATTCGAGAATTGGAGGAAAAAAAGATGGCAATTACTGCTGCTATGGTTAAGGAACTGCGTGAGATGACAGGCGCAGGCATGATGGATTGTAAGAAAGCTCTGACAGAGACAAACGGAGATATGGATGCCGCTGTTGACGTTTTGAAAAAAAGCGGTGCAGCCAAGATGGAAAAGAAGCAGAGCAGAATCGCTGCGGAAGGTATCGCAAGAGTTGCAGTAAACGGAAATGTTGCTGTTGTAGCTGAGGTTAACTCAGAGACAGATTTCGTTGCTAAAAATGAAACATTCCAGGAGTTTGTTCAGACAGTTGCAGATACAGCACTTGCTTCTGATTTAAACGGTGGAGCAAACGGCGAAGATATTGAGGCACTTCTTGCAACAAACGGACTCAGTGATCTGCTTGTTGAGAAGACAGCAACAATCGGAGAGAAGTTATCTGTGCGCAGATTCGCAAAGGTAACCGGTGATGCTGTTGCTTCTTATATTCACGGTGGCGGAAGAATCGGTGTTGTTATCGCTGCAGACGGTGCATCTGATGATGCTGCAAAAGAGGCTCTTACAAACATTGCTATGCAGGTTGCTGCAATGAACCCACAGTATATCAGCAGAAACGATATTTCCGCTGAGGAACTTGCAAAGATCAAAGAGATCACAATTGACAGTGCATTAAATGATGCAACAACTCTTCCAAAGCCTATCTTGAACAAATTACTGGACAAGGCAATCGGCGAGAAGGTATGGAGTGATGAGGATATCAATAACTTCGAAGAACATAAGAGCAATATGAATTATGTCTGGAATTTCCTTTCCGATGCTGCAAAGGTTCAGCTGGGTGAGCTGGCTATGGCAGATAAGGCATCTATCACTGCTGAGAAGATGTTCGGCGGTCTTGTAGAAGGTCGTGTATCCAAGCAGTTAAAGGAGATCTGCCTTCTTGATCAGACATACGTTAAGGCGGAAGATGGCAAGCAGTCCGTAGCTAAGTATCTTGAGTCTGTTTCCAAGGATCTTAAAATCACCAAGATGATTCGTTTCGAAGTTGGCGAGGGTATGGAAAAGAAACAGGAAGATTTCGCAGCAGAAGTTGCTGCACAGATGAACGCATAATCCGTTCACAGAGTCAAGCTGTGTGAAAACACAAAAGGAGTCGTGGTTTTGGAAAAATAAAGAAACCGTGGCTCCTTTTTTATAACAATTTTACAACAACAGGGAATTAAATCTTTACAAGTTTTCAAAATATGTTAAAATAGAAAAGGATATTTCCCGGTGGAGGAACAGGATGAGTACAAAAGATTCAGAAGCTTTGGAGCAGCAGCGCCAGAGGAGAAATCGCATCAACCGTATGAAGACGGGAATCATTGTGACGATTACGGTATGGATGCTTGTCTCACTGTTGGCAATTATCCTTCTGACGGTGCAGGTAGCACGTTTGAGCAGCCATGTAAAGAGACTGGAGAAAGCGGGACAGACAACCGTTTCGCAAAATATTCCGGATTCTGAAAATGTGCAGGCTGCGGATACAGAAAGCAGTGGGCAGGAGACACAGAAATCTGCTTACGATAAAGTTGTGACGGGGATTGATTCCGGGGACAATATGGCAAAAGCGGGAGATGCACATAAAGTATATCTTACTTTTGACGGCGGACCGGATGAAAATACGGACAAGATTCTCGACGTATTGGATAAATGCGGAGTAAAAGCAACTTTTTTCGTAGTAGGGGATGATTCCAAGGATATGCAGGAGGTCTATAAGAGGATTGTAAAAGACGGACATACACTTGGAATGCATTCCTTTTCCAACAAATACAGTACAATATATGCCTCCACAGAGGCATTTGAACAGGATTTTGATAAGATTTCCTCATATCTGAAAGACGTTACGGGAGTCAATAGTCTCTATTATCGTTTTCCGGGAGGAAGCAGCAATGAGATCAGCAATGTAAATATGGCTGAATTCGTTCGTGTCTTAAATGAAAAGGGAATTACATACTTTGACTGGAACGTTTCCGCAGGAGATACTTCATCGGATTATACGGTGGATGATGTTGTGACAAATGTGACAGAAGGAGTAAAAAGATACAAAACCTCGGTTGTGTTATTACACGACGGAGATGACAAGTCAACAACGGTAGAGGCTCTGGAACCTTTGATTCAGAAACTGCAACAGATGAAAGCTGAGATTCTGCCGATTGATGAAAATACAAAAGTCATTCAATATATCAAGGCAGATAGTGTTGAATAAATATGAGTGGAGGAAGCACGATGGGATTATTTAAAGATTTTAAGGATGATTTTTCTCAGGCGGTCAATGAAATGATGCCGGGAGCAGACGCTCCGGAAAAAGAAAACAAAGCAGAAGACCTGGTAGTTAACACTCTGGGAGAAGATGTGGATGTAAAATCCGAATTATCCAAACTGGATGGTTTACTGGAGCAGGTACAGAAGGACGGCGGGTCTGACACACAAAAGTTAGAGTCGGAGCTTCCACCAATTCACAAAGAGGATAAAAAACCGGTGATCACACCAGCTGTGGACCCGGTAATCAATACATTTAATGAGGAGAAAAAAATTATGAGCGACACAACAATGGAAACCCCAAAGCCAACAGCACCAGTGATGAATAACAAAGTGAATCCGGATGCAGTTTCAGATGAGACATCTGTTATAACCGCAGGAACTGTTCTGACCGGTGATATCGCGTCTGACGGATCATTTGATATTCAGGGAACCATCAACGGAAATGTAACCTGTAATGGTAAGCTGGTTGTAACCGGAACCATTAACGGAAACAGTGCAGCTTCAGAGTTTTTTGCTGATGTGGCAAAAGTTGAGGGAGAAGTTGTAAGTTCCGGTACAGTTAAGATTGGAGCCGGTTCTGTGATCATTGGTAATATTTCAGCAGCTTCTGCAGTTATTGCAGGTGCAATCAAGGGTGATATCGATGTACAGGGACCTGTTGTTGTTGATACATCTGCAGTAGTCATGGGAAATATCAAATCCCGTTCCGTACAGATTAATAACGGTGCAGTAATCGAAGGTTTCTGCTCTCAGTGTTATGCTGATATTGATGTACAGGGACTTTTTGACGGAAAGTAAAATTAATCATAGGAGACAGATACGATGAAACGTATTTTATTAAAACTCAGTGGAGAGGCACTGGCCGGGGACAAGCATCATGGATTTGATGAGCCGACAGTTACGGTTGTTGCAAAGCAGGTAAAGCAATTGGTAGATACAGGTGTACAGGTTGGTATTGTCATCGGAGGAGGCAACTTCTGGAGAGGACGTACCAGTGAGACGATCGACCGTACAAAAGCCGATCAGATCGGTATGCTTGCTACGGTTATGAACTGTATTTATGTGTCAGAAATTTTCCGTTCCGTTGGAATGATGACTTCCGTGCTTACCCCGTTTGAGTGCGGATCTATCACAAAGTTATATTCCAAGGATCGTGCAAATAAATATTTTGCACATAACATGGTTGTATTTTTTGCAGGTGGTACCGGACATCCATATTTCTCAACAGATACGGCAACGGTACTTCGTGCGGTAGAGATTGAAGCAGATGGGATTTATCTTGCCAAGGCAATCGATGGTGTATATGACAGCGATCCGAAAGTAAATCCATCCGCTAAGAAATATGATCAGGTTTCCATTCAGGAAGTCATTGATAAAAAACTTGCGGTCGTTGATCTGACAGCATCCGTAATGTGCATGGAAAACCACATTCCAATGTATGTATTCGGACTTGGTGAAACGAACAGCATTGTAAACGCGGTAAACGGCCAGTTCAACGGAACTGTCGTTACTGTGGACTAGGAGGATATAGTATATGGACGAGAGATTACAGATTTTTCAGGATAAAATGGAGAAATCCCTTGCCAATTTAAATGAGGAGTTCGCGGGAATCCGTGCAGGACGTGCGAATCCGCATGTGTTGGACAAACTTCGTGTTGATTATTACGGAACACCGTCTCCGATTCAGAGCGTTGCAAATGTCAGTGTTCCGGAGCCGAGAATGATTCAGATTCAGCCATGGGAAGCATCTATGGTAAAAGAAATTGAAAAAGCCATTCTCAGTTCGGATCTGGGAATTAACCCGACGAATGACGGAAAACTGATTCGTCTGGTATTTCCGGAACTGACCGAAGAGCGAAGAAAAGAGCTGGCAAAAGATATTAAGAAAAAAGGTGAGGGTGCCAAGGTCGCTGTGAGAAATATCCGCAGAGATGCGATGGATCATTTCAAAAAAGTAGGCAAGGCGGAGGATATTTCCGAGGACGAGATCAAGGATCTCGAAGACGGAATCCAGAAACTGACCGATCAGTATGTTGCACAGATTGACAAGGCTGTGGATGCCAAGTCGGATGAAATTCTTACAGTATAAGATGTTTAAGGGACATAAGCCTGTGGCTATGTCCCTTTTTCACTTGCAGGAAAGAGGGGAACAAGATTGATGAAAATTCCAAAACATGTGGCGATTATACTCGATGGGAATGGAAGATGGGCAAAAAGCAAGGGTATGCCACGCAATTACGGACATACCGTTGGCGCAAAGAATGTAGAAACGGTTTGTCAGGCTGCAGATGAGCTTGGAATTGAGTACCTGACACTGTATGCATTTTCCACGGAAAACTGGAATCGTCCGGACAGCGAAGTGGCTGCACTGATGAAACTGCTGGAGAGTTATTTGAAAAACTGTATCCGCACGGCAAATAAAAATAATATGCGGGTACGTGTGATTGGGGAACTTTCCAGATTATCCGAAAGTTTTCAGAAAAAGATTCAGGAACTGGAAGAAGTTTCCGCGGCAAATACGGGATTGAATCTGACCATTGCCATCAATTATGGGAGCCGGGATGAGATGCTTCGGGCCATGAAGCATATGTTTACTGATATAAAGAATGGCAGAATCACGGAGGAGGAAATCAATGAGAAAACCTTTTCCGGATATTTGGATACAAGGGAACTTCCAGACCCGGATTTACTGATTCGTACAAGTGGAGAGCAGCGGCTTTCCAATTATCTGCTGTGGCAGCTTGCGTATAGCGAATTTTATTTTACGGATGTTCCGTGGCCGGATTTTCATAAAAAAGAATTGGAATTAGCTGTGGAAGCGTATAATAAACGAGACAGACGCTTTGGCGGACTTAAGGAGGAAGAATAGGATGTTTAAAACGAGACTGTTAAGCGGAATCGTGCTGGTAATTCTGGCTCTGTTTTTGATTATTTCAGGCCATGAAATTTTATTATTTGCAACACTTGCCATTTCCTGTATCGGAATGTTTGAATTATATCGCGTGTTCAAGATGGAAAAGACCGTTCTGGCAGGCGTTGGATATCTGGCGGCAATCGTTTATTACTGTAATTTACAGTGGAAGTTTCTGCCGGATCTTATGATTTTATTTATGGCATTTTTGATTCTGTTAATGTTTGTATTTGTATTTGCATATCCGAAATTTCATGCAGATCAGGTGATGGCAGCATTTTTTGGATTCTTCTATGTAGCGGTCATGCTTTCTTATGTATATCAGATCCGTACGCTTGAGAGAGGGTTATATCTTGCCTTTCTTGTATTTTTATGTTCGTGGGGATGCGATACCTGTGCATATTGCGTCGGAATGCTGATCGGAAAGCACAAGATGTCGCCGAAACTCAGTCCGAAAAAATCGGTAGAGGGTGCAGTGGGAGGTGTGGCAGGTGCTGCGCTTCTGACCGCTTTATATTGTTTTATTTTCCGTAGCCCGATGCATCTGGAACGTGGAGAAATTGTAATTCTTGCTGTGATTGCGGCAATTGCCGGACTGATTTCCATGGTAGGGGATCTGACAGCTTCTGCCATCAAAAGAAATTATGATATCAAGGATTACGGAAAGCTGATTCCCGGTCATGGAGGAATTCTCGACCGGTTTGACAGCATGATTATTACTGCACCAATCATTTATTTCCTGGCGCTTCATATGCTGTAAGAGGTGAACGATGAAAAAGATAGCAATTTTGGGATCGACAGGGTCCATTGGAACACAGACACTTTCTGTGATTGAAGAACATGCAGATGATTTTGAAGTGACCGCACTTGCCTGTGGAAACAATATCCGTCTGCTGGAAGAACAAATGCGGAAATTTCGCCCAAAGCTTGTTGCTGTGTGGAGCAAAGAGGCAGCAGCTTCCCTTCGGGTCCGCACGGCGGATCTGGGCATTCCTGTGGAAACCGGAATGGATGGATTACTTGCGGTTGCAACTTATGAAGAGTCGGAAATTTTGGTAACGGCGATTGTCGGGATGCTCGGAATCCGGCCGACCATTGCAGCCATAAAGGCAAAGAAAACGATTGCCCTGGCAAACAAAGAAACGTTAGTTACGGCAGGACATCTCATTATTCCGCTTGCAGCGGAGTATGGAGTGTCTATTCTTCCGGTAGATAGTGAACATAGTGCCATTTTCCAGTCTTTGCAGGGAAATGAAGAAAATCCGATCAGTAAAATCCTTCTTACCGCATCCGGAGGACCGTTCCGGGGCAGAAAGAAGCAGGATCTGCTCCATATACAGGTGGAAGATGCATTAAAGCATCCGAACTGGTCCATGGGACACAAGGTGACCATTGATTCTTCGACACTTGTGAACAAAGGGCTTGAGGTTATGGAAGCAAAATGGCTGTTTGGTGTGGAACTCGAACAGATTGAAGTTGTCGTGCATCCGCAGAGTGTCATTCATTCTGCTGTAGAATATGAGGATGGTGCAGTGATTGCGCAGCTTGGAACGCCGGATATGCGTCTGCCGATTCAGTATGCACTGTATTACCCAAAGCGGAAACATTTATCCGGGAAGCGTCTGGATCTTTTTGCTCTTCGTGACCTTACGTTTGAGCGCCCGGATACGGATACCTTCCGTGGGCTTTCCCTGGCATATGATGCTGCCAGACGGGGAGGAAATATCCCAACGGTTTTTAATGCCGCAAATGAAAAGGCAGTGGCAATGTTTCTGGACAGAAAAATCGCTTATCCGGAAATTACGGAAATGATTGAAGCTGCAATGGAAGAAGTCAGCTATATCGCACATCCGGATTTAGAGCAGATCTTAGAGACAGAGCAGGCAACATATGAATATATAGGGGGCAGGTGGTAAAAAAAATGAAAATTGTATCATTTCTTATCGCATTTGTAATATTTAGTATTGTAATTTTATTTCATGAACTGGGGCATTTTTTGCTTGCAAAGGCAAACGGAATCCGGGTAAATGAATTTTGTTTCGGCCTTGGACCGACTATCTGTGGGATACAAAAAGGCGAAACCAAATACTGCATTAAGGCATTTCCGTTTGGAGGAGCCTGCATGATGGAAGGGGAAGACGAAGATTCGACGGACAATCGTGCATTTGGTAAAAAGCCGGTATGGGGACGTATGAGCGTCGTATTTGCAGGACCTTTTTTTAATTTTATTCTTGCATTTATTTTCGCGTTTATCCTGATGAGCTGTGTGGGATATGATAAGCCGGTTCTTTCCGGGGTAATGGAAGGATATGCCGCAGAAGAGGCAGGTCTTCAGGAAGGGGATGAGATTATCCGGATGAATCATTTTTCGGTTCATTTCAGCAGAGAAATCACTGCATACGGAACATTTCATTCCGGGGAAACCATTAAAGTCACTTATGCAAGGGATGGGCAGAAACATACGACAACACTGGTTCCGAAACTGGATAAAGAGACCGGAAGATATCTGTACGGATTTCAGACCATGGGAAATGTCCGGGTAAAGGGAAACGTGCTCACAAACCTAAAAAACAGTTTTTATGAGGTGCGATACTGGATTTATACCACTATCCAGAGTCTGAAAATGCTTGTGACACGTCAGGTATCTCCAAACGAACTGAGCGGACCGGTCGGTATCGTAAAATCAATCGGAGACACCTATCAGCAGTCTGTAAAAAATGACGGGTATTACTATGCACTTTTGAATATGCTCAACTGGACGATTCTTTTATCTGCGAATCTGGGCGTTATGAATCTGCTGCCGCTTCCGGCACTGGACGGAGGCCGGCTGTTATTTCTGATTATTGAGGCGATCCGCAGAAAGCGGATTGATCCAAACAAAGAAGGCATGGTAAATCTGGTTGGTATTGTATTGTTGTTTGGACTGATGTTTATTGTTATGTTCAATGACATTCGAAAACTATTTATCTAAGAGGCTAGAGGCGTTATGATGGAGAGACATATCACAAAGGAAGTACAGATTGGAAACAGATGGATTGGAGGAAATCATCCGATTGCGATTCAGTCTATGACAAATACAAAGACAGAGGATGTTGCGGCAACGGTGGCACAGATTAAGCAGCTGACAAAAGTCGGTTGTGAAATTATCCGCTGCGCGGTTCCCACCCAGGAGGCAGCTGCGGCGCTGACGGAAATCAAAAAACAGATTACCATCCCGCTGGTTGCGGATATCCATTTTGATTACCGGCTTGCGATTGCAGCCATGGAGCACGGTGCGGATAAAATTCGTATCAATCCCGGAAACATTGGAAGTCGTGAGCGTGTAAAAGCGGTTGTGGATGTGGCAAAAGAGCGCCGGATTCCTATCCGTGTGGGCGTCAACAGCGGATCTTTAGAGAAGGGTCTCGTGGAAAAATACCATGGTGTGACCGCAGAGGGAATTGTGGAGAGCGCAATGGATAAAGTGAAACTGATCGAAGATATGGGCTATGATAATCTTGTGATCAGTATCAAATCCTCGGATGTCATGATGTGTGTCAAAGCACATGAGCTGATCGCAAAACAGACGGATCATCCGCTGCATGTGGGAATCACAGAGGCGGGAACACTGATCAGCGGGAATATCAAATCTGCAATCGGTCTGGGACTGATTTTAAACCAGGGAATCGGGGATACCATCCGTGTTTCTCTGACCGGGGACCCGTTGGAAGAGATTAAATCCGCAAAACTGATTCTTCGTACCCTCGGACTTCGCAAAGGGGGCGTGGAAGTGGTTTCCTGTCCGACCTGCGGAAGAACCCGCATTGATCTGATCGGGCTTGCCAATCAGGTAGAAACGATGGTTTCGGAATTTCCGCTTGATATCAAAGTGGCGGTAATGGGATGTGTGGTAAACGGACCGGGAGAGGCAAAGGAAGCCGATATCGGGATTGCCGGAGGTGTCGGCGAGGGTCTGATTATCAAACATGGAGAAATTTACAAAAAAGTACCGGAAGCAGAACTTCTGCCGGCACTGCGTTATGAATTGGAACATTGGAGTGAAGACTGATGTCAAAAGCATTTCGTGAAGCCTTTCCGACACTGAAACTGGAGGAAGAACTCGAAGGGCTGTTAGATACAACTGAAGTGACAAAAATAAGTGCGAATCATGAACATACTCATATTCGCATTTATTTGCGTGCAAAAAGACTTATTTTCAAAAAAAACATATGGAAACTTGAAAAAGCGATTACCGAACAGATTTTTCAGAACCGGGCCATACAGGTAAAGATCATAGAGTCTTATGAGCTTTCCGAACAGTATACCCCGAAGTCTCTGATAGAGGTGTATAAGGACAGTATTTTAGATGAACTGAATGCCTACAGTGTGCTCGAATACAATCTGTTGCGGACGGCGGACATGGAATTTCCGGAAGAGGACCGTCTGATTCTGACGATGGATGAGACTATTATTGCCAAAACCCGTACGGATGAGATTATCGAATTTTTAGAGAAAGTGATCTGTGAGCGCTGTGGAATGAATCTGAAAATATTTCCACAATACCGGAAACCGCAGGAGAGCAAATACCGGAAAAATTCCGAAGAACAGATCCGGCAGGAAGTGGCAGGAATTGTTGCGCGGACGAAGCTGGTTATGGAAGGAAAATCCCAGGAAACGGAAGAAAAAGAGAAAACTGTCGAAACAGAAGAAAAAACAAAGACAATTGCAAAAACGGCAGGAAATCGTGCAGACACTTCAAAAAATGGTACAAATTATGCAAAACCAAAGCAGAAGTTTGAAAAGCGGGGAGAGTTCCGCCGGAAATTCGAGTCGGATAACGGCAAAAAATCCATGAATCCGGATGTAATATACGGAAGAGACTTCGAAGAAGAGAGCATGGAGATTGAGAAGATTGACGGACCGATCGGAGAGGTTGTGATCCGCGGAAAGATTCTGTCGGTAGATACCCGTGAGATCCGCAATGAAAAGACCATCATTATTTTTTCCGTGACGGATTTTACCGATACGATTGTTCTTAAAATTTTTGCGAGAAATGATGATGTACCGGAGCTGTTAAAAGAAATCAGCGGGGGAAAGTTTGTGCGTGTCAAAGGTGTTGCAACCATTGATAAGTTCGACAGTGAACTTACCATCGGTTCTATCGTCGGAATCAAGAAATGCGCCGATTTTACAACGGTCCGTATGGATACCAGCGTAGAAAAACGCGTAGAGCTGCACTGCCATACCAAAATGAGTGATATGGATGGCGTTTCAGATGTCAAGGATATTGTCAAGCGTGCCATGAAATGGGGGCATAAGGCGATTGCCATTACCGATCACGGGGATGTGCAGGCGTTCCCGGATGCCAATCATACCGTACCGTCCGATTCGGATTTTAAAGTCATTTACGGCGTGGAGGCATATCTGGTCGATGATTTAAAGGGGATGGTGACGGACAGCCAGAACCAGGATCTGGATGCAGATTATGTGGTATTTGATTTGGAGACAACCGGATTTAGTCCGGAGACCAACCGCATTATAGAGATCGGGGCGGTGAAGGTGCAGAACGGAAAGATCGTGGACAAATTCTCAACGTTTGTCAATCCACAAGTGCCGATTCCGTTTCGGATTGAGCAGTTGACGTCGATCAATGATTCCATGGTGATTGATGCACCTGTCATTGCAGACATTCTTCCGGAATTTATGAAATTCTGCGAGGGATGTGTTATGGTTGCCCATAATGCCGATTTCGATATGAGTTTTATCAAGAAAAACTGCCAGAGGCTGGATATTCCATGCAAGCCGACGATTGTGGATACGGTTGCCCTGGCGCGTGTCCTGCTTCCGAATCTGAACCGTTTTAAGCTGGATACGGTTGCAAAAGCGCTGGGCGTATCCTTGGAAAATCACCATCGTGCCGTGGATGATGCCGGATGTACGGCAGAGATTTTTGTGAAGTTTATTGAGATGCTCCGGGAGCGTGGTATGTCTACCTTAGACGAAGTGAATGCAATGGGAACCTCATCGGTGCAGAATGTACAAAAGATGCCGACGTATCATGCGATCATTCTTGCCACCTGCGATCAGGGGCGGACAAACCTGTATAAGCTGATTTCGCTGGCGCATATCAAATATTATCACCGGCGTCCGAGGATTCCGAAGAGTGAATTTATCAGGTACCGGGATGGACTTCTGATCGGGTCTGCCTGCGAAGCGGGAGAGTTGTACCGGGCAATTTTAAATGGCCGTCCGGAGGAAGAAATTTCTAGACTGGTAAACTTTTATGATTATCTGGAAATCCAGCCGCTCGGAAACAATGCATTCCTTGTAAGAGATGAAGATTCTCCGGTTGCGTCCAATGACGATCTGATTGAGATCAATAAAAAGATTGTCCGGCTCGGTGAACAGTTCCATAAGCCGGTGGTGGCAACCTGTGATGTGCATTTTTTAGATCCGGAGGATGAAATTTACCGGAGAATTATCATGGCAGGGCAGGGATTTAAAGATGCGGATGAGCAGGCTCCCCTTTTTCTGCGGACGACGGAAGAGATGCTGAAAGAATTTGCCTATCTTGGAAGTGAAAAAGCAGAAGAGGTTGTTATTACAAACACAAACCGGATTGCGGATATGTGCGAAAAAATTTCTCCCGTTCGTCCGGATAAGTGTCCGCCGGTCATTGAAAATTCGGACCAGATGCTGCGTGACATCTGTTACAACAAAGCACATAAAATGTATGGAGATCCACTGCCGGAAATTGTGCAGGAACGTTTAGACCGGGAATTAAATTCCATTATCAGCAACGGGTATGCTGTGATGTATATCATTGCGCAGAAGCTGGTTTGGAAATCCAACGAAGACGGCTACCTGGTCGGATCGCGTGGATCGGTCGGAAGTTCTTTCGTTGCGACAATGTCCGGTATTACGGAGGTTAACCCGCTGCATGCGCATTATCTGTGCAAACATTGCCAGTACAGCGATTTTGATTCGGATCTGGTAAAATCTTTTTCCGGCCGAAGCGGATGTGATATGCCGGATAAGCTCTGTCCGCGCTGCGGAAAACCGCTTTCCAAAGAAGGGTTTGATATTCCGTTTGAGACGTTCCTGGGATTTAAGGGAAATAAAGAGCCGGATATCGACCTGAACTTTTCCGGAGAGTACCAGAGTAAGGCACATAAATACACCGAAGTTATCTTCGGGGAGGGACAGACCTTTAAGGCAGGAACGATCGGTACGCTGGCGGATAAGACGGCATTCGGTTATGTCAAAAATTATTATGAAGAGCGCGGCGTACATAAGAGAAACTGTGAAATTGACCGGATCGTACTTGGATGTGTCGGGGTGCGTCGTACTACGGGACAGCATCCGGGTGGTATCGTTGTTCTTCCGATGGGGGAACAGATTTATACATTTACCCCGGTTCAGCATCCGGCAAATGATATGACGGTCGATATTACGACCACACATTTTGATTATCACTCGATTGACCATAATCTTTTAAAACTTGACATTCTCGGACACGATGATCCTACCATGATCCGTATGCTGCAGGATCTGACGGGCGTAGATCCGACGCAGATCCCGCTGGATGATAAGGCTGTCATGTCGCTGTTTCAGGATACTTCCGCACTTGGCATCACGCCGGATGATCTGGTGAACTGTCAGCTGGGAGCATTGGGTATCCCGGAGTTTGGTACAGACTTTGCCATGGGCATGTTAATAGACACACAGCCAAAAGAATTTTCGGATCTGGTGCGTATTGCAGGGCTGTCCCATGGTACGGATGTATGGCTTGGCAATGCACAGACGCTGATTCAGGAAAAGAAAGCAACGATTTCTACCGCCATTTGTACACGAGATGATATCATGATCTATCTGATCAGTATGGGACTGGATTCCGAGGAATCGTTTAAGATTATGGAGAATGTCCGGAAGGGAATTGTGGCAAAAGGAAAATGTGACAAATGGCCGGAATGGAAGCAGGATATGATCGATCACAATGTACCGGACTGGTATATCTGGTCCTGTGAGAAGATTAAGTACATGTTCCCGAAAGCCCATGCAGCCGCGTATGTTATGATGGCATGGCGCATTGCCTACTGTAAAGTGTTTTATCCGCTGGCTTACTATGCAGCATATTTTTCTATCCGTGCGACCGCGTTCAGTTATGAGCTGATGTGTCAGGGAAAAGAAAAACTGGAAGGATATATGCATGAGTACGAAAAGCGCAAGGACGAGCTCTCCAAAAAAGAGCAGGATACCTACAAAGATATGCGTCTGGTACAGGAAATGTATGCCAGAGGATTTGAATTTCTTCCGCTGGATATCTATAAGTCAGAACCGCATCATTTTCAGATTGTGGATGGAAAACTGCTGCCGGCGCTCAATACAATTGACGGACTTGGCGATAATGCGGCAGTTGCGATTGCAGAAGCGGCAAAAGACGGAATTTTTCTTTCCAAGGATGATTTTAGGGAACGGACAAAAGTATCAAAGACAACAATAGAACTGATGAGTGATCTGGGATTGTTTGGCGATATGCCGGAATCCAATCAGCTTTCCCTGTTCGATTTTGGCGCGTAATGTTATGGAAGTTTTGAAAAACAAAAGAGGAGGAACCGCATGTTTGGGTTCCTCCTCTTTTACAGTCTTATAAATTTATTTTTTGATAACGCCGGGATGGAAAGCGGTGAGTGTTCCCGGATGATCGGTCGGTGTACAGAACATTTCTTTTGTCTTAAAATCGGTAAAATAGATGTAACTGGAAGTGACGTTGATATTGGAGTAATTGCCCTGTGCCAGTTCCTGATATCCACTGCCGTCATTTTTGATCATACAAAGGGCCGGATGGTCTTCGGAATAGCGCTGATAAAAAATACTGCTTCCGTATACATTGTAGAGATCCAGACTGTCCTTGGTAAGTGTAACCGGATGACCGGATTTCATATTGGTATGTACCAGGGCGTTGTTCTGATCCACATCCATATAATAAACATTGTCGTCACTGGTTACGATCGGTTTAAAAGAATTACATTCGTAGACTTTGCTTAAGCTGTCACTGGCGGTATCCAGCTGATAGATGGCGCCATCACTTTCCGTTCCGCTGGTATAAATATACTGACCCAGCGTGCTGCATGTAAAAATGTAAGGCGAATATACTTTTTTGCGTCCTTCGCCATCGATTCCGATCTTGTAAAGCGTTGTAGCATCCTTGTCATCATAGTGCAGATAATAAATGTAGTTTCCGACAAGCGAGGCATACAGGCAGGGATCTTTGTCTAAAATTTTAGTGTTTTCTCCATTCTGGTCAATTCTGCACAGACTGTTTCTTGCGTAGGAGAAGAAATCAAATCCGGTTCCATTATTTTCATTATTGCGTACATAGTATACATAATGGTCATCGGCGTTGATATACATGACACGGTCATAACTGAGTTTTTTCAGATGATTGCCGTTTGTATCCATGGAATACAGCCGGTAATCGTCATCCGGATTGGCAAAATAAACGGTTCCGTTTTTCTCACAAAACAAGCCGGCATTGTAAAGGTTTCCGGCAGTATTTCCGTTGACATAGCTTGTGTTGTATTTGATCTTACTTTTCTGATGGCTGTAAAAGCCCAGTCCTGCAAATACTACGACCAGAACAGCAATTATAATTATGGGCAAACGTTTTTTCATAATATCGAGTCCTCCTTGGTAAGTTGTATCTTGCCTTTTATACCTTTGTGTTATAAAATTTTATCATAAATCATGAAGGAGCGCTATATGAAAGATTTACTAGATATCCGAAAAGATATTGATAAAATTGACGAACAGATCGTAAAACTCTATGAGGAACGGATGAAACTGACCTCGGATGTGGCTGAATACAAAATAAACACCGGCAAGCAGGTTTTTGACAAAGAGAGGGAGGAATCCAAGCTGGCAACGCTGCAGAAAAAAGCGGAAAGTGATTTTACCAGACACGGAATCCGTGAACTTTTTGAGCAGATCATGGCGATGAGCCGTAAGAAACAGTATAAACTGCTGACGGAGCATGGAATTATGCCTCCGCAGGAGTTTGAGCCGATTCACACGCTGGATTATTCCAATGCAAGGATTGTTTTTCAGGGACTCGAAGGTGCCTACAGCCAGCTTGCCATGGAACAGTTTTTTGGAGAAAACTGCAATAATTTCCATGTGGAGAGCTGGAAAGATGCCATGGAGGCCATTAAGAACGGGGAAGCGGATTATGCGGTACTCCCGATCGAGAATTCTTCGGCAGGAATTGTCTCGGAAAATTATGATCTTCTGGTGGAATATGATAATTATATTGTCGGGGAGCAGATCATCCGTATTGATCATGCACTTTTAGGACTGGAAGATGCAGATGAGAGAGATATCCGTACCGTGTATTCGCACAAACAGTCACTGATGCAGTGCAGTGAATTTCTGGACAGTCATGCGGACTGGGAAAAATTCAGTGTCAGCAATAATGCCGTTGCAGCCAAGAAGGTCAAAGAGGATGGGGAGATTTCCCAGGCGGCGATTGCCAGTGCAAAAAATGCCCAGATTTATGGGTTGAAAGTATTACGCAATTCCATTCAGAATAATAAAAATAATTCGACCCGGTTTATTGTTGTGACAGGGAAAAAAGTATATACCGATCAGGCAGACCGGATCAGCATCTGTTTTGAGATTAATCACGAAAGCGGTGCTTTATATCATGCACTGTCGCATTTTATTTATAATGGACTGAATATGACAAATATCCAGTCACGTCCGTTACAGAATAAAAACTGGGAATATCGTTTCTTTGTTGATTTTGAGGGAAGATTTGAGGATCATGCAGTGCAGAATGCGCTGCGCGGACTTCGGGAGGAAACAATTGCATTCCGGATTCTTGGTACGTATTAGTCAGAATTGGTGAAAGAAGGTGGGCGTATGGCAATTCACACATTTGCAGCAATTTATATTGGCACATACGATGTGAGCCTGAAGGTATTTGAGTTTACAAACAGAAAAAAGTTTCATGAGGTGGATCACATCCGGTCCCGGCAGGAACTGGGGAAAGGTGCTTACGGCACCGGGACAATCGGATATGAGCAGGTGGAAGAACTCTGTGAAACACTGGCGCAGTTTAAAGAGATCATGGAAAGCTACAAGGTAGACAGTTATGAAGTCTGTGCAGCCGCCGCACTCCGGGATACCACAAATGAGATATTTGTCCTTGACCAGATTTATCTTAGAACCGGATTCCGGGTAAAGGTGTTAAGCAACTCGGAACACCGTTTTATCAGTTATAAAGCGGTGGCTGGCAGTCCGGTGTTTGAGGAGATGATAAAGACGAGTGCAGCAGTCGTGGATGTCGGCGGGGCGAGTGTGCAGATCACATTATTCCGTGACGGGAAAATGATCACGACACAACACATGGAAACAGGCATTATGCGCCTGCGGAATCTGCTTGGAGACCGCGGATACTCCCTGAAAATGTATGAAAACCAGATTGAGGAATATGTCAATAAAAAACTCGAGGGATTTCGCTCCATGTACATGAATACGCCGGTGGATTATCTGATCCTGATCAGTGACTATGCCGGCGGCCTGGTCAAAAAAATTGAGGAAAAAGGCGGAAAAAGCCGGCAGGTAAAGCTGGATAAATTCTCTAAATTTATCGATAAACTGCTCAAAAAAACGCTGGAGGAGATCACAGCGGAATTAAATCTTTCAGATGAGAGGGAACCGCTGATCATTCCGGCACTTGTGCTGTATAAGATGATGGCACAGAATGTGAATCCAAAAGAGGTATGGGTGCCGGGAGCAAACATTCAGGATGGTATGGCATTTGATTATGCACAGCACAACAAACTGCTGGCGTCCACGCATGATTTTGATGCAGATGTTCTCTCGGCAGCTACTTTTCTGTCGGAACATTATCACAGTTTTTCCCCGCATATCCAGACACTTTCGAGACTTTCCATCAAGATTTTTGATGCCATGAAACAGGAACACGGACTTGGAAAGCGAGCGCGTCTGCTGCTTCAGGTGGCTACAATCCTGCATGACTGTGGAAAGTATGTCAGCTTTGCGGAAGCGTCGGAGAGTACGTATCATATTATCATGTCCTCAGAGATTATCGGTCTGACCCATCAGGAGCGCGAGATTGTTGCACAGATCGTGCGCTACAATACTCTTCCGCTGGATCCGTATGAGGAAGTCGCTGATGTATTGAGCCAGGAAGAGTATCTTTGTGTGGCAAAACTTTCGGCAATTCTTCGTGTGGCAAATGCGCTGGATCAGAGTCATAAACAGAAGTTTAAAAATATCCGGATCGCGGTAAGGGAGAGAAAACTCGTGATTACGGTCGAGGCATTTGAGGATATTGCGCTGGAACAGGCATTGTTTGACGCAAAGACCTCTTATTTTGAAAATGTATACAGCATGAAACCTGTTTTAAAAGAGAAGCGTATTTATAACTATTAGATCGGAGGGCTTTTATGGACACAAAAATAGATTTTAAAGATCCGGCATATTATGAAAACCGTGAGCTCAGCTGGATTAAGTTTGACCAGCGTGTATTAAGTGAAGCAAGAGATAAATCCATTCCGCTTTTGGAGCGGTTGAAATTTGTCAGTATTACTTCTTCCAATCTGGATGAATTTTTTATGGTAAGGGTGGCATCCTTAAAGGATATGGTACACGCAAAATATAAAAAGCGTGATATCGCCGGAATGACCGCCACGGAGCAGCTTTCCGCCATCAATAAACAGGCGCGGGAACTGGTCAATATCCAGTACAGTACTTTCAGCCGTTCCCTGATGCCGCTTCTGCGTAAAGAAGGAATTTATCTTCTGGATGCACATGAGGATCTGAACGAGGAACAGGCGCGTTTTGTGGATCGCTATTTTATGGAAAATGTATATCCGGTACTCACCCCGATGGCAGTGGATGCGTCGCGTCCGTTTCCGCTGATTCGCAATAAGACACTGAATATTGCAGCACTTCTGACCGGAAAGAAAACGGAGGATGAGACTGTGTTTGCGACCGTGCAGGTGCCAAGTGTTCTGCCGCGTCTGGTACAGATTCCAAGCGAAGGGGAAACGAAGTCTTTCATTCTGCTTGAGCAGATTATAGAACGCAACATAGGCATACTGTTTTCCAATTACAAGGTATTGTGTGCGTATCCGTACCGGATCATGCGAAACGCAGATCTGACGATTGATGAGGATGAGGCATCGGATTTGCTGAAAGAGATTGAAAACAAATTAAAGATGCGTCAGTGGGGAGAAGTTATCCGTCTGGAAATTGAAGAGAAGGTAGATAAAAAGCTTCTGAAATTTTTAAAGACGGAGCTGAAAGTGTCGGATGAGGATATTTTTCAGATTGCAGGTCCGATCGATCTGACTTTTCTGATGAAAATGTATGGCATCGACGGGTACGATCATCTCCGCTATAAACCGTATACGCCGCAGCAGGTGCCGGAAATTACACCGGGAAGTGACATTTTTGCCGCAATCCGCAAAGGGGATATTTTTCTGCATCATCCATACGAAACCTTTGATCCGGTTGTGGATTTCATCCGGCAGGCATCCAAAGATCCGGATGTCCTGGCGATTAAACAGACACTGTATCGAGTCAGCGGAAATTCCCCGATTATCAGCAGTCTGGCACAGGCAGCGGAAAACGGCAAGCAGGTGTCGGTTCTGGTTGAGCTGAAAGCCCGTTTCGATGAGGAGCACAACATTGTATGGGCGAAAAAACTGGAACAGGCAGGCTGTCATGTGATCTATGGTCTCGTTGGTCTTAAAACACACAGCAAGATCGCACTGGTGGTCCGCCGGGAGGAGGATGGAATCCGCCGCTATGTTCATCTGGGAACCGGAAACTATAACGATTCGACGGCAAAATTATATACGGACTGCGGAATCTTTACCTGCAAAGAGTCAATCGGGGAGGATGCCACAGCGGTGTTTAATATGTTATCCGGATATTCCGAACCGCTGGCATGGAATGAGCTGGTGCTGGCACCATACTGGCTGAGGGATAAGTTTTTGCGGCTGATCGGCAGGGAAACGAAAAATGCACGGCAGGGTAGAGAAGCCCGTATCGTGGCAAAGATGAATTCCCTCTGTGATCCGGGCATTATTGCGGCGCTGTATGAGGCATCTGCAAGCGGTGTAAAGATTGATCTGATCGTGCGCGGAATCTGCTGTCTGCGCGTTGGAATTCCAGAAGTGAGTGAGAATATTTCCGTGCGTTCCATTGTGGGAAATTTCCTGGAGCACAGCCGTATTTTCTATTTTTATAATGACGGCAATCCGGAAGTATTTATGGGAAGTGCGGACTGGATGCCGCGAAATCTTGACCGGCGTGTAGAGATTGTTTTCCCGGTGATTGAGGAGGAACTCAAAGAAAAAGCACTGCATATTCTGCATGTGGAACTGGAAGATAATGTGAAAGCGCGTGTGATGCAGCCGGATGGTACGTATGAAAAACTTGACAAGCGGGGCAAGGTTCTGATAAACTCACAGGAGCAGTTTTGTGCGGAGGCAAAAGCAGCAGTGCCGGATCAGAATCCGGGAAATAACCAGCGGCTGTTTATTCCGGCAGAACCGGCGGAATAAATTTACAGAAAACAGTTGACAATACCGTAATCAGGTGGTATAGTCAAATGGTTGTTAAGAAACAAGTAGAGTATCCACTCTCACCTAAGCGCAATCGGGCGACTTAGTGTTCATACTTTTAGCATGTTATATGAATGTTAGATGTAATAGTGGATAGTCTGCCTATCCACTATTTTTTATTGGAGGTACAAAACCATTAGCGAATTAATGATTAACGAACAGATCAGAGACAGAGAGGTTCGTCTGATCGGACCGGATGGCGAGCAGATTGGTGTTGTCTCATCCAGAGAGGCACAGAAAATTGCAGATGAAGCCGGTCTTGACCTTGTCAAGATTGCTCCGAATGCAAAGCCGCCTGTATGCAAGGTAATTGATTACGGTAAGTATCGTTATGATCTTGCACGTAAGGAAAAGGATGCAAAGAAGAAGCAGAAGACAGTGGAATTAAAAGAAATCCGCCTGTCACCAAACATTGACACCAATGATTTGAACACCAAGATGAACGCTGCAAAGAAGTTCCTCGCAAAAGGCAATAAAGTCAAGATTACACTTCGTTTCCGTGGTCGCGAGATGGCACATATGAACAGCAGTAAGCACATCTTAGATGATCTTGCTGAGCAGCTTTCCGATATCGCAGTAGTGGAAAAAGCACCGAAGATCGAGGGAAGAAGCATCGGTATGGTGTTGGCAGAGAAGAGATAACATTTATTAAGGAGGAATACACAATGCCAAAAATTAAGACAAACAGAGCAGCAGCAAAGCGTTTCAAAGCAACCGGAACCGGAAAGTTAAAGAGAAACAAGGCTTACAGAAGACATATCTTAACAAAGAAAACAACAAAGAATAAGAGAAATCTCAGAAAAGCAGCAATGATGGATCAGACAAACATCAAGAACATGAAGAAGATTTTACCATACATCTAAGATTTGTTAAGGAGGATATAGGAAATGGCAAGAGTTAAAGGCGGATTAGGCGCTAAGAAAAGACATAACAGAACTTTAAAGTTAGCAAAGGGATACAGAGGAGCTCGTTCCAAGCAGTATCGTGTAGCTAAGCAGTCCGTAATGAGAGCCTTAACAAGTTCTTATTCTGGACGTAAAGAGAGAAAGAGACAGTTCCGTCAGTTATGGATTGCTCGTATCAACGCAGCAGCTCGTATGAACGGACTTTCTTACAGCCAGTTCATGCACGGATTAAAGGTAGCTGGAGCTGATTTAAACCGTAAGGTATTAGCTGACATGGCTGTTACAGATGCAGCAGGTTTTGCAAAGCTTGCAGAAGTTGCAAAGAAAGCATTAGCTTAGTCATCGGAAAAATGTTGGGTAGAAAACTCCGGACAAGTTGTTTGTCCGGAGTTTTTTGAAAAATATACGGGGAAAGGTATTGGAAACAATGGAAAAAAGAGAACAGCTCGGAAGCAGACTTGGGTTTATTATGCTCTCGGCAGGATGTGCAATCGGATGCGGAAATGTATGGAAGTTTCCCTGGATGTGCGGACAAAACGGCGGTGGCAGTTTCATGCTTGTCTATGTGATCTGTCTGCTCATTTTAGGGCTTCCGGCAATGGTGATGGAACTTTCCGTAGGACGTGCGGCACAGACAAGTCCCTTGTATATGTATGAGAAACTTTCCGGAAAACGCAAATGGAAAATTCCGGGGATTGTGTGTCTGATTGGAAATATTGCACTGATCGCGTTTTATTCCGTTGTTGCAGGCTGGATTATTTATTATTTTGTGAAGTTTCTTACCGGTCAGAATGCGGATTTGGGATTTGAAAAAATGATCACAACACCATCCGTAAATGTTGGTTACCTGTTGATCACGGTTGTGATTACATTTGTGATTTTGAGTTTCCGGCTGCAGGGAGGCCTTGAACGCATTACCAAATATATGATGTCGGCGCTTCTGGTGCTGATGCTGGTGTTGGCGATCCACAGTTTTACGCTTTCCGGCGCAAAGGATGGGCTGGCTTTTTATCTGATTCCGGACCTTTCCAAAATATCAGGTACAATGATTGTAAAAGCAATGAATCAGGCGTTTTTCACGTTGTCGGTCGGTATGGGTGGCATGGCGATCTTTGGAAGCTACATCGGGAAAGAGCGTTCCCTTTTGGGAGAATCCGTAAATATCATTGTTTTAGATACGTTTGTAGCAGTTGTTGCAGGCATGATTATGTTTCCTGCCTGCGATACCTATAATCTTGAAGTGACTGCGGGACCAAGCCTTTTGTTTGATACGATGGCGAGTGTGTTTAACCATATGCAGGGCGGACGCTGGTGGGGTGCGCTGTTTTTCCTGTTCATGGTGTTTGCTGCCATGTCAACGGTATTTGGAGTATGTGAGAATCTGCTTGCCATGATCCGGGAACTGACGGGCTGGTCACGTCCGGTGGGATGTATTGCCTGCGGGATTGGGACGTTTCTTGTGGCATTGACAACGGCGCTGGGGTACAGTCTGATTCGTTTTCAGCCGTTTGCAAAAGGCACGGCATGGCTGGATTTGTGGGATTTTATTGTGTCTAACAATGCGATGCCGCTCGGCTCACTGATACTGGCGCTGTTTTGCTGTACACGCCGGGGATGGGGGTGGAACAATTTCCTGCAGGAGGCCAATGCGGGAAAAGGCTTAAAAATCAAGGCATGGATGAAACCGCTGTTCTGTTATTTTGTGCCTGTAGGGATTTTATTTATTTATATTTATGGAATGTTCACGTTTCCGTGGCATTAGAAGAAAAGAGGGGCAAAAATTATTCTGTCCCTCTTATTTTTATGCGATAAGCTTTGGGAGAGGCCCCTTTTTTCTTATGAAAGGTTTTTGAAAAATACAGCCCATTATCAAATCCGACGGAATTTGCAATGGCGGTGATCGAAAGATTTGAGTGTTCCAACAGATAGCATGCCTGTTTCATGCGAAAATCCGTGAGGTATTCTTTTGGGGACTGCTGCAGCACCAGTTCAAAGGAACGGAACAGATGGCTGCGGCTTAAACCGACGTAGGCGGCAATATCTTCCACTGTGATCGGGTAGGAGTAATTGGCGCTGATATATTCGATACTTTTCTGGACGTAGGTTGCGGCTGTCAGCTGCGTTTCTTTTTGGGTGGAAGATTTTAGAAAGAGCGCCAGCGTGGTATAGAGCCGGCCGGTCATTTCAACGGCATGTTCAAATCCGTTTCCTCTGGCATCATAGATATGCAGAAGCTGACGTTTGACTTCTTCGCCGTTGGGAACTGCATGAATACATGGATGTTTGCGGGAAAAATCGGTTGCCTGCAGAATTGTGGCAGCGTCACTTCCGGTAAATCCGACCCATGCATATTCCCATGGCGTTTTTGTATCGGCACGGTAGATGATCTCCGTATTCGGATACACAAGAAAGGCATCTTCGGCAGAAAGAAAATGGGTTTCGTTGTTGACTTCGTATGTGCCTTTTCCCGAGATCACATAGTGAATCAGGTAGTGGTCGCGGATTCCGGGACCCCACTGATAGCCGGCATCGCATAGTTGGTATCCGACATTATAGACCGACAGGGAAACGAGTTCTTTTGCAGTTGCTTTGTAGGAATTTTTATATTGATCATTCATTGGAAATGCTCCTTACACGATTCTAGTATTGAGTTTATACGTTTTTTTATGCACATGCAACATTTTTACATGTTTTTTCTACATTTGGTTCTGTACATTAAGAGCCGGGAGCGATAGAATAGGGGTATCAGAAGAAAACAAAAGCACAGAAAGGGAGAGTGGAATTATGGCAATTTTAGTTACTGGTGGAGCAGGCTATATCGGAAGTCATACCTGTGTGGAACTGCAGAATGCGGGATATGATGTCGTTGTTCTGGATAATCTGTCAAACGCTTCAGAAAAGTCACTGGATCGTGTGGAGGCACTGACCGGAAAGAAAGTTACATTTTATAAAGGAGATATCCTTGACCGTGACATCTTAAATAAAATTTTTGCAGAGCAGAAGATTGACAGCTGTATTCATTTTGCAGGACTGAAGGCTGTCGGAGAGTCTGTGGCAAAGCCTTGGGAGTATTACAATAACAACATTGCAGGAACTTTAACACTGGTTGATGTGATGCGTCAGAACGGATGCAAGAACATCATTTTCTCTTCATCTGCAACCGTATACGGCGATCCGGCAGAAATTCCGATTACCGAGAACTGCCCGAAGGGACAGTGTACCAATCCTTACGGATGGACAAAGTCCATGCTGGAGCAGATTTTATCAGATATCTACAAGGCAGATAATGAGTGGAATGTGATCCTGCTTCGCTACTTCAATCCAATCGGAGCACATCCAAGCGGAACCATGGGGGAGAATCCAAACGGCATCCCGAACAACCTGATGCCTTACATTACACAGGTTGCAGTTGGAAAGTTAAAAGAACTCGGTGTATTCGGAAACGATTATGATACTCCGGATGGAACCGGTGTGCGCGATTATATCCACGTTGTTGATCTGGCAAACGGACATGTAAAGGCATTAAAGAAGATCGAAGAGAACGCCGGACTTTGCATTTACAACCTTGGTACCGGACACGGCTACAGCGTGCTTGATATCGTAAAGAATTTTGAGGAAGCAAACGGCATTAAGATTCCATACAGCATCAAGCCTCGCCGTCCTGGCGATATTGCAACCTGTTACTGTGACCCGGGCAAGGCAGAACGTGAACTTGGCTGGAAAGCACAGTACGGAATTAAGGAAATGTGTGCGGATTCCTGGAGATGGCAGAAGAACAATCCAAACGGTTATGAGGATTAATGAAAAAAGAGGGAAAAGTCTTATTTTCGAATTTGTTTGAATATTTTTGAAAAATATGAAAAATATGCTTGACGAAGCGTGGGGTGTATGATAATATAATACACGGTTCGTTGGTCAAGCGGTTAAGACGCCGCCCTCTCACGGCGGAAACACGGGTTCGATTCCCGTACGGACTGCTGAGATATAAATCCAGTGTTTATACAGATTCTTAGGAAGCTGTTGTAGGCACTGGATTTTTTGTTTTCTTATATGGTCATATATGAAACCGAAACGTCGGGTTAGAATGTCGAAACAAGATTACCTATGAGATAATGGGGATAAAAGTTATGCACTTAGTAAAATTGGAAGAGATTCCTGGTGCTAAAGAAGAATTGAAAAAAATTCGCAAACGATTCTACGATTGGATGAAAGATCCTTCTGCATTTTCAGAGTAATTCACAAAATACCCAAGAAACCTTGCAAAACAGGGCATTTCTTGGGTATATCGTGGCAAGTGTAGTAGTAAGGGACTACGGTAATACTACGAATGAGGGAATGCAAACAAGCCGATGTAGAAGTACAAATTTTAACGGTAGTAGCAATCGTTAGAATGTAAGGGCTATCGTTATATAGTGTGCAATCGTTGAAATGTTCAGCAGTATCGTGTAAAATGAATATCTAATTGGATATGAACATATAATATTAATGCAGCCATAAGCTGCGATTTGAACTTATTTTGACATTGACAAGCGGCTCATTTGGATGTATATTTTAAGTACAGTAAGAGATTACTGCAAATGTTTGTTGCTACTCGATATGCAACTCAAACAAGGTCGAGTTCAAATGTTTGTCGCTACTCGATATGCGACTTAGAAAAGGTCGAGTTCAAATGTTTTGAGGTTCCATTCGAGAGGATGGGGCCTCTTTTTAACGATAGGAGAAGAAATGGAAATAGGACATTTTTATTATATTGATGATCAGTACTTTAAGGATTTTCCAGATCCTTATTTGATGCAGAATAAGGAAAAGTAAATGGACAGTTGCATGACAGACCATGTTTTTACGCATTCCAGGATAGTAATACTCAGCTATTTTGGATGATTCCGTTTTCGTCACAGGTTTCTAAATTTAAGGGGATTTATAATAAGAAAATGCAAAAGTACAATAGGTGCGATACAATTGTTTTTGGAGAAGTACTTGGTCATGAGAAGGCTTTTTTGATTCAAAATATGTGTCCGATTACAGAAAAATATATGAAAAATGAGTATTTGGACTCTGCTGCCAATATACCAGTTCGTGTTGATGGTAGATTGGAAAAGGAATTGAAGGATAAGGCAGGGAAAGTATTAGCGTTGCAGAGAAAGGGCGCAAAGCTGATTTTTCCAGATGTCTTTAGTATAGAACAGGAATTATTATAATAGATGGAAATATCTATCGAATATAGAGACAGTCTGTCTGATCAAAATCAGGATAAGGACAAGTATTCGTTGGTACTTGCCAATCCACCTTTTAAGGGAAGTCTGGATGCAGAGTCAGTTTCCGGAGATTTGCTTAAGGTATGTAAGACAAAGAAAACAGAATTATTATTCCTTACCTTGTTCCTTCGTATCTTAAAGATTGGTGGAAGATGTGCTTGTATTGTACCGGATGGAGTGCTTTTTGGATCTTCTAAAGCGCATAAGGATATCAGAACAGAGATTGTAGAAAATCAGAGATTGGAGGCTGTTATTTCCATGCCTTCCGGTGTGTTTAAACCATATGCCGGTGTATCTACCGCTATTCTGGTATTTACTAAAACAGAGCATGGTGGAACGGATAATGTGTGGTTCTATGATATGAAGGCTGATGGCTTCAGTCTTGATGATAAGAGAGCTGTTGTGTCTGAAAATGATATCACTGATATCATCAAGAGATTTAAGAATCGTGAGCAGGAAATTGATAGAAAACGTACCGAAGTAGAGTACCGCGCTCTAATATATCAAACTCAAACCTATAGAAAGTGCCTGTATCTGATGAAGAGAATGTTGTCAACTCTTCATCAGTAAAAGTGACAGAAAAGATAAGTGGTGTAGATAAAAAATGAGCTCTATACCATTATAAACTGTGTTGGAAAAATGAACCATCATATATCCATCTTGCGCTTGTACACTTTTATGGCAACAAAAATGGTGAGAATATTTACAAGGCTTTGAAAAAAGAGAAATTCGAAGCACCTGCGGTTCGATGGAAGAAAGATACTAAACTAAAGAAATTTATTGAACTTATCTTGATTCACACGAATACAGCTAATATTGATGTTCCAGAATCGTTTTCAGGGTATCTAGCAAATAACATAGTAGGCGATAAGAAGTCTATGAGTGCTAAAATCACAAAGCAATATCCAAAGAATGGAACGCAACTTAACAAGATATTCAAGCCATTTTATAAGACACTTGCAAAAATAAAGAAATAACAAGAAAGAGGCCAGAACGATAAAGGATGGCACGATATCGCCTAAGTCGAAGGCAAGTTCTTCTAACTCTGGCAATATAAAGATAAAAATATGAAAAAAGTATTTGACAAAGAGTATTGTGTATGATAGTATAATACACGGTTCGTTGGTCAAGCGGTTAAGACGCCGCCCTCTCACGGCGGAAACACGGGTTCGATTCCCGTACGGACTGTTACTATTATAAATATAATAGCCCAACCCGAAAAAATGTTGTCGTATGACAGCATTTTTTTTATTTAATCATAGGAAATTCCTTCCTATGATTAAATAACGCTCCGCGAGCTGCGCATCCTCGCGGAAATAAAGTTTATGATGGAGAAACGGCGGCAGAGGCTTTGGAAAATGTGGAAACAGTTATTTCCGAATGGATAGAGACGGCAAAGGCTATTGGGCGGGAAATTCCAGTGCCAAAAGGAAAATTGATGTACGCATAATGAAAAATCCAGTGTTTTCATGGAATCATCCGTGAAAACACTGGATTTTTACGAAATAAACTTCTTTACAATTCAATGGTCAGCTCCACAGGACAGTGATCTGAACCGAATACATCGGTATGGATAGCTGCTCCGGTGAGACTGGAATCGAGCCGTCTGGAAGTGATGAAATAATCGATCCGCCATCCGGCGTTTTTCTCACGGGCTTTAAAGCGGTAGGACCACCAGGAATAAATGCCCTCGGCATCCGGATAAAAATAGCGGAAGGTATCCGTAAAACCGGCGTTTAAAAGTTCGGTCATTTTTCCCCGTTCTTCATCGGAAAAACCGGCACTTTTGCGGTTGGTCTTTGGATTTTTCAGATCGATCTCCGTGTGTGCAACATTTAAATCGCCGCAGAGAATGACCGGCTTTTTGCTGTCGAGCTGAAGAAGATAAGCGCGGAAAGCATCTTCCCATTCCATGCGGTAGGGAAGCCGCGCCAGTTCGTTCTGGGAGTTTGGAGTGTAACAGGTGACAAGATAGAAGCTGTCATATTCGAGGGTGATCACCCGGCCTTCGGTATCGCAGATTGCGGTGCCGATGCCGCGTGTGACCTGAAGAGGTTCGTGTTTTGCAAAGATTGCCGTGCCGGAGTAGCCTTTTTTCTCGGCGTAATTCCAGTACTGGTGGTAGCCCGGCAGATCAAGTGCGATCTGTCCTTCCTGCAGCTTGGATTCCTGAATGCAGAAAAAATCGGCATCTGCGGCATGAAAATAATCGAGAAATCCTTTTTGTACACAGGCGCGCAGCCCGTTAACGTTCCATGAGATAAGTTTCATTTCTGATGTCCTCCTGAGTTGCTTTTATACAAATTATATACATATGGGAAAGAAAGTACAAGTCTTGTTACTGCTTGCAGGGGAACAATAACCAGGCTTCTGAAAAAAGTACTTGACGCATGGCCTGTGCTATGATAGTATAATACACGGTTCGTTGGTCAAGCGGTTAAGACGCCGCCCTCTCACGGCGGAAACACAGGTTCGATTCCCGTACGGACTGCTGAAGTTCTTACCTGATTGGGTAAGAACTTTTTGTTTTATGAAAGAAATACACAAAATCCCTTGAAATCAGGGAAAAAGAGTGATATGATAACAAAAGTAACATAGAAACTAAGGTTGAGAGAGGGCAGATGTCCTCTCTCAAATTTTTGTGAAAATGTGTTTTATGTCAAAGAAAAGAGGTGGTAATATGTCAAAGGCAAGTACTTATGAGGCAAAGACAGAACAACTGATTCTTCCGATTCTGGAGCGTATGCAGTTTGAACTGGTAGATGTAGAATATGTCAAGGAAGGCAGCACGTATTATCTGCGGGCGTATATTGACAAAGAGGGCGGCATTACAATCAATGATTGTGAAGCGGTGGCACGTGAGATGAATGAACTGCTCGACCGTGAAGATTTTATTCCGGATTCCTATACATTTGAGGTAAGTTCTCCGGGACTTGGAAGACCTTTAAAGAAAGAAAAAGATTATGTCCGCAATATGGGCAAAGAAATTGAGATCCGTACCTACCGTGCAATCGACCGCTGCAAGGAATTCACAGGAATTTTAAAAGCGTATGATGATACATCTGTGACGATTGCAGATGAGAACGACAAAGAGACCACCTTTTTAAAGACAGATATTGCACTGATCCGACAGGCAATTGATTTTTAGGACAATGACTTATAGAGCAGTTTATAGAAAAGCCCGTTTTGCGGAGGTAAACTGCGCAGGAGATATCGCTTATGCGATACCTCATATGTGGAAAACACGATAAATATATATGGAGGATAAAAATCATGAATAATGAGTTATTGGATGCGTTAACGATACTGGAGAAGGAGAAAAACATCAGTAAAGAAACGCTGCTGGAGGCAATTGAAAATTCCCTTTTAACTGCCTGCAAAAATCACTTTGGAAAGGCTGACAACGTAAAAGTTGTGATTGATCCGGATACCTGCGAATATCATTGTTATCAGGAAAAAACAGTGGTAGAGACCGTGGAAGATCCGATTGAGCAGATCTCTTTGCAGAATGCCCAGATGATCAATGGAAAATATACATTGGGCGATATCGTTCAGGTAGAAGTAAAATCCAAGGAATTTGGCCGTATTGCAACACAGAATGCCAAGAACGTGATCTTACAGAAGATTCGTGAAGAAGAACGAAAAGTGATTTACGATGAGTATTTCAGCATGGAAAAAGAAGTCGTAACAGGTGTTGTTCAGCGTTATGTCGGACGCAATGTCAGCATTAATCTGGGAAAAGCAGATGCACTTCTGACCGAAAGCGAGCAGATCAAGGGCGAAACATTCCAGCCGACCGAACGTATCAAAGTGTATATCCTGGAAGTAAAGGCTACTTCCAAGGGACCAAAGATTCTTGTATCAAGAACCCATCCGGAACTGGTCAAGAGACTGTTTGAGTCCGAAGTTTCCGAAGTACGTGATGGCATTGTTGAGATCAAGGCAATTTCACGTGAGGCAGGAAGCCGTACCAAGATTGCTGTATGGTCCAATGATCCGGATGTTGATCCGGTTGGTGCCTGTGTCGGATTAAACGGTGCACGTGTTAACGCGATCGTCAATGAGCTACGCGGAGAGAAAATCGATATTATTACCTGGGATGAGAATCCTGCCATCCTGATCCAGAATGCATTAAGTCCTGCAAAGGTGATTTCCGTTATTGCAGATGCGGATGAAAAAGCAGCAAAGGTTGTTGTTCCGGACTACCAGTTATCCCTTGCAATCGGCAAAGAAGGACAGAATGCCCGTCTGGCTGCCCGTCTGACCGGATTCAAGATCGATATCAAGAGTGAGACACAGGCAAGAGAGTCCGGGGATTTCCTTGATTATGAGAACGATTATGAAGACGATGAATATGACGATAATTATGAGTATGATGAGGAAGGCTATTACAAAGATCCGGATGCAGCAGAGGAGACTTCTTCCGATGAAGAGCCGGCAGAAGAAGCACCTGTAGAAGAAACACCGGTAGAAGAAACTTCCTCTGAGGAGTAATTATGGCAAATAAAAAAATTCCATTGCGCAAGTGTGTCGCCTGTAATGAAATGAAAGAAAAGAAGGAAATGATCCGGGTAATCAAAACACCGGAAAATGAAATTGTACTGGATGCCACCGGTCGCAAAAACGGCCGTGGGGCATACATCTGTGCAGATCCTGAGTGTCTTCGCCTGGCGAGAAAATCCAAAGGACTTGAGCGCTCCCTTAAGACTGCAATTCCGCAGGATGTGTATGAAAGTCTGGAAAAGGAGATGAGTACACTTGCATAATGATCCCGTATTATCCATGATTGGAATAGCAGCAAAGTCTGGAAATGTTGTAAGCGGTGAGTTTTCTACAGAAAAAGCAGTAAAAACAGGTCATGCATATCTCGTGATTGTCTCTGCAGAGGCATCCGGGAACACAAAAAAGAGTTTTTGTAATATGACGGATTTTTACCATGTGCCATGCTATTGTTACGGAAGTAAGGAAGCACTTGGACGCTGCATCGGAAAAGAATTCCGTGCATCACTTGCCGTGACAGATGAAAATCTGGCGAAGGCCGTAGAAAAGAAGCTCAAAGAGCACACCGTATAAAAATATAAAACTGAATAACGGAGGTAAATTCATTTATGGCAAAAATGAGAGTTCATGAACTCGCGAAAGAGTTAAATATAAAATCACAGGATATTTTAGATAAATTAAAAAATACAAAGTTTGACGGAAAAAGTGCATCCAGCAATATGGAAGATGAAGCACAGGCACTGATCCGCGGAGCTTTTGCAAAAGAGACAAAATCGGCAGCAGATGCAAAAAAACCGGAAGCTGCAAAGACTGGTGCAGGAAAACCAGCGGATGGAAAGGAACGTCCAAAGAAGAAATCCAGCATCACAGCCGTATTTAATGCACAGTACAGCAAACAGTCCAGAAAGCCGGCAAACGGAAATAACAACAACCGTGGAAACGGAAATGGAAACGGTAATAACAGAAGACGGGAGGACAATAAGCGTCCGGCACAGCACAGCATCATTCGTCCGCGTCCGGTCGGGGAGCGTGCTATGCGTCCGATCAGTGAGCGTACGCCTTCGCCGACAGCGGATCTTGAAGTAAGTAAGCCGGCAAACAATAAACCGGCAGAAAACACAAATACCCGCAACAGCCAGGAAAACCGCGGAAACAACAATCATTCCGGTGGCGAGAGAAACAACAGACCGCAGAATGACAGAAACAATGACAGAGGCGGGGAGAGAAATAATAACCGTCATCAGGGAGATAGAAACAATAACAATCGTCCGAACGGAGACAGAAACAACAGCCGTCCACAGAACGACAGAAACAATAACGGCAGAAAGAACCGTTTCAGTAAAGAGCCGGCAGCAGTTGCAGCACCGGAAGAAATCCGCGGAAAGGACTCCCGTGGAAATAATGACCGCCGCAATAACAACAATAATCATCGGAAAGATCATGATAAACTCGGCGGAAAGAAACAGGAAAATTATGTAAACCTTGAGAAGCACGGCGGCAGAAAGAAACCACAGCAGCAGCCGAAGCCGAAGGAAGATGAAAATGTAATCAAGACGATCACACTTCCGGAAAAGATGACAATCCGTGATCTGGCAGACAAGATGAAACTGCAGCCATCTGCTATTGTAAAAAAACTCTTTATGAAGGGTGAAATGGTAACGGTAAATCAGGAAGTAGATTTTGAGACAGCGGAAGAAATCGCACTGGAGTTTAACTTTATCTGCGAGCCGGAGGAGAAGATTGATGTCATCGCGGAACTCTTAAAAGAGGATGAAGAAGATCCGAAGAATCTGGTTCCACGTCCACCGGTTGTCTGTGTTATGGGTCATGTCGATCATGGTAAAACATCCCTGCTGGATGCGATCCGTTCCACACGTGTGACAGACCGCGAGGCCGGTGGTATTACCCAGCATATCGGTGCATCTGTGGTGTCCATCAATGGACAGAAGATCACATTTTTGGATACTCCTGGTCATGAGGCATTTACCGCAATGCGTATGCGTGGTGCAAATTCTACCGATATTGCAATCCTGGTTGTCGCTGCAGATGATGGTGTTATGCCACAGACCATCGAGGCAATCAACCATGCAAAGGCTGCCGGTGTAGAAATCATCGTTGCTGTCAACAAGATTGATAAGCCGAGTGCAAACATTGAAAAAGTAAAGCAGGAGCTTTCCGAATACGAACTGATTCCGGAAGACTGGGGTGGAAGTACGATTTTCTGTCCGGTTTCTGCACATACTAAGGAAGGTATCGACAATCTTCTGGAAATGATCCTTCTGACTGCAGAAGTGATGGAACTGAAAGCAAATCCAAACCGTAATGCAAGAGGTCTGGTCATTGAGGCACAGCTGGATAAGGGACGCGGTGCGGTAGCAACGGTTCTGGTTCAGAAAGGAACACTTCATGTCGGAGATTCCATTGCCTGTGGAAGCAGCTACGGTAAAGTCCGTGCCATGATCGACGACAAGGGACAGCGCGTGAAGAAGGCAACTCCTTCCACGCCGGTAGAGATCCTCGGATTAAACAGTGTACCGGCAGCCGGAGAGACATTTGTTGTCTGCGATTCCGATAAGGAAGCAAAATCATTTGCAGATACTTATATTTCAGAGGAAAAGAACCGCCTGATCGAAGATACCAAGGCAAAGATGTCACTGGATGATCTGTTCTCTCAGATCCAGTCCGGAAATATGAAGGAACTTGATATTATTGTAAAAGCGGATGTACAGGGTTCTGTTGAGGCAGTGAAACAGTCACTTGTGAAACTGTCCAATGAAGAAGTGGTTGTAAAAGTGATCCATGGTGGTGTCGGCGCAATCAACGAATCTGATGTTATTCTTGCTTCCGCATCCAATGCGATCATCATCGGATTTAATGTCCGTCCGGACCCGATTGCAAAAGTTACTGCAGACAATGAGGGTGTAGATATCCGTCTGTACAAGGTTATTTACAATGCGATCGAGGATGTAGAGGCTGCCATGAAGGGTATGCTTGATCCTGTATTTGAGGAGAAAGTTATCGGTCATGCAGAAATCCGTCAGATCTTTAAGGCATCCGGTGTCGGTAATATTGCCGGTTCTTATGTACTTGACGGTGTGATGGAACGCGGATGTAAAGTTCGTATTTCCAGAGAAGGCGAGCAGATCTTCGAAGGAGATTTAGCATCCCTGAAGCGTTTCAAGGATGATGTCAAGGAAGTTAAGGCCGGATATGAATGTGGTCTTGTATTTGACGGCTTTAATGACATTCAGGAACTTGATCAGGTAGAAGCTTATAAGATGGTAGAAGTACCAAGATAGGATAGAATATGAGAAAAAACAGTATTAAAAATATTCGGATCAATGAGGAAGTGATGCGTGAGCTTTCCAATATTATCCGCGGGGAAATCAAAGACCCGCGGATCAATCCGATGACCAGTGTAGTTGCAGTGGAGGTCGCTCCGGATCTGAAAACGGCAAAGGCCTATATCAGTGTGCTGGGGGATGAAAAATCACAGCAGGATACGATTGTAGGACTTCGCTCCGCAGAAGGATTTATTCGCAGGAGCCTGGCAAAGTCCGTAAATCTGCGCAACACACCGGAGATCAAATTTGTATTGGACCAGTCCATTGAATATGGAATCCATATGTCAAAAATGATTGATGAAGTGACCAAAGATATAAAGGAGAAACCGGATGAAGAAGCTTGATGAGATTCTTGCAGGGAAAAAATCGGTAGGTCTTGCCGGACATGTACGTCCGGATGGGGATTGTGTGGGCTCCACACTCGGAGTTTACAACTATATCCGGAAATATTATCCGGATGTGGATGTGCGATTGTATCTTGAGCCGATTCCCAATATCTTTAAATTCCTGAATTTTTCATCGGAAATCCGCAGTGACTATGAGGAATCCGTGGTGTTTGATCTGTTTATCGCCATGGACTGCGGAGATGAGAAACGTCTGGGGAATGCTGCACGTTATTTTCAGGAAGCAAAGCATACAGCCTGTATTGACCACCATGTCAGTAACCAGAGTTTTGCAGAGGAAAATTATATTTTCCCGGATGCAAGTTCCACTTGTGAGCTGATCTGTGAACTGTTAGATACGGAGAAGATCACAAAAGAAATCGCGGAATGTCTGTATACCGGAATGGTTACCGATACCGGAGTGTTTCAGTATTCCTGCACGTCTTCCTCCACGATGAATATGGCGGGCATGCTGATGGATAAAGGAATTGATTTCACAAAAATTGTGGATGAAGCTTTTAATCAGAAAACATACAACCAGAATCGTGCCATGGGACAGGCACTGCTTTCCAGCAGACTTCGTCTGGGTGGCAGAGTAGTGACTTCTTTTCTGACGCTCGAAGAGATGCATGCACTCGAAGTTCTTCCGAAACATATGGAAGGAATCGTGGAGCAGATGCGCAATACCAAAGATGTGGAACTTGCAGTATTCCTTTATGAGAATGAGGATCATACGTTTAAAGTAAGTTTTCGTGTAAACGGTGCGTTTGATGCGGCATCGCTTGCGATGCATTTTGGCGGCGGCGGACATGTCAAGGCTGCCGGATGTACCGTGGAAGGACCGGCAGAAGAGGCAATTGAGCGTATTCTTGCCGAAGTTGAGAAGAGATTATAATATGATAAACGGAATTATAAATGTTTATAAAGAGCGGGGCTTTACTTCCTTTGACGTGGTAGCAAAGCTCCGCGGCATTTTACATGAGCGTAAAATCGGACATACCGGAACGCTCGATCCGGAAGCGACCGGAGTACTTCCCATATGCATCGGAAATGCAACAAAGGTATGTGAACTTCTGACGGATAAGGATAAAGTGTATCGTACGGTGATGCATCTTGGCATTACAACCGATACACAGGATATGACCGGAACGGTGAAAGAAGATCGTTCCAGAGAGGCTGCATTGCTGAAAGAACAGACCGTGGAAGCGGCTATTTTGCAGTTCGTTGGAGATTATGAGCAGATTCCGCCAATGTACTCGGCACTCAAAGTCAACGGAAAGAAGTTATGTGATCTGGCCCGCGCCGGAATCGAGGTAGAGCGGAAAGCCCGCACGGTTAAAATTTTTTCCATAGAAATTGAAAAAATCAATCTTCCTTATGTGACGATGCAGGTGCACTGTTCCAAGGGAACTTATATCCGTACGCTGTGTGCGGATATCGGAGAGGTGCTTGGCGTAGGCGCGTGTATGGAATCCCTGGTCCGGACAAGAGTGAGTGTTTTTCCTCTGGAAGAGGCACACACGTTGGCAGAAATTGAAAAGATAAGGGATGAAGGAACGCTGGAAGAACTGATTCTTCCGGTGGACCGCGTGTTTGAGGGAAAGACGAAACTGACGGTTGTACCGGAAGCGTTTCGTTTTCTTCAGAATGGAAACCGTTTAAACGATGGAAATTTTACGGATGTTCCGGAAAAAATTGCGGATGGTGAGCAGGTACTGGTTTATGATCCGATGGGACATTTTTACGCTGTATATCAGTATGAGAGAGAAACAAAGGACTATAAAGTCCGGAAAATGTTTGGTGCATAAATATGATTTGCTGGAATAAGATAGAAGATTTTCATATAGAAGAACCAACGGCATTGTCGCTGGGAAAATTTGACGGAGTACACCGTGGACACGAAGCACTGATTGAACACCTTCTGGAAAAGAAGAAAGAAGGGTTAAAGGCCGTTGTTTTTACGTTTGATATTCCACCGAAAAAACTTACGGAGAATAATAATTACCGTGTTCTTTCGACCAATAAAGAAAAGCAGGAAATTCTCAAAGAGCGTGGAATTGATTACCTGTTGGAATGTCCGTTTACCAAAGAAGTCATGTGCATGGAGCCGGAGGCTTTTGTTGCATGGATTGTAAAAAGTCTGCATGTAAAGAGCATGGTAGTCGGATCGGATTTCCGGTTTGGCCATAACCGGAAAGGGGATCATATTCTGCTGGAAAAATTGTCCGCGACATATGGCTATACCCTTAGGGTGGTAGACAAGATCCAGTATGAGGGACGGGACATCAGCAGTACGTTTGTGCGGGAACAGATCATAAAAGGCAATATGGAAAAGGCAAATGATCTGCTTGGGTATCCGTTTTTTGTAAAGAGTGAAGTGATTCATGGAAGGCAGCTTGGAAGAACGCTCGGAATCCCGACGATCAATATGGAACTTGTGGCCGAAAAACTTCTTCCGCCGAAAGGTGTATATGCAACTGCGGTAGAGATTGGTGGAAAATATTACACAGGTGTGACAAATGTCGGATGCAAACCGACCGTCAATCATTCCAATAAAGTAAATGTGGAGACGCATATACTGGATTTTTCCGGTGATCTGTACGGATATGAACTAAAGGTCAGCTTTTATTCTTTTATACGTCCGGAACAGAGATTCTCGTCTGTAGAGATGTTAAAAGAACAGATGGAAAGAGACATTGAAACGAGCCGCAGTCGTATGATGTCGATAAACGGCGACATGTAAACATATTACATAAATATTACAAAATTATGTTGACATTGTAATTATTTGTTGTTATACTCGTTTTGTTATGAGATTTCATGAGACATGAGGGAGGAATCTGTGAAATGAATCGTATGACAAAAAAGAGAGTTGGAATGGTACTTGCTTTTTCTCTGACACTGACCGGTGCGGCAGCCTATATCGGGATACAGCAGGAAAATACAGATAAAACAGAGGCGGCCGGATCGCTCACAGCCGGTGTTTCCGCATCTTTGAATGCAAGCGAAGTGGAGGCGCTGGATGTGACGGCAGGAGTAACCAGTCAGCTGTATGATAAAACAGATGTTGCGGTGGCTGCGAATGAAAAGCAGATGGTTGCACAGGGAATCGAAGATACGCAGACAAAAGAAGCAGTTTCGGAAAATACCACGGAGGATACCAGCATCTGTGGGTATAAAAATCTTGGAATCGCGCAGGTGCAGGGAAGCTTAAATGTGCGAAAAAAGGCATCCACAGACAGTAAAGTTGTTGGAAAAATGACTGATAAAGATGCCTGTGAGATTGTCTCGGTCAAGGGAGATTGGGCAAAGATCACCTCCGGCAAGGTGGAAGGTTATGTAAAGACAGAGTATCTTCTGACAGGAGATGCAGCAAAAAATGTAGCAAAGAAAGAAATTACAAAAGTTGTTACAGTAAATACCACAACCCTTCGTGTAAGAGAAAAGGCTTCTGAAGATTCTGCAATACTTTCTCTGGTTGGAGAGGGAGAGGATCTTGTTGTGGAAGATACAAAAGACGGCTGGTATAAAGTGGAAGTGGATGATCAGAAGGGATATATTTCCGGAGATTATGTAGAGGTAACAGAAAAACTTCCGACAGCATCGACGGTAAAAGAACTGGAATACGGAGAGGGATACACGGATTCCCGCGTTTCTTTAGTACAGTTTGCATTACAGTTTGTAGGAAACCGTTATGTCTGGGGTGGAACAAGCCTGACAAATGGAATTGATTGTTCCGGATTTACGATGCAGGTATATGCGAGATACGGAGTCGGCCTCCCGCATCATGCGGCAAGTCAGCCGGCATACGGAAAACGAATCCGTGCATCTGAGGCAAAACCGGGAGATCTCTTTTTCTATGGAAGCGGAAGCAGCATCAGCCATGTGGGAATTTATATCGGAAACGGTCAGATTGTGCATGCCAGCAATGCACGTACCGGAATTAAAATTTCCAATGCCTATTACCGGACACCAATCTGTGTCATATCGTATTTAAATTAAAAAACTGTTTACAACGATACGGATTTATGATACATTAGATTAGTATGGTTTAACCCATATTCGGTGAATGGACACTCCGACCTTTTGCTGAGTATCGGGTGCAAAAATATTTTAAGGAGGATCATAAAATGATCGCAAAAGAAAAGAAACAGGCAATTATCAATGAGTATGGAAGAACACCAAACGACACTGGTTCACCAGAAGTTCAGGTAGCTGTTCTTACTGCAAGAATTCAGGAGCTTACTGAGCACTTAAAGCAGAATCCAAAGGATCATCATTCCAGAAGAGGTATGCTTAAGATGATCGGTCAGAGACGTGGATTATTATCATACTTAAAGAGCATTGATATTGAAAGATATCGTTCTTTAATTGAGCGTTTAGGACTCAGAAAATAATTGTAAACAAAGAGCGGAGTTTTATATTCCGCTCTTCTTTTTGTTGTATGGCAGAACTTTTTTCCGGGACCACTGAAGAGGACAAAACGCTGTTTTGTATTGTTCAGTAGTTTCGGGGTTTTGACATACCATATTAAATTTTGAAGGAGAGAATACATGTACAAAAGTTATTCAATGGAACTGGCAGGCAGAACACTGACCGTTGATATCGGAAGAGTATGTGCACAGGCAAATGGTGCCGCATTATTAAAATATGGAGAGACTACCGTATTATCTACGGCTACTGCTTCCGACAAGCCGAGAGATGGCGTTGATTTCTTCCCACTGAGCGTGGAATTTGAAGAAAAAATGTACTCGGTTGGAAAAATTCCTGGCGGATTTAACAAGCGTGAAGGAAAGGCATCAGAGAACTCTATTCTTACCGCACGTGTCATTGACCGTCCGATGAGACCTCTGTTTCCGAAAGATTACCGCAATGATGTAACCTTAAATAATATGGTTATGTCTGTAGATCCAGAGTGCCGTCCGGAGCTGGTTGCCATGATCGGTGCAGCACTTTCTACTACCATTTCCGATATTCCGTTTGACGGCCCATGTGCCATGACCCAGATGGGAATGAAGAATGGTGAATTTATTGTAAACCCATCCCAGAAAGATTGGGACGAGGGAGATTTAAAGCTTACGGTTGCATCTACAGCAACAAAGGTCATCATGATTGAGGCCGGTGCCAATGAGATTCCGGAAGCAAAGATGATTGAGGCTATTTATAAGTGCCATGATGTCAACCAGACAGTCATTGCATTTATCAATAAGATCCGGGAAGAGGTTGGCAAACCGAAGCATGCGTATACAAGCTGTGCGATTCCGGAAGAAATGTTTGCAGCTATGCGGGAAATCGTCACTCCGGAGCAGATGGAAGAAGCGGTATTTACCGATGAAAAGCAGCAGAGAGAAGAGAATATCCGTGAAATCACAGATAAATTTGCAGAGGCTTTTGCAGAGAACGAGGAGTGGCTTGCTGTTCTTGACGAGGCCGTTTACCAGTATCAGAAGAAGACTGTTCGTAAGATGATCTTAAAGGATCATAAGCGTCCAGACGGACGTGCGATCGATCAGATCCGTCCGCTGGCTGCAGAAGTAGATCTGATCCCTCGTGTACATGGTTCTGCCATGTTTACCCGTGGACAGACACAGATCTGCGATGTTGTTACACTTGCACCGCTTTCGGAAGTACAGAAGATTGACGGACTTGATGAGAACGTGACAACCAAGCGTTATATGCATCAGTACAATTTCCCGTCCTATTCTGTTGGAGAGACAAAGCCAAGCAGAGGTCCGGGACGTCGTGAGATCGGACACGGTGCGCTTGCAGAGCGTGCATTACTTCCGGTTCTTCCTTCTGTGGAGGAGTTCCCGTATGCAATCCGTGCAGTTTCCGAGACATTTGAATCCAATGGATCTACTTCCATGGCATCTACCTGTGCGTCCTGTATGTCACTGATGGCTGCAGGTGTTCCGATTAAAAAGATGGTTGCAGGTATTTCCTGTGGTCTTGTGACCGGAGAGACGGATGATGATTATCTGGTACTGACAGATATCCAGGGACTTGAAGATTTCTTCGGAGATATGGATTTCAAGGTAACCGGTACACATGATGGTATCACTGCAATCCAGATGGATATCAAGATCCATGGCCTGACCCGTCCAATCGTAGAAGAAGCCATTGCCCGTACCCGTGAGGCACGCGTCTACATTATGGATGAAGTTATGAGCAAGGCAATTGCAGAGCCACGAAAAGAAGTAAATCAGTGGGCACCGAAGATTGAACAGATCACCATTGATCCGAATAAAATTGGAGATGTTGTGGGACAGAAGGGTAAGACAATCAATGAGATCATTGCCCGTACAGGTGTCAAGATTGATATTACAGATGATGGTGCGGTTTCTGTCTGTGGAACAGACAAGGAGGCAATCGCAAAGGCCATTGATATGATAAAAATCATCACAACCGATTTTAAGGAAGGACAGATCTTTACCGGTACAGTTGTAAGTATCAAAGAGTTTGGTGCTTTTATCGAGTTTGCACCAGGCAAGGAAGGAATGGTTCACATTTCAAAGATTGCCAAGGAACGCATTGAGCATGTCGAGGATGTACTGACGCTTGGAGATGTTGTGAAAGTTGTCTGTCTTGGAAAGGACAAGATGGGAAGAATCAGTTTTTCCATTAAGGACGTTCCGGCAGATCAGAAATAAAATACCGTACAGAATTAAGATCCATGAAAGATGTACTTCAGGGGCCGCACCATGCGGCCCTTTTTTCATACCATGAAAGAAAAAGGCGATGATTCGAAAAGTTCGGAGTTGAAATATGAATCGTGTCAAACAGCTTGTACATGCAGAGAATGTATATCGTATGGGTTACACGGGGAAAAATATCCGGGTGGTGACACTGGACACAGGCGTTTATCTACATCCGGATCTGCGGCAGAATGTGGTTGGATTTCTGGATTTTGTGGCAATGAAACGAGCCTGTTATGATGATAATGGACACGGAACACATGTTGGCGGAATTTTGTGTGCGAATGGCAGAATGAAGGGAATGGCACCGCAGGCACAGCTGATTGCGCTGAAAGTCCTCGGGAAGGATGGAGGAGGACAGACGGAGCGGGTGATTCGTGGCCTGCAATGGGTGCTTGCACATCGTAAAGAACTGGGAATCCGGATTCTGAATTTTTCCGTAGGATTTCTTCCGGGGGCACTCGACCGTGAGCAGAAGCAGATTATGGAACTTTTAGAACAGCTGTGGGATGATGGTGTGACGGTTGTCACAGCGGCCGGAAATAATGGCCCGGGAGCCGGGACAGTCACGGCTCCCGGTATTTCGAGAAAAGTGATTACGGTGGGGGCAAGTGATGACCGGAGTTCTCCGGGGGAAAGGCGTGGTGGCTACAGTGGCAGTGGTCCGACCGGATGCTGTATTATGAAGCCGGAAATTTTAGCACCGGGGACGAATATTGTAAGTCTGGATCATCACGGAGCACTATATTCCAGAAAAAGTGGTACCTCTATGGCAACCCCTGTCGTATGCGGGGCACTGGCACTTGCATTACAGAAAAATCCAAAGCTGCGGCCGGAAGAACTGAAACTGAAATTATATGAATCGGCGCGGAAAGAAACGGGAATGTCCATGGCGTGGGGCGTTCTTGATGTTGATAATTTGCTGGCATTGGTATAAAATACTCTCTAAAAGCCTGTCGGTGACATTTTATGAGAACCAAAGGAGGAGACAGATGAAACGAATATTAAATAAACTCTTCAGTAAACTTGTCCTTGGAGGATTGATTATTATATTGCAGTTCAGCTGGTTTGTCTATCTGTTGTACAGTGCGACCGTATACAGTTCCATGGTAGATGCATTGTTTAAAATTGCATCCATTGTGCTTGCATTGTTTGTCTCCAGCAGGGATATGCGTTCCACATATAAAACTTCCTGGATTTTTCTGATACTGGCACTTCCTCTGTTCGGAATTCCGGCATACTATCTGTTTGGCCGTCCGGGACTGACAAAACGGACCCGTATGAAGATGGACGTGGTCAGCAGCAGGATACGGGCATACAGTTCTCCTTCTGATGATGTGATGTCTGCTTTAAGAGCAGAGGATGATTCTGCCGGACAGCAGGCGCAGTATCTTGCCCGTTATGCGGGGTATCCGGTGTACCGTGAGGCGGATACACAGTATTATTGCTGCGGAGAAGAGATGTATCCGCAGTTTCTGGAAGATTTAAAAGCGGCAAAATCTTATATCTTTCTGGAGTATTTTATTGCGGAACCCGGCAAGATGCTGGATGCAATTGTTGAAATTCTGGCTCAGAAAGCAAAAGAGGGCGTGGATGTACGGTTTATGTACGATGGAATCGGATGTATCCAGACACTGCCGAATAAATATTATTTTTATCTGCAGGAAAAGGGAATCAAATGTGCCTGTTTCCAGCCATTTCGCCCACTGATGTCAATTATCCAGAATAACCGGGATCACCGGAAAATCTGTGTGGTTGACGGAAAGGTTGCATTTACCGGAGGTGTCAATCTGGCAGATGAATATATCAACAAGAAATCACGGTTTGGACATTGGAAGGATACCGGTATCATGCTGAAGGGCGAGGCTGTCTGGAACCTGACGCTGATGTTCTTGCAGACATGGTTGATGCTGACCGGCGAGAAAGATGATTATTCGTCGTATTCACCAGAGAAATATCAGGATATGGCATTCTTCTCGGATGGATACATTCAGCCGTATGGCGACACGCCGGTGGATAATGAGATTGTCGGAGAGAATATCTATCTGAACATGATCAACAAGGCAAAGCATTATGTCTATATCACAACACCGTATCTGATTATTGATAATGAGATGGTGACAGCGTTGACACTTGCGGCAAAAAGCGGAATTGATGTGCGCATCATTACGCCGGGTATCCCGGATAAGAAGCTG
>ENA-OPXG01000020-OPXG01000020.1-human-gut-metagenome-genome-assembly--contig:-NODE-20-length-150350-cov-31.581130_pt1 | contig 150350 bp, 179 predicted proteins | sample MGYA00241519_ERZ502030 | MGnify/ENA primary metagenome ERZ502030 (study PRJEB25962, sample SAMEA2041937) | human gut metagenome | biome: human gut; feature: human-associated habitat; material...
TGATTATAAACCAACTTTTACTCGCACTTTACATAACATATTACTTGTCATAATCATGTTCCTTGATGCAGGCAATGGCTTTCTCGAACAGCGAAGCCGGAATCTGCAAGGTGGCGGGAGGCGACGAACCGCCTCCCCGTGGTTGTACCACCATGCTGCTGCAACCCAGAATCAGGCATGTAGCCGTTACAATCATTCGCATATGGAACCTTTTTCTGATTTCAACACAGGCGGTCTTATAACAAGCGAATCCCTTAGCCACGGTCTTTCGGGACTGACTACAGTCCCTTCCGTGTTCTCTTCAGTCTCATCCGTCCTCTCGTTGTTGAAACTGAAACTCAGCTGGAAAAGCTGTGCCGGTTCGCTGTTGTCCTCGAAATAGATGTCTATCGTCTGCTGGTCCTCGCATTCCGAAGTATAATACAGACGGAATACCTCCCTATCCAGCGGATAGCGGTCATTGGGCAGCAGCACCATCCCGTCGTCCATACGGAGCGTACCCTTGCCGTCCGGCTGGAAGTAACGGATGGTATAGCGGGCATCGAAAAACCGGCCTTCGCGTTTGAGTTTACAGCGGACTTCCACCGTCTCACCTTTTACTATGCGGGTAGGGACAGGCATCGTTTCCACCGTAAACGGATATTCCTGCTGCACGTCCAGTTCATTGTCACAGGACACCAGGGCAAACGCCGCCAGTACCACGAGCGTTGCCGAAAAAAATGCGGCCAACGCGTTCTTTACATTTCTCTTTTTCATATTCATTTTCGTTTTAATGATTGATATTCGATTTGTTTATTCCGGATACCCGTCCATGTTTTGCAGGTACTCGTTCAAATCCTTGTACCCCTTGTACAAGGCGGAGCAGTCCTCTATTTTATTGCCGTAGCGTTTACGGAGAGCTTCCAGCGTTCTCCGTCCCGCCTCGTCCCGGTCCAGATAGCACCGGATATGTCCGTACCTGTCAAGAAAGCCATACGAGCGTTCCAACAGAGCCACCGAGTTCAGCACGAGGTAGTCGTCACCGCACCCGAGACCGAGAACCATCCACGACAGGTAGTCGATGAACCCCTCGAACAGGTTGCAGGTATCCGAACCGTTTTCCATCAGCGAGATGTCCTTTGGCGACAGGCTTCCCTTGAAGAAGCGGTTGCGCAACTCGTATCCGCCGCTGAGATTTCGGAAACCGATGGCGAAATACCGCTTGCCATGCAAGGTGTACCTTGCCTCCTCGCAGTTCGGCAATGCCACACCGCTGCAAATGCCCCGTTCTTCCAGATAGCGGAGCAAAACCTTGTTGTACAGCGGTCCGAAACGGATATCCGTCAAGCATTCCTTTTTATCGGGATTATCCTTGCCGTTCTCTTTGGGACGGAAAACCGTCTTTCTTTCCGGGGCCAGACCGCCATAAATCCTTGTGATGAAATCCACCTGTTCCTTGAAATCACGGCTGTCTGTCAGTTCCCCTGCAAGGGTGAATATATCACCGCCCCGTCCGGTCCCGAAGTCGTGCCAGACATTCTTGCGGATGTTCACCTGAAACGAGGCAGTCCGTTCCTCGCGGTACGGGGCGAGATACCGGCATTCATCCCCGCGCTGTCTTTTCGGCTCGTGTCCCAATCGCGCCAGAAAGTCCGTAATCGGGATTCCTCTTATTTCCTCCATGTTCATGGGCATTGGCAGTTAATTGATGATTATCTTGACGCCCAGCCCGAACTGAGTCGTGAACACCCCTAACGGACTGCCCCACAGGGCACGCTCACGCACATTGGCAAGCAGGACTATCCTGTCGGTAATGTAGGTTTCCAGCTCCAAAGTGAGCGCACCGCCGTAGAGGAAGGCATCACCGGCAAGAAGCCTTGAACCGTCGTGCATCATCCTGTCACCCCAATTCACCGTCTCATATCCTATAAGGGCTGAACCGCCGATGGAAAGGAACAATGTATTTGAGGGGTCGGACAGGAACTTCAGGTAATAGCCTCCCTCTGCCGTGAACTGGGCACGGGGTACGGATATGGTGCGATACTCATAATTCTTCAGCAGGTATTCCGCACCTGCCACCCAGCGGTTGGCTTTCTTCGTGTATCCCGATACCGCGAATCCGGTATAATAATTCAAAGGCCCTTTAGAACCGCCCGCAAAACCGCCACGAAGTTCCACACCCATCATTCCGGGAAGATACCGTTGGGCGTATGCCTGCCCTGAAAACAGGGCAAGCGATACGACTGCAACACACAGATAAATTACCTTACGCATAACTATTTCACTTTAAGTTTATTGATGACTTTAGCTCTCACGATGTCCTCACCCTCCACGGTGAAGGACTGATGGCGTCCGCCGCTTTTCTCGTTCAGTTCCACCACCAATACCTTGTCGGCAGGGATGGTGAACTTGTCAAACGCAAATACGGTGCGTTCCTCCTTGTTTCCTGCAACCACAGTGGCATAGTTGTAAGCCCTGAGAGGAAAAATAATATTCTCCTGAATGGCTGTACGCTTCATCACCTTCTTATCCACGATTTTGAAAGTCACGAAATCCACCTCGAAAGGCACATTGGACGAGTTCCTGATCTGCGTGTGGAAATAGAGCAGCCCGTTATGGGTATAAAGCCCGCGCAAGAGGTATTGGATGCCGAAAGCCTTGCTTCCGATATGCTTGACATGGCGTCTGTTCTCCTTGTGGATGCTCCTGTTAATCAACTGCACGAGTTTGGGCGATTCGCAACCCAACTCCTGCAAATAGATGTCAAGGGCGTTGTTCGGACGGTTCACCTTGCTGCCGTCATGGATAAAGTCTTTCATCTCCACATTGAGCAATAGCGGCTCATCAGAATATTTGACATTGAAGGTGTAAAAACTGCCGCTTTCGGTGATGACCGACATATTCGTCTCGTCACGGAAATTTTTAACCGTGGCCTTCACGCGGATAACATTCTCCGCACCGTCCGCCTTGCCTGCTATAAGGTTGGCAGAGCCGAGGTCCACATACCGCACCGCTGAGGGGAAGATGATATGCGTCGTCTTGTCATAAGTCACTTCCAGACCGTATGGCGGTATCATGCGGTCAAAGGTCAGTTTCCTGGTAAGGCCGTGATAGAGGTCGCCGTCCTCCTGCCGCGGATATACATCCGCCGTCAGTGTGACACCGTTGGTAACTGTTGCCGTTGAATCACCGGCATTCTGTGCGAAAGCACTCACTGCGCCCGTCATAAGGGCAAGCATTACAAAAATCTGTTTCATGTTCTTTGAATTTTAATTGGGTTATTGATTGTCATTCTGATAAAGCATCAGGGTATGGCCGGACTTGAGGTGTACCTTCTCCTCGCGTAGTTTCTTGGATATGTACTGCGACACTCCCTGGATGGCTCCGCGCCCGAGTTCGGAGAGCAGCTGGTCCTTGGCCGACTGGTTGGTGATGGAGATGCTCGTGCCGAGGTTCTGTCCCATGTTGGCCGCCACCTCCTTGACCGCGCTCGCTTCCATAGACCCGGGAATGAAGATTCCGTCCTGTCCGTCGTTGTCATACACGGTGAGTTCCACCGGAATGATGATACCGTCATATTCCACCTGCACAATCCCGATATTGAGCCGCTCTCCCTGTATGCGGCTCTCTCCCGTGAGCAGGGTGTTTTTCGGAAGGACATGCTTCCCGACACGCATCGGTTCCAGCAGGCGCATCCTCACTCCCTGTCCGCTGATGACGGTCTGGTCGCCGTGGATACAGGCACGGACGGTATTCCTCATGCTCCCGGCTTCCGTGTTCCCGATTGCCGTATGAAACCGCCCCGGTTGCGACAGCCTTGCAAACAGCACGGAATCGCTGACGGGCTGCGGCAGGGACGATACCACCGGAGTGGAAACCAGCCCCACGGGAACGGCTTTCGCCTTCCCGTTCCGCGTGACCGCCTCGTTCCCCGCCTGCTTTCCGGTATTTGCACCGCCACCTCCCGGCGTGTACTTGGCGGCAAACTCGTAGGATTTCTCCAACAGGGCCACCTGCTCCTCGTAAGTCATCTGCGCGGGCTGCTGTACGGCGGCTGCCTGCTTCAGCTGCTCCACCTCGGCTTTCAACGCCTCCTTTTCGGGGTCTTCCTCCGGCTCTTGGTAGAAACTGCCCAAAGTGGCGTTGATGTCGTTATAGGCGGAGGCGGAGGATGCAAAGGCATTGCCGCGATTTCCACCGCCACGATAGGATGTGCCGCCACCCTTATACTCCGAATCCGGCACAATCTCCACAGCCACAGCCTGCGGATTCTCCTGCCTTTTTTCGTCGGCAAGGGAAGAGAAGTCTTCCAGCGTGCGCATCTTCTCTTCCTGCCTGCGCCTCATGTCAGCCTGCTCGTAGGCGGCAATCTTGTCGCCCTCTATGCCCGCACCCCTCGGGTCGGGCAGTTCGGTGTTGAAACCTGCTTTCTTAGTTTCTTCCTGCCTGTCCTCTTTCGACGGGGCGAAAATCCACCACATGCAGCCGATGAACAGCAGGAACATCCCGGCATAAACCAAGTATTTCTTGATTTCCTGCCTCTTTTTCAATGTGTTCGCGTCGTTACTCATTGCCTTGATTGTTGAATTGGTTAAAAAACTCTTCCATGTCACGCACTTTCTCATCGGAGAGCGTGTCGGCAGGAACGAAATCCGGAATATCCAGCGGGGCAATTTCGATTACCTCCTGCCGGGCATCCTCCCGTCCGATGTCGTATATGGCACGGAATATCATATAGAAATTGACTGCCGCGAATACGGTGCACAGTCCGATGACAACCGCCTTTCTCCTTTCGGGAGTCAGGCTGTCGCACAAGTCCCGCAGCTTGGCTTCTGCCAGACTTCTGATTTTCAAGATTCTCTTTCTCATACATTCAAAATGTTAACGGTCATACACTCTTATATCCTTGTTCTCCACCACGCGGAACGCCTCCATGATGAAGCCGTGCGGGTTGTTGTCGCTGCGTGTGGAGTTCAGCAGCCTGCCCCGTGTGACGAGGCTGCGCTCGGTCACGCTCTTCTCCCGGATGATGGAGAGCTTCGCGTAGGTCACAACCTCGTAAGGATAGGTGTTGAAGTCGCATTTCACGCTGTCTATCCCGATACGCTGGTTCACGTTCCCCGAAATGATCCGGTTGTAGTACCCCTGCTCCGCCAGGTCCACATAGTGGGCATACGCGGAACGGTCGCCGAGGAACATGGCCCGCTGGATATTGCTCTCAATCGCACTCTTGTCGGGAGCGAGCGTGAAGAACAGCTCGTGGAAGCGTTTTACATGCTCCCTTGCCTCCACGGGGCGGTTCTGTTCCAAGTCCTGCGAGAGGGCCAGCATCAGTGACTTACCCTCGTCCAGCACATAGATTTTCTCCCGCTGCGCCTCCGCGAAGCTGTAGGCCTTCCACACGGAGAATCCCACGAGCAGGGTACATACGCAGAGATAGGCTATCCCGAACAGGCGGAGCTGCCTGAAACTGGTCTCGATATTTTTCAATGATTTGAATTCCATTCCAATGTCGTTTTAATGTTATTACTTGATAAGTCTTCCGGCCACATTGCCCACCGCTGCACCGGCAGTACCGGCCACGACAGAGCCTGTCTTGGATGCCGTCTGGGTCACGTTCTTGCCGTAGTTGCCCGCACCGCCTCCTGCCTGGATGATCCAGTTCGCGACCGTCGGGATGGTGAAATACCCGATGATTCCGATAATAAGGAACGTGATGTACACGCCGTTGGAGCCGTCAGGGATGAAGTTCGGGTCGGCAAGCCGCTCGATGTCCTGCTGGAGCATCAGCACCTGAATCCTTGCCAGCACGCTGCTGAACAGGTCGTTGACCGGAAGCCACAGGTAGATGCTGATATAGCGGACGAACCACTGGCTGAGCGAGGCCTGGAATCCGTCCCAGCAGGAGATGGCGAAGGAGATAGGACCAAGTATCGAAAGGACTATCAGGAAGAAGGTCCTCAGTGTGTCGATAACGAGGGCGGCGGCGTTGAACATCAGCTCCAGCAGTTCGCGGAAGAAATTCTGCACCGCCTTCTTCATGTTGTACATCGCCCGGTCCACATACATCCCGCAGGCCTCAATCGCGTCCAGCGCACCAAGTTCGTCCAGCTTGTTGTCGAAGGCTTCCTTATCGACCAGATAGGCCGTTTCCGGATTGCGCTTCATCGCCTCGAACTCCAGCTTGTCCTTCTGCGCTCGGTACTCGTTCATGTCGAAGGTCTGAGACTCCAATATCGTGTGCGTACCCTTTACTATGGGCGACATGACACTGTTCAGCGTGCCCAGCACGAGTGTCGGGAAGAACATGATGCACAGCCCCAAAGCAAAGGGACGGAGAAGAGGAAAGACATCTACAGGCTCGGCTCTTGCCAATGACTGCCACACGCGGTAAGCCACGTAGAACAGGGCTCCCAATCCTGCAAGGCCCTTGGCGACACCGGTCATCTGCGAGCAGAGCGGCATCATGTCCGTGTACAGGTTCTGCAAAATCTGATGCAGGTTGTCGAAATTTATTGCCAGCAATACCATAAGCATTCGGATTCAGGATTACCAATAACGCTCATGGGGTGAGCCGTAAAGAGCCATCACACGATCAATGTCGTTCTGCTTCTTGGCACGCAGGTAGGACACGCCGATGTTCTTGTTGGTGTAATACTGCACCAGACTCCGGTACTGGAGCATGTCGGTGTAGCACCGGTCGATGATATCCATGCGCTCCTTGTCGTTCATCGACAGCCCGTTCTCGTTGACCACCGTCTTCAGGTCATTCAGCAGGTGTGCGCTCTCTTCCAGCAGCTTGGTGTAGCCGAGGGCTATCGCGCTCAGTTCCTCCGGCGTGAAGTACGGGTCGCTGAGCATCCGCTCGAAGCTGTTCACGTAGATGTCCGTGATGTCGCCCACCATCAGGATGGTCTGCTGCACCTTGCGGGCGTCGCGGACAAGGTTCTTCACCTTGCGGAGCCCGTCATAGAACTCCTTTCCCTGCTGGTAGATCTTGACGGTTTCCTGAAAATTTTTCACCATATTCGTGGCCGTCGTAGATGTCTGCACGATGTTTTTCGCGGCATTGATGATGCCCTGTGCGAGATTGGTCGGGGCTGTCACGACCCACTGCGCCTTTGCCGTGAGGCTGAAGAAGAAGCAGCCCATACACAGCACTAAAACTTTTACTTTCATAAATCTACTTTTTTAATGATGAATAATCTGATTGTTGTTTCGATGGGAAATCAAAGTCCCATTTTCCGCCCTTTGGACAGCGGGTTACGGAGGATTGTCCGATGGGACTGTTTCGGGCGGTTCTCCTTCGCCACATCTTCCGTTTTGCGTTTGAGAGAAGCGAACAGCTCGTCGGCATACGGCCTTCGACCTGTCATCCTGACGAAACGGGCATCCAGTTCACGGTACGCCTTTTCCGCCTGACGGGAGCATTCCTCCGGGGAATCCTTTTTGTCGATGCCGTACCTGACAAGAAAAGCGGGACTGATGTGAAGGATGTCATGGACTGCATCCGGCATGGCGGCTATCTGTCCCAACTTCTGCAAATCCTCGTTCAGCTTGTCAAGGTATTCTGCCGGAGGATGGGGACAGACCGTTTCAAAGACTTTCTCAACGGCATGTGTCAGCCTTGCATCCACTTCTAAAATATCGGGAACTTCCCCCGCTTCCCTTTTACGGTTATACACATCGGAGTCCATATCCTCAAGTTGATGATACAGCCGGTAATCTTCCGAGAATCCATAATAGTCCTGTATGGACTGCGGAATGTTCCAGTTCTGCATCAGGGACCAATAGAGGGCCGATATGACCTCCCTGCGTTTACCTTCGTCTGATTCCAAATTACTGTACATGATTATTGGTGTTTAACGGTTGATAAAATGGATTACTTTTCACGCTTGCTTTCCGCCAGCTGCTTGATGGCAAGCTCGATATTGCCGCCGAGTTTCTCCGTAAGCCGCATAAGTTCAAGCTTTTCGGTCTCCTCTGTCGTGTAACAATAATACTCCTCAAGCGACACCTCGGTGGCATAGACCGCCGACTGCGAACCGCCCAGACCGACCCAGACTTCCTTATATTTTCGGGAAGGGTTGTTCGCCATGTTGATGGAGAGTATCTGCGCACGCTCCTTGTCGGTCAGGCCGAGCAACGCCTGTATCTCATCGAACTTGTTGACATATTTTCTCTGGTCGAGAAGAATCTTGCAGTCGGAATTGTTGATGATGGTCCCCTTGACAATGGAAGACGAGATGATGTCCTCGACCTCCTGAGTGACCACCACCGCCTCGCCGAAAAACTTGCGGACCGTCTTGAAGAGATAGCGTAAATACTCCGCCATGCCCTCCTTGCTGATGGCCTTCCAAGCTTCCTCCAACAATATCATCTTGCGGATGCCTTTCAATTTCCTCATCTTGTTGATGAAGGTTTCCATGATGATGATGGTGACAATCGGGAACAGTACCTTGTTGTCCTTGATGTTGTCCAACTCGAAGACAATGAATCGTTTATTCAACAAGTCAAGCTGTTTGTCCGAGTTGAGAAGGAAGTCATATTCCCCACCACGGTAATACGGTTCAAGCACATTCAGGAAACCCCACACGTCAAAATCCTTCTCACGGGTACGCTTCTCCCTCAGAATATCCTGGTACTCGTCACGGATGAACTCGTAGAAGGTGTTGAAGGAGGGCCTGATGCTGTTGTCCCTGCGGATATTCTCTAAAAAGAGGTTCACCGCGTTGGATAGCGCCACCTCCTCAGCCCTTGTCGGCGGCTCGTCGTCACGCTTCCACAAGGTGAGGATGAGCGTCTTGATGGACTCCTTCTTCTCGATGTCAAAAACACCGTCCTCCACATAGAATGGATTGAAGGCAATCGGATCGTTTTCCTCGTAAGTGAAATAAATCCCGTCCTCGCCGTGTGTCCGGGCATGGATAAGGTTGCAAAGCCCCTGATAGGAGTTTCCCGTATCCACCAATAGCACATGCGTTCCCTGCTCGTAATACTGGCGCACCATGTGGTTGGTAAAGAAAGACTTGCCTGAGCCGGACGGTCCGAGGATAAATTTATTCCGGTTCGTTATCGTGCCGTTCTTCATGGGCAAATCGGAAATATCCAGATGGACGGGCTTTCCGGTCAGCCTGTCAACCATGCGGATGCCGAACGGGGAAAGCGAATCCTTGTAAGAGGTCTCACCGATGAACAGACACAAGGCCTGCTCGATGAAGGTGTAGAAACTTTCCTCCGCAGGAAAATCACCTGCATTGCCGGGTATCGCCGCCCAGAACAATGTCGGCACATCCACCGTATTGTGTCGTGGCTTCGCCTCCATCAATGCCAACTGACTGCCGACATCATTCTTAATACGCTTGAGCTTTTCGCGGTCGTCACTCCAAGCCATCACATTGCAGTGGGCACGGATGGAGGTCAGTCCCTTGCTGTGCGCCTCGTTCAGATACTCCTCGATCCATTCCCGGTTTATCTGGTTGGAACGGCTGTAGCGGGAAAGCGAGTGCATGTTCCTCGCCGTCTGCTCGAACTTCCGCAGGTTCTCCGCCGAATCGTCGATGAAGAGGTACTGGTTCACCACATGGTTGCAGGTGAGCAGTATCCCTATCGGAGCGGCAAATGACAGGCGGCAGTCGCTTCGGTCGGTGGATAAACGCTCGTAGCGTGTGTCTGTCGCCACGCCCGACGGCAGGTCTTCCGGATCGGAAAGGGTATGCAGGCAGAGGTAGTTGTCGCCCACCTTCATTTCCCCCGCTCCGAGCGAGAGGTCCTGCAAGCAGGCGGTGTTCTCCTGCGAGAGCGAGAAATACTTCTCGATGATACCGGCCGAAGTGTCCGTCCCGGTTATCTCCTCATCCGTCAGGCGCGTGATGCGGAGCAGGCCGCTGTCGTTCACGATACGCTCGAACTGCCCGCAGCTTTCCAAAAAACGGGTGACGGTTTCCTTGTCCTGCATCTCCCTGGGGATGATGAATCCCCGTGTCAGGGCGTTGAAACTGCTGGTCGTGCGGCTGTGCTCCCTCGTGGTCTTGGTCAGGAACAGGTAGCAGGTGTGCTGCAAGTAAGGACGCTCGTTGAAGTGCCGCTCGAAACTGCGGCTCAGGAAACTGAGGTCGTCCTTGCAGATGTCCGGCTTGTAGCTCTCCTCCACGAAGAAGTCCTGCTTGTGCACGATGCTGTAGTTCGGCAGCACCTTGACCGCTTTCGCCCATGTGGAATGGATGGCCTCGTACTCCGTCCTCGTGAGCGTGAAGAGTTCGGGCAGCTCCACCCTGTAGGCCGCGGTGATGTCCGCATCCTTGCTGATGATGCAGCCGTTCTCCACGGCGAGCAGCGGGAGCTTGCTCTCCAGCGTGGCTGTCTTCATTACATTTCTCATACGCTTCTTTTTTTAGAGGTTAGGGAAAACAACCGAAGAAATCTTCTCCGGTTGATGATGTAGCGGGGATGCCTGCGCAACGCCTGGAGCTTCATCAGCCCCCATTCGCCGTACTTCGCGTTCATGCGGAAGGTCGCCCACACGAGCACCGAGGCGGCGATGACACCGAAACCGATGCAGACCCACTGGCCGATGCCTGCCATGTACATGATGACGAACACCACGAACAGGGCGAGCAGACCTCCGGCGAAAACGAACAGGTACTGGCTCTTGAGTCCCTTGAACTCCGGGCTGCGACCGATCCCCTTGTTAACAGGATATTCCGCCATACTACAGGAAGAATGAGCGTAAGATGGTGGCCGCGACAATCAGGAAAATACACGCCCCGAACCAGCTGGCGGCGGTCTTCGAGGTGTCCGGGTCGCCGGACGAGAACTTGGAATATACCTTCACGCCACCGATAAGGCCGACTACGGCACCGATAGCGTAAATCAACTTGGTGCCGGGGTCAAAATAGCTTGTGACCATATTGGTCGCTTCGGTGATACCGCCGATACCGTTACCCTGGGCGAAAGCCCCCACTGAAACCAGCAGCGTCATGACTGCCGAAAAGAATCTTTTTTTCATGTGTCGAAACATTTAATTAGTGAGACAAAAAATCATTTCGACAGCGAATATATAGCGTTTAATTTATTGATTTACAAACCTTACGACCTATGACACCGTATGTCATCACGTTACATCGGGAGGGGATTTTGAGCCAATCAAAAAAGGCTTTTTCCAGCAACGGGGACAAGAAAACGAGGATAAGGGGAAAGCCGGCATTTCATTTCTTCCGGCAAAGGTCGTCCCGTGTCCTGACGGATCGGGCAAGGCGGCCCTGCGGGCTGGTTGCCGTGAAATAATCATCCTCGCTTCGCTTGCGGTATTTTTTCACGGCAAGCCTTGCGCAATCCCGGACCGGGACGGTAAGGCCTGCATGAAATAAAATACCGTTCGGATTGACGGTACAGGTCAAACATTAAATTTTCAATGGTATGGAAGCAAAAAACAATCTGGCAGTGGCATTCACGGGACACCGCAAGGAACGTATCCTGCAAGGAAACGGGAACAATCTCTTGACACTTGCACAAATCAAGGATGCAGTGGTGGAAATGGTAACGGAATTGTATGGTAAAGGATATAAGGCATATTATACCGGAATGGCCAATGGCTTTGACATGATAGCTGCGGAAGCGGTCTTGCAGGTCCGGGAAGAATACGGGGATATCGTGCTAATAGCGGCAGTACCCTTCAGGAAACAGCCCTTGTGGTTCGATGCGGAAGACCAGCTGCTGTATGCCCGTCTGCTGGAAAGGACGAACCGGGTGGTGATGGTTTCCGAGAACTACCATAAAGGCTGCTACCTTCGCAGGGACGAATACATGGTACGCAAGGCTGATATGATTATAGCGTACTGGGATCATGTTCCGGATGGAGGCACTTTCTACACGATGAACAAGGCACTGGAAAGCGGAAAACCGGTCATCAATCTTTATGAAAGGATGAAATAGCGGAAATCGGTCTGTCTGTATAGAACGGAAAAGCGCAGTCTGAAAGCCGGCGGCTTTCAGACTGCGCCTCATTCCATGCGCGATGCCTATTCCGCAGAATCGGAAGAGAGCGCACGCTGTTTTCTCCGTTCCTCCTTTTTCTCTTTTTGCAGCTTTTTCTTGGCTTCCATTTCCGCCATAATCTGTTTCAGAGGCTTGACCGTTTCCGGTTCCTCACGCTTGAACCGCTTGAAATAGATGCTTTCGATAAACTGCGGAAGCGGAGCTTTCCAGGACTCCTGTCTGTGGTTGTCTATCTTGCCGAGCTTGTCGGGATTCAGTCCCAATTCACGGGCCATCTGGACCTGTTTATCCGATAGCCGGTGACGCTTCTGCGCCACCATCCATTTTTCCAATATCGCTTTTGTCACTGCCATACTACATCGTTCATTTTTTTGCAAAGATAGGAAGCCTGCCATATAATAAAGGTATGGATACCTGAAATTTTCCGGTGGAATCTTCTGAAAGTGAAAAAGGCACACCGATATCACATCGGCATGCCTCCAAAAACTATGACTACAAAAAGAAACAATCAAACGAATTTGCCTATATCGAAAGCCTCCTTTTTCTTGGATGTGGACTTTCGTCTTGTCAACGGTCTGCCCGTATCATCCAGACATTCACTGAGCAATTGATTTACTTTTTCCTGATTGCTCAATTTGTCTGTAAGAAAAGAGAGTATAACCGTCTCCTGCATCTTATGGTGTATGGTCGAAGCTGCACGGATGGCTTTCTGTTCATCAGGATTTTCTGACATCAGCACCTCCGCCACATTGCTTATATCCTCGAATGTCATGGCCGTGACAAATTCCGGATCCGGTTCGGAGTCCACGGGAGCCATCAGTTCACGCTTATCCTCATCGGTCAGTCTTTTATCATCTTGCCGAAAATTATCCTCCACATCATCCGTGCGTATTTCCTCATCTTCCTCTATGGGTTCTTTTTTCAAAGGTTCTGAGCGTGTAGGGGTTTTCCTTGCCACTTCCGGATCTTCCAGATAGACAATCTTTGTTTTGCCTATTACATCATCGCCATTGGCAGGAGAAGATGCCTCCATTTCAGTTCCTTGCCCAACTGTATCCGGCAGCGGTTCCCGGAACTGTTTTTTGCTGTGCCTCGTCTTACGGCCGGCATTCCGTGCTTTTTCGGCCATACGCTTTTTACGATATTCCCATAACCAGATACGGACAATACGCATCCGATGATAAAGCCTGTCCCATACCTCGTACATTTTCTGACCGAAAATGAATGACCACAAATGCCACAATATAAAAATCGCACAGGCAATCTTTATTAGAAAATAGAGTGCTGCTTCCATAATTACAAAGGTTTATTGATACATTCCGTGTATAATGCCGACATCTCTTTCTCGTGTTTTTTCAGATGCTCATCTATAATCCTGCTTATAAAACCTGACATGGATGTATCCGGAGAAACAACAGACAAAAACCGTTTGATATAGGTATAACTGTCCCTGTTTATATATACCTGTATTCGATTACCGAGCGGATAAGTTATCAGATATGCAATCTGATACGATACCTTTTCTGAATTTTCTTTTGGAAGACTATCGGCATACTCTTCAATGACGGATGAAAAACTTCGTGCCGGCTCTATTGCAGGGTTTATCCGGTCTGAAGTTTCATACGAGGTGACCTGGACGGCTTTCGCTGTCTTGTTGTTCTTACGCAGTTTCTTGTAAATGAACAATCCCAATCTGTAGGCTGTGTAAATGCAGCAGCCTATGGCTGCGACTTGAAAAATAATCTGTGTCATGACTAAAACGGTTTTAATGGTTTATAATATTCTTTGTTGTACAATTCATTGATCTCCTCCCAATGCTGTTGGATATGCTCCACGAGGATATTGCTTATATACCCGGATATGCTCATATTCGGGGCAATGACCGGAAGGAAACGCTTGATACATTCGGCTACCTCACGATTTATATAGACATGGGAACGGTTGGATGCCGGAATATTGACCAGATACCTTTCCCTATAGCTACCCGTTTCCTCTTTCTTTTTCCGGGGCTTTGCAGCAACCGTTTTCTCTGAAGGGGCTTCGGCAGGTTCTGTAATGGGAGGCACTTCCGTTTCCGGCTGTTCCGTACTTTCTTCTTTGGGCTTCTCTCTGCCGAAGATGGGTATGTCCCCGACAATGATATTCTTGAGGACATCCTCATTCACTTCAACTTTTTTCTTTGTCATGACTGTACCAGTTTAAGTTTGACGATAAGTTCTTCCGCCAATTCCGCAATACCGCTTCCTTCCAGCTGCCTGGCAGGAGGCGGCAGCATGGTACAGCGGAAAAAGGCGCGTTTGCAATGGGTGATTTCTTTCTCGTAGCGGCACAAGTCGGGAAGCGTACTGTCAAGAACGGTCAGGTGCAGTTCCCGCATGACTTCCGAGTATGATTTGAAGACTTCCACGTTAGTACGCTTTTTCAGCCTGTTCCAAAAGAAGATGATATCCTTGAGCGGCACATCCTTCGTGTTTCTGACATAATCGAGTACCGTAGTGGAAAAAGCAAGCGTACTCTGCATGATGATAAGATCCGGCGTGGTAGGTGTCAGGACATAATCCATGTTGACGATAGTGCGGAATACCCCTGTGGATTCCACCGTACCGGGCAAGTCCACAAAAATCAGGTCATAATCTCCGTTTGCGGCAAGCTCGTCCGCCGCCTCTCTCGCTTTTTCCGCAGTGGCTCCTACAATAGGATAGGCTTTCTTCTTTACACGCTCCCATTGCTGGTTCAACAGCTGCTGGTAATAGGCATTGTTGGCGGCGGCTTTTTTGTCCCGTTCCCTCATGCGCACAAGGCTGTGCTGGGGAGAGTCACAATCAATGATTGCCACGTTCAGGTTTTTCTCGAAATGGAGGTAGCTGGAAAGCACCACTGTCAAGGCTGATTTTCCGACCCCTCCCTTTTGGTTGCTGACAGCAACGAATAAAGGTTCTTTGCTCATAATCTTAACTTTTTAGTTTGTTATTGAATAAATGTCTGTCTTATCCATCCGTCAATCCGTGAACGCTTCTTTCCAACCGACTGCCGGACACTGCATCCGTTATCGGATTTATCCATCATTCCAACCGATAGTGTATCCGTTATCGTATCCGACTTTCCGTCAATGGCCGGTCTGTTGGTCATGACATTCCGATAACCGTCATATCCGACATTGTTTCCACTATTCCGACCGCTAACGGAAGCATCCGACAATATGACCATTATTCCATTATCGGAAGCCCGGTTCCATCCGTTCACGCTGCAAATAAAAAGGTAATTTTTCATACCGTCACCATGTTTCAAGGGAGGTGACGACCTGTGTCACCATTTGTCATCACGTTACATATAACTAGCTATTTCACAGTAATATATACCGCCATAACTTTGCTGTCGAGAACGAAATGGATGTCGCGGAGGGGTAATCCCGAAGCCGAAGAATGAGGCTGAAGGTCAAAACACAATTTGACGAAGGAAAATTCATGTTCAAGTGAACATAGCAAGTTGTGTTTTGAGGCACCCGAAATGAATTCGGGCACTCAAAACAACTTGCCGCTCGCCTGCCGGCTCGGGGTGGGATTCACTCCAAAGTCGTGAATCCATGACGGAAGATCAGAAACAAAAAACATCAATGCGTATGGAAGAAAACAAGAACAGAAAAACAAGAAAAGGTGTAGGGCGGAAACCGAAAACCGACCCTGCCGTGTACCGTTATGTGGTGCGGCTAAACTCGGAAGAGAACGTAAAGTTCGATATCCAGTTTCAAAAATCGGGACTGAGGGAACGCTCCAAATTCATCAAGGCAATGATTTTCGGAAAGGAAATCAAGGTGGTCAGAATCGACAAGGCGACGATGGACTACTATGTCCGCCTTACCAATTTCTACCACCAGTTCCAGGCCATCGGCAACAACTACAACCAGACGGTCAAGGCAATCAAGAACAATTTCGGGGAGAAACGGGCATACGCCCTGCTCCGCAATCTGGAAAAGACGACCATAGATCTGGTGGTGCTGAGCAAGCGGATCATCATGCTGACCCATGAGTTTGAGGAAACCTACCTTATCAAAAAGCAGAGGGAGGAGGAATGACATGGTGGCGAAAATCAACAGGGGCGCCTCGCTCTATGGGGCTGTCATCTACAACCAGCAGAAAGTGGACGACTCCACGGCACGCATCATTTCGGGCAACCGCATGATTGCCGATGTCACGGGTAATCCGGAGCAGGTCATGAGGAACACGCTTTGGGCATTCGAGAACTACCTGCTCGCCAACAAGAATACGGAAAAGCCCATACTGCATATATCCCTTAATCCTTCTGTGGACGACAAACTGACCGATAGCCAGTTTGCGGATTTGGCAAGGGAGTATATGCAACGCATGGGCTACGGCGACCAGCCTTACATCGTGTATATCCACGAGGACATAGACCGCAGGCATATCCATATCGTTTCCACCTGCGTGAACGAGAAAGGGGAAAAGATAGATGACGCCTACGAGTGGAATCGCTCGATGAAAGCCTGCCGGGAACTGGAACGCAAGTTCGGACTGAAGCAGGTGGAGGACAAACGCAGGGAAATGTTGGAACCATATCTGAAAAAAGCAGACTATCAGAATGGCGATGTAAAGCAACAAGTTTCCAACATCCTCAAGAGCGTGTTCTCCACTTACCGCTTTCAGTCATTCGGGGAGTACAGCGCGTTGCTGTCCTGCTTCAACATCGAGGCGAAGCAGGTCAGGGGCGAATTTGAAGGGACGCCTTACAACGGCATTGTCTATACCATGACAGACGATACAGGCAAGCCGGTATGTACGCCCATCAAGTCCTCCCTTATCGGAAAACGCTTCGGCTATGAAGGACTGGAAAAGCGTATCGGATTCAATGCCCGTGAATACAAGGACAAGAAATGGCAGCCCAAGATACGGAACGGTGTCGCACTCGCCATGCACGGCTGCCGGGGCAACCGGGAGGACTTCATCCGCCTGCTCAACAGGCAGGGAATAGACGTGGTATTCCGTGAAAATAATGAAGGCCGCATTTACGGTGCTACTTTCATCGACCACAAGAACAGGGAGGTGTATAACGGCTCGCGGCTCGGAAAGGAGTTCTCGGCAAATGCCTTTGAACGATTGTTCAATGGGCCGAACAATATTCCTGACTTGGATGCTCCCACACCGGAAATCAGCAGGCAAAGCAGTTTCTCTGCCGACATGGAAAACGCCATCGGGCAGGCTTTCGGAATCTTCGATTTTGAAGCCAATGGTCCCGACCCGCAGGAAGAGGCTCTCGCACGCAGGCTGCAACGCAAGAAGAAAAAGAAACGCCGCTCACGGGGTATCTCCTGAAAACAGTATTCATTCACCATTAAAATTATTCAATATGCAACAAGAAGATGATTTGAGAGGATTGGCAAAGGTCATGGAGTTCATGCGTGCCATATCCATCGTGTTTGTCGTCATCCACGTTTATTGGTTCTGTTACCGGGCATTCGTGGATGCGGGTATCAACATCGGAGTGGTCGATAAGATACTCCTGAATTTCCAGAGGACGGCGGGGCTTTTCAGCAACCTGCTGGTGACAAAAGTATTCGCCGTCATATTCCTTGCCCTGTCATGTTTGGGCACGAAGGGCGTGAAGAACCAGAAGATGACCTGGCGGAAGATATATACCGCCTTCCTTTCGGGGCTTGTATTGTTCTTCATGAACTGGTGGATGCTTGATTTGCCGTTCAATCCTACGGTCAATGCCGCCATTTACACGGTAACGCTGACCGCCGGGTACATCCTTCTTTTGATGTCGGGCGTATGGATAAGCCGTATGCTGAAACACAACCTTATGGAGGACGTGTTCAACACCGCCAACGAGAGTTTCATGCAGGAAACCCGCTTTATGGAAAACGAGTATTCCGTCAACCTGCCGACCAAGTTCGTGTATCAGGGCAAGGAATGGGACGGATGGATCAACGTTGTAAACGTTTTTCGTGCGTCCATCGTGCTTGGAACACCGGGCAGCGGGAAATCCTACGCGGTGGTAAACAACTACATCAAACAGCAAATCGAGAAATCCTTTGCCATGTACATTTATGATTACAAGTTTCCGGATTTATCCGAAATAGCTTATAATCACCTGCTTAAACACAAGGAACATTACAAGGTTAAACCGGAGTTCTATGTCATAAACTTCGATGACCCCCGACGCTCGCACAGGTGCAATCCCATCAATCCCAAATTCATGGTGGATATTTCCGATGCCTACGAATCCGCCTACACGATAATGCTCAATTTGAACAAGACCTGGATACAGAAACAGGGTGATTTCTTCGTGGAGTCACCGATTATCCTGCTCGCGGCGATTATCTGGTACTTGCGGATTTACAAAGACGGCAAGTATTGCACCTTCCCCCACGCGATAGAATTTCTTAACAAGCCGTATGCCGATATCTTCACGATTCTTACCTCTTATCCCTCGCTGGAAAACTACCTTTCCCCGTTCATGGATGCCTGGCAATCTGGAGCGCAAGATCAGCTCCAGGGCCAGATAGCGTCCGCAAAAATTCCGCTTTCGAGGATGATTTCACCCCAGTTGTATTGGGTGATGACGGGCGATGATTTTACACTTGATCTGAACAATCCGGAACAGCCCAAAATCCTCTGTGTGGGAAACAATCCTGACAGGCAGAACATCTATTCGGCGGCCTTGGGACTGTACAATTCCCGTATCGTGAAGTTGGTGAATAAGAAGGGACAGCTGAAGAGTTCCATTATTATAGACGAGCTACCGACCATCTATTTCCGCGGCATCGACAACCTGATAGCCACCGCCCGAAGCAACAAGGTGGCGGTATGTCTCGGCTTCCAGGACTTCTCGCAGCTGACCCGTGACTACGGTGAAAAAGAGGCGAAAGTGATCCAAAATACAGTCGGCAATATTTTCTCCGGACAGGTGGTAGGCGAAACGGCAAAGAACCTTTCGGAGCGTTTCGGCAAAATCCTTCAGCAAAGGCAGTCCATATCCATCAACCGGCAGGACACATCCACCTCCATCAACACGCAATTGGATTCCCTGATACCCGCTTCCAAGATTGCCAACCTCTCGCAGGGTACATTCGTGGGCAGCGTGGCGGACAACTTCGGTGAGGAAATCGAGCAGAAGATTTTCCATGCCCGTATCATCGTCGATAACGAGAAGGTGGCGGCGGAGACCAGAGCCTACAAAAAAATCCCTGTCATCAACGAGTTCAAGGATGCAGACGGTAACGACATCATGCAGCAGCAGATAGACCGCAACTACTCCCGTATCAAGGCGGACGTACTGCAAATAATTGAAGATGAGATGGAAAGAATTGCCAATGACCCGGATTTGAAACACCTGATTCCACAGGAGGACGGAAAAAAAGAGGAATAGGACACCGCTGTTTTATTTCAGCCTGCAAAGTTCGCCCCGTGCCTTATGGATTGTGCAAGGCCGGGCCCTTCGGGTTTCGCGGAAAAATCATCCTCGCTGCGCTTGCGGTATTTTTCCCGAAAGCCTTGCGCAATCCGGCACGGAACGGCGGGGCAGGCAAGAAATAAAATCTCGGCTCTACAAAGCCGGGGATGTCTAACTCAAAAAACAAAAGGTATGAGCAGAAGCAACTTTACACCGATGGGACGGTTCAAAGAGATAATCGACCGATACGGACTGAAACTGATGGAGGTGGGAACCAACCACCTGAGAATATTCGCTGACAACAGGAAGCTGTTCGACTACTATCCGCTACGGATGAAACTGTTCGATTACCGACAGTGGAAACAGCTGACCTACCCGTCACTCATTGAGGGGGCGGACAAGTGGGAAACGGAGCTTGACGAAATTATAAAAAGACTTATGGTTTCACCCCAATAATCAGCAGGACTATGAATAACAATAACAGCAAGACGATCGTTTGGGACAACATTCCCGAATGGGCGATTTTTTCATTGGAGTACGGCATCGACGAGGAACTGTTCCTGCCCGATGAAGACAAGGAGATGATAACCAAGTTCATCGTTGAAAACTTTCCGAACGGTTACACCATGTCGGTGGATTGGGAGTCATACAACGAATTCGACACCAATCCGGCATTCGGAAAGGCGTGCAAGACTTATAAGGTAACTTTCTGTATCCTATAAAAACATTGACATGAAGAAGATAACATTAAGCGAATACAATTCCATATCTGAAGCCTATCGCGGGGTATGGACTACCGAGCGTTGGGATATACCCGACTGGGCGGAAATGCGTAAAAAACACATCGGCAAACGCACCATGATGGTATATGATAATGGTACTTGCCTGCTGGTCGAAGGGCTGGGTTTTGAAATCGTGGATGACAGTTCATGGAAAAAGCCGGATGAGGTCAGAAAGGAAATCGGAAGCCATTATCTTAAATTCTATACAGAAAAAGGATGTGAACCTCATTACGCGGATTGCGTGATACGGTGGAACGATACGTTGGAAACGGAAGAGGCAAGAATTGCTTTGGCTATGGATGCCGATACGGAAAAGGACGATGAAATATTCTTCTACTGCGACAGCCTGAATGATATGAAATCCATGGCGGACAAAGGCAGGGAAGATTTCACCATAGCAGAGTGTATCGGTTTCGGAACATACGAAGAACTATTATAAATCCAATTAAATCATGTTATGAAAATCAGATGTCAGGAACACTACGATAAGGTAGTGGAGTACGCCAAAAGTATCGGCGACACAACATTTCAGAATTGCATTGAACGCCTCAAACAATGGGAGAAGAACTCAAACGGCAGGTATGAAATTGAACTCTACCGGGATTTCGCCCCACATTCATTCGGTTTTGCGGAAGTGGCCGCTAACGGAAGCAGGGGTATTGTCGGAGGATTGCTTTACCATGGAAAACCGGACCAGTCTTATGCGGTTACACTGACTCCCATACACGGCTGGAGTATACATACTTGAACTTGTATATCTCTAAAAGGAATCCTGGATTATAAAAATGATGCGTAGGTCATCTTGTATAGAGACCTACGCACCATTTTTAGCACACCATTTTGCCCATATTGTAATTATTTACAATAGCCCCATTTCTGTATCTTTAAGGAAGTCAATCACATTCATGATTGATATGCCATCAGTATTCACATAAGAAGGGGTTAAGCCTCCAACTATGACTATTTTAGGGAATCCATCATTGATATGACGAAGTGAATTTGTTTCCTGATCAATTTTCTCAGGAGTAGGCATATCAAGTGCTGATTGTATATACATACGTTTGTTCCCACTGTTACAAATAAAATCCACTTCCAATAGTTTTCGTATTTTCTTTCCTTCGGCATTTGTTGTTCTCACCTCCACTTGCCCGACATCAACAGAATACCCTCTGATACGCAGTTCATTATATATAATATTTTCCATAAGGTGGCCACCGTCAATCTGACGATAATTCAGACGGGCATTGCGCAATCCTACATCTTCAAAATAGTATTTTGAAGGTGTATTGATGTAATGCTTACCTTTAATGTCATACCGAATGGCTTTTTCCACCATAAACGCATCTTGTAACATCCCGAGATAACTCTGTATGGTTGTATCTGAGATACTATGACCTTTCACAGATTTGAATGTATTTTCAAGGTTTGTCGGATTTGTCAGGCAACCGATATTAGAAGCTATAATGTCTATAAGTTCGTTCAAATCATCATCATTCCTAATATTATACCGTTCTTTTATATCGCGTATATAAGTACCCTGAAACAATGATTTAAGATAGTTTTCTTTCTTCTTTTTGTCAGAAAAAGACACAATCTGCGGCATTCCTCCATAAATCATATAGTCTTGCAGAGCGTTAAGTTCGCTTGCGTACTGTCCAGTCTTGAGAAATTCCGAAAAACTTAAAGGATGTACTCTGATTTCATATCCTCGACCACGAAATTCGGTTTTTACATCACTGGATAGCATTCGACTATTACTACCGGTCACATATACATCTGCATTTTTAATTTTCAGATAGCTATTGAGTACATCTTCAAATTCTGGAACAAGTTGAATCTCATCCAATAGTATGTAGTACATATCGTTATCTACAATATGCCCGTCAATATAATCCAATAATGTGTCCGGATTCCTGAGATCTTTACTACGTCGGTTTTCCAAATCTACTTGAATAACATGATCTTCATTCACGCCATTATCAAGTAATGATTGTTTGAATAACTCAAATAGAAGGTAAGATTTTCCACAACGTCGTACACCGGTAATAATCTTAATCATTCCGTTGTGCATCACACTTTGCAGCTCTTGTAAGTATTTGTCTCTTGGTATTTTCATGTTGCAAAAGTAGTAAAAATTATCTGTAGTGCGATTATTCTATTGGAAAAAAATGGGAAAAGTACCAAATTTCTCCAATAGCAATAGCCGGGCTTATTAATGTCGCTTCCCTTACCAAGTCCCATCAAGAAGGTAACTCGGAGGGCGAATACCTGCACGTTCAAGCCTTCGGTTTTCGGGACATAAAATTCCCTGCGGTAATTTTCCGCCCGAAAAAACGCTCCGGTATTGCCGTCCGAGTTGCGGAAAGGTTTGGGACTTGGCAAGCGAAGCGACCTACGACGCATAATACAAGGTCAATGAAAAAATCTGCCGGGGGATATTTTGCCGCGTTATGATATCCCAATGGGTCACGCCACCCGGAGTTTTCCAAACAAAATCTTCTTCCTGTCCCATCAGGGGATACCTCAAACGTGGACAAGGGCTGCGCTCGCTCCCAACTCTGCATATTACAGTTTTTCCTTTGCCGTTTGCGTGCCGTCCTTGCGGTTTGCCTCCGTTTTCCGTGTCGTCCCTGCCGTTTTTCCTCGATTGGTTGCGGCTGTCCGTACGCTTCCCCCTTTTTTCCGCTTTCGGGCTTTGGTGCGTTGTTCCGGCTTCTCCCTCCGTTTTTCCCATTTTCCGGCCCACACTCTTTCCTCTCGCGGTGAAACATGATGACACTTGATGAAATGGATAGCCTAACGCATTGAAACATAGTCATTTATCAAAATTATGCCTATATATTTGCGGTGACAACAACAATTATCAACGCTAAAAACTCAAAGTTATGGCAAAGAAAAACGTGAGGGACGAACCCCTCAAACCGCAAGTCACCGAGAACGAGCAGATGAGTGACATCGTCCTTATCCTCGACAAGATGGAGCTGCTCCTCCAGGCGGTCAGCAAGCTCGACAAGGACGGCAGGTACGAAACAGTGCCGGCAGACAAGGAGCACCGCAACTCCTTCCTCAAAATCGACCGCTACGCGAACATGTTCGAGAATTTCCTGAAGAACTTCTGGAGCCAGCTCAAGGACCCGACACGCTTCGGCATCCTTTCCATCAAGGAAGACACGCTGGACGACCCGAAAGTGCGGCAGGCCGTCGAAGACCTCGCCGCCGGAAAAAAGACAGACGCGGTGGAGGAATTCCTCAAACAGTACGAGATTGTCCCCCGCGACAAGGAAAACCAAAGTATCAACCATCAAAATCAAGAAGAAATGGCAAAGAAAAACGAAACACAGCAGCAGGCCGCCCAAGGTGACGGCACGCAGCAGCAGCCCCAGTACCGCTACAACGAGTCCATGATCAACTGGGAGCAGCTGAAGAACTTCGGGCTCTCCCGTGAAGAACTCCAGGAACGGGGGCTGCTCGACCAGATGCTCAGGGGCTACAAGACCAACCAGGTCGTGCCCATCAGCATGAACTTCGGCTCCGCCGTGCTACGCACCGACGCGAGGCTCTCGTTCCAGCAGTCCCGCTCCGGAGACATCGTGCTGGGCATCCACGGTATCCGGCAGAAACCCGACCTCGACCGTCCCTACTTCGGGCACATCTTCTCGGACGAGGACAAGAAAAATTTGCTTGAGACGGGCAACATGGGGCGTGTCGTGGAACTGAAGAACCGCAACGGCGAGTATGTCCCCTCTTTCGTCAGCATCGACAAGCTGACCAACGAGGTGGTGGCGATGAAAGCCGAGAATGTCTTCATACCGCGTGAAATCAGCGGAGTTGAACTGACCGAGCAGGAGCAGAACGACCTGCGGGAAGGCAAGAAGATATTCGTCGAAGGAATGACAGCCAGATCGGGCAACCCGTTCGACGCCCACCTCCAGGTCAACGCCGAGCGCAGGGGCGTGGAATTCATCTTCGAGAACGACAAGCTCTTCAACCGGCAGTCTTTGGGAGGCGTCGAACTGACCAAGAAGCAGATTGACGACCTGAACGAGGGCAAGGCCATCTTCGTGGAGGGCATGAAGCGCAAGGACGGGGAACTGTTCTCCTCCTACGTGAAACTCGACGAGGCGACAGGCCGCCCGTCCTACACCCGCTACAATCCCGACTCCCCGGAAGGCGCACGGGAAATCTACATCCCGAATGAAATCAATGGCGTGAAAATCACTCCCGATGAACAGAAAGAGTTGCGCGAAGGGAAGCCCATCTTCCTCAACGACATGGTGAACCGCAAGGGAGAGGAATTCTCCTCGTTCATCAAGGCAGACCTCGAAACGGGCAGGCTGAGCTACTCGCGCACCCGGGACGGCTTCGACCAGCGCGAGGAGTTCAAGATACCGGCCAAGGTATGGGACGTAGAGCTTACCCGCAAGCAGCGTGCCGACCTCCAGAGCGGCAAGGCGGTGCTGGTCGAGGGCATCAAGGGGTATGACGGCAAGACCATCTCGCAGTACGTCAAGGCGAACTTCAACCAGGGCAGACTGGACTTCTACAACGAGAATCCCGACCGCAGACGCGACGCCTCGCAGCGCAACGTGGTGTCCGCCACACAAAGACAGGGAGAGGAAAACCGCCAATCCAGGGGGGCGAGCATAGCCTGACGGTCAAAGCAAAACGAATGTTGAACCCAAAAGAATCAGAACATGGAAATGAACAAGGAAAACAACACGCCTTTCAAGGCGGAAGACGTGAACTGGGACGAGCTGGCAGCCATCGGCATCCTGAAGGATGAACTGGAAATGGCCGGGGAACTCGATACGCTGCTCAGCGGTGAGAAGACAAACGTGGTATCGCTCAGCCTGGTGCTGCTCGGCGTGGACGTGGTGATGGACGCCACACTCCAGTTGGTACGCAAGGACGGCGACCCGCTGCTCGAAATCCTCGGTATCAAACCCGTGGAACAGTAACCCCGCCTTCTTATAATATGTAAACCGAATGTATAACCGCCGTTTCCCGTCTTCGCGTACCGGCAAGCGGGAAACGGCTTAAATTTTATCCGAATCATGATAGCAATCATAGCAGAGAAACCGAGTGTCGGTCAGGACATAGCCCGCGTAGTCGGGGCTACAGAAAAAATGGACGGCTACATAACAGGAAACGGCTACATGGTGACATGGGCGCTGGGACATTTAGTGTCGCTGGCATTGCCGGGAACATACGGCTACACGAGGACCACCGCCGAAGACCTCCCGATGATTCCCGAACCGTTCCGCCTTGTGCCACGGCAGATACGCACGGACAGGGGGATGGTGACGGACATCGCCGCCGGCAAACAGCTCAAAATCATTGATGAAGTATTCTCCAAATGCGACAGTATCATCGTGGCAACGGACGCGGGCCGCGAGGGGGAACTTATCTTCCGGTGGATATATTCTTATCTGGGCTATACCAAGCCCTTCAGACGGCTGTGGATCTCCTCGCTTACCGACGAGGCCATCCGCGAGGGCATGGCGAACCTCAGGGAGGGAAGCGGATACGACAGCCTCTATGCCGCCGCCGACAGCCGTGCGAAGGCCGACTGGCTGGTGGGCATGAACGCGAGCCGCGCCCTGGCGACAGCCTCCGGATCGGCGAACAACTCCATAGGCCGTGTGCAGACTCCCACGCTCGCCATGATATGCGCACGCTTCAAGGAAAACCGGAACTTCGTCTCCACTCCATACTGGCAGCTGCATATCGCGCTGAAAAAAGACGACGTGCACCGGCAGTTCTTCCACCCGGAGGACTTCAGGGACAAGAATGGGGCGGAGGCCGCGTACAGGCGCATTACTTCCGACTCTGTGGTGACCATAAATAAGGTAGAACGAAAGACGGTATTTCAGCAGGCTCCGCTTCTGTATGACCTTACCGCACTACAGAAGGACTGCAACATCCACCACGACCTTTCGGCGGACAAGACCCTTTCCATCGCCCAGTCCCTGTACGAAAAGAAACTGGTCTCCTACCCGAGAACGGGCAGCCGTTATATCCCGGAGGATGTCATGGCACATGTCCCGGCCTTGCTGGAAAAGGTCATCACCATGCCCTGGTTCAGGGAATACGGACGGACTTTCGACCTTTCCGGCCTGAACACCCGGAGCGTGGACGCCACGAAAGTGACCGACCACCATGCACTGATCGTCACGGGCGTCGTTCCCGAAGGGCTGTCCGAGGCGGAAGCGGTTGTTTATGAGATGATAGCCGGAAGGATGCTGGAAGCCTTCTCTCCACGCTGCGAGAAAGAGTCACTGAAGATGGAGTGCGTGTGCGAGGGTATGGATTTCCGCTCACAATCCGCCGTCATCGTCAATCCCGGCTGGCGTGCCGTGTTCTCCCGGAAGGAAGACCGTGAAAAGGACGAGCCGGAAGGTAACGGGGGAACGGCGGTGTTTGCCGAAGGCGAGGAAATCCCGGTCATGGGATACGGGCTGGCACAGAAAAAGACCCTGCCCAGACCCCTTTACACGGAAGCGACCTTGCTCACCGCCATGGAGAACTGCGGTAAGGAAATCGCTGACGGACAGGCACGGGAAGCGGTGAAGGAGCTGGGCATCGGCACGCCCGCTACCCGTGCCGCCATCATCACGACCCTTTTCAAGCGTGACTATATCGAGCGTTCCGGCAAGAGCATCCGCCCGACGGAAAAGGGGCTTTACCTCTACGAGTCGGTCAAGGGCATGATGGTGGCCGATGCCGAACTGACCGGTACATGGGAGAAGGCACTGGCACAGATAGAGGGGCACACCCTCGATCCGGAAAGCTTCATGCTCTCCATCCGGGAATACACCGGGAAAGTGACCGGTGAGATACTGCGTCTCAAATTCCCCGAACCGTCGTCACGCGCCTTTACCTGCCCCAAGTGCAAGACCGGCAATGTGATAGTGAAGGCAAAAGTCGCCAAGTGCGACCATGAGGGGTGCGGACTGCTGGTGTTCCGCCGTTTCCTGAACAAGGAGCTGACCGACCAGCATCTGGAACAGCTTTTCTCTTCCGGCTCCACCAGGCTGATCAAGGGGGTCAAGGGCAAGAAAGGGGCCTCTTTCGACGCCGCGGTAGCCTTTGACGCGGACTTCAACCTGAAACTCTCGTTCCCCAAGCCCAAGGGAGGGAAGGGGAAATAATGCACTGCCATTCCAATTCAAGGGCAAAGGTAGCGGAACCGCCCGTTTCCACCCGCAAGGTCGGGCCTTGCAGGTTTCGGGGAAAATCATCCTCACTCGCGTTCCGGTATTTTCCCCGAAAACCTTGCCGGTGGAGGCGGTCCGCTTTCCGGCCCCTGAAATTGGAAATGACATGTTTCACCCATTAACCATATACGGTCATGAAAACAAGGGAATGTATCGAAAAACTCAGGACAGCCAAATGGATAAGGATTATGGCATTGGCCATTGTCGCCTTCATCGTGTTCAGCTATCTCCACTCAAGAGGAATATCGCCCGTATGGGCGGCAGTCGCCATCGTGTGTTTCAAGGGATTCTTCAGGTTTTTATATAAAATAGCCTGCCTGCTGGTAGCGGCGGCTATACTTCTCTGCATTCTCAGCTATCTGGTTTTCTAAAGATACAGACATATGAAGCGGATATACCATACAGGTCCAAATATCACCTCGCGGAACAGGGCTGTCCTTTCGGGCGGCTCTTTTTGTTTCCCATGCCTTATGGAAATGAGAATGACGAGGACACGCATGGAAAAGACAGGGAAGCGCATACAGCCATTGACAGACCGTGAACTACAGGGCAAAGTTGGCAAACGCTTCTTTTCGGACGGCAAGGCCGGGCCCTTCGGGTTTCGCGGAAAAATCATCCTCGCTGCGCTCCGGTATTTTTCCCGAAAGCCTTGCCTTTCCGGAAGCGTTTACCGTAAAGCCCTTGTAGTTCAACGGGCTGCCAAAGCCCGGATATTCACAATTAAAATTATAAAGTCATGAACCAAGCAATCATCTCAAGACCGCCGATGGCACCGGTGCAGATGCCGATGCCCGCAACAAGAAGAAAAAGGACAGTGGAGCCGAATCCCGTAGTCAAGTTCCCGCCAAGAGGCACAGGACCGGTACACATCTCCACGCTGCTGAACCCCATCCTGGAAATATGCCACCATCCCGACAGGGACAGGCTGCTGGCGGAGTTCTTCAACCGATAAAAAATACGATTATTCACACTTTAAATTATTACAGTTATGTTTTTTACAGCAATCAACCAGATGATGACCGAGGGCGTGGACCTCACGATAGTCATCCGCAAAGCGAACGGACAAATGGCGGTATCCACACTGCCGAAGTCGAACGGGCTGAAGGACGAGGCCCAGAACCACATCGTGCCCCTGACGGTCAGCGGACTGCCGGAGGAACTGGACGCGGGATTCCTGCAAACCGTCGCCCGGCCGATACAGAAGGTGGCGGGACTGATCACCAACATGGCGCAGTTCGAGGCGCAGGCTGACAAGGCCGCTGCCGACAGCAAGGCGGCGAAGGAAGAAAAAGCCAAAGAGACGAAGGAGGAGAAGGAGAAACGCGAGAAGTACGAGAAGCATCTCAAGAAGGCGGAGGAACTGATTGCCGCCGGGAAGCACAGCGAGGCTGTCACCGCACTCGGCCAGGCACGCCTCCATGCCAAGCCGCAAGACCTGAAGAAGATTGACAGCATGGTGGAGGAACAGAAGAAGGCGATGAACAAGGGCAGCCTGTTCGAGCTGATGGATGAACCGGCACCGCAACCGCAACCGCAGCCACAGCCACAGCAGCAACCGCAACCTATGGCGGCAACGGCACAACAGCCACAGCCACGACCAATGGCAGTTCCCGTGCAGCAACCGCCCTATCCGCCGCAGCCCCAGGCTCCGAGACCGATAGCAGGACAACCGCAGCGGCCTATGACGGCACAACCGCTGCAACAGCCTTCGATGTGGCCACCGCAACAACCACCGCAAAGACCGCTTCCGCCACAGCCGCAATATGCCGGACAACAGCCTACGGCTCCGCAGCCTCCATACGGGGCACAGCCTGACACGCACTGGCAGGAACAGGCATTCTCTCCCGAAGACTACCCTGCGCAATATCCCGCGGACGGAGAAATCAATTACAATCCCAAGGATTACGAGGAATATCCCGATTTTCCCCAATCCATGTTAGAACCCAAGTATTCACCTTATCAGACAGTTTAAGATTATGGCACTCGAAATCACAGGAATGACACGCTCATTCACATTCAAGAAAGGTAACGGAATGATTACGCTCGATGACCCGAACCCCTCTGACAGCCCTGAAATGGTCATGAGTTATTACTCCAACTTCTACCCGGAGCTGACCACGGCAACGGTACACGGACCGGTCATCAAGGATGACAAGGCGGTGTACGAGTTCAAGACCACCATCGGGACAAAAGGATAGGATATATGAAGAAGAACAGTAAAAAAGAGAAATCATGTGTACCATTGGACGAACACCGGCAGGGACAGCTGGCAAGGCTCATCATCAGGCAGACCGGGAGGGAAACCCGGTACGGGGTGGACAGGGAAGAACGGATTACGGCTCCAAGCGGGGCCGTAATTCTTTTCTGAGCACGGCACTTGCCCCAGTAGCACAGAAGAGCATTGTCGTGGATACATACGACGGTGATGGCATCAACGTGATCACGCAGGAAAACTACGAGTTCCTGCGTGACTCGTTTTTCAATTATGCCCATTTGCTGAAAAAGGAAGCGGTGCATACTCCGGGCAAGAGTATCGGGGCAAGCATCGCCAGGCTGTACGACGAGATGGCCGAACTTGTCGGGGAAGGGATGAACGTGAATATCGAACAGGATAACGGCAGGCTCTATTTCAATCTGTGGAAGTGTCACAAATGGGGAGAACTGACCTTGTACTATTTCCCGATGAAATTCGTTGAATCCCTCAATTCCACACTCAGGCGGATTTCCATTACATTCATCCACAAGCTGATGAGGGCGAACGGAATCTCCACCATCCTGGACGAGGAGGACACGGAATATATATTCATGTGGCTGCAAGAAGAAGATTCGCAGGAGGAGAAAGAGGAAACGGACAAAAGGCTGGAACTGGTACGGTCATACGAGAAAGGGAAAATCGGCAGGCTGCTAAAGCATGTTGAAAAAAAGTCCTATTACAAGGATTTGCCGAAGGCACTTGAAAAATACACCCCGCAAAACGACTTCGAGCGTTCCATTGTCGGAGCGATGAAAAAGGGATTGCCCTTCCTTAACCCGGAACACGGTATCATGCAATACGGCTATGATGCCTTTTACGAGGAGGAACCGGATTTTCAGCCGATGCGTCTGGATCAGCAGATAAGGGTGGTCTATGACTGCGACGACATGGTGTCCGAATATCTGGTGGACTATTACAATAATAACAGCCAGGAGACATACGATATCATCCCGATTACCACCTGTGCCCTGTCACCGGAAACCGACCGCCTGTTTATCATGGATGACTATCCGGAACGGTTCTTCAAGTGGGCGGATGAATTTATTAACATTGTATATTGAAAGATTATGGTAGAAACGAATGAACTTACAAGAAAACTGAGGACGCTGCTTCATCCGAGGGCGGCGTTGATTGTCTATGCGGAAGAGAATGACAACCACAGCACGGATGACGACGGTTATTTTATCGAAGTCAGGGACATAGACGAAAATGGGACAATGGGCGAAGGCCGTCCGGTGACGGTGGAGTTCATGAACGAACTGGTACGGGGCTATTCCGAAAGCCACAGTGTGACACCATACGGCAGGATACCGTCCAACCTGCTGTGGTTTGACCCGCGCAAGGGCAGTGAGAAATACATCTGGTACAACCCGCCCCAAAAGCGCATGATGTTCTTCCATGACATCCTGAAGATTGAAAGCGCGGAATACAACCTGCCGGGCGTGATCTATGAGGCCGGAGAAAACCGTCTGAATGTCTATGCCTATACAGATGTTGAACTGACAGACAATTCGGACCTTTTTGCGGCTCCGTTCTTCAATGTGACGGGAGCGAGCGTCTGTCTGGGCTCCGCAAAAATTGAGAAGCCGAAAGACCTGACCTACACGAACCTGCTGGAGTATTGGGAAAAGAGGTTCTGGCTGACGGAGTTCTCCCATCTGGGTGGAGGTGGGAACCCCACGAAATCCAATCTGGTACTGGTAACGAAAGCGGCAAAGGACAAGCCTTTTGACCTTGACGAACTGCAACCTTTAAAAAAACTGAAACTAAAAGACATATTGCGATGAAAAGAGTACATTATACAGACAGTTACCTGATGAACCCGCAACATCCGGTGACGGTAAACATCATAGGCGCGGGCGGTACAGGCTCGCAAGTGCTGACCGGTATGGCAAGACTGGATGTCACGCTCCGTGCACTCGGACATCCGGGATTGTTCGTAACGGTCTACGATCCAGACATCGTGACGGACGCAAACATAGGGCGGCAGCTCTTCGGACCGTCGGACCTGGGACTGAACAAGTCACAATGTCTGGTCACAAGGATAAACAATTTTTTCGGAAACGACTGGAAAGCGGAGGCGAGTTTCTATCCGTCGGTATTGAAGAAGGTAAAGCGGACCGAAATTGCGAACATCACCATTACCTGTACGGATAATATAAAATCCAGACTCGATTTGTGGAACGTGCTTGCGAAAGTTCCTTCATCCTCCTATACGGACAATAACACGCCGCTCTACTGGATGGATTTCGGGAATACAAAGACCGCCGGGCAGGTTGTACTGGGAACCGTGCCGAAGAAAATCAAACAGCCGGTTTCCACGATGTATGAAACGGTCGGCTCACTGAAAGTCATCACCCGTTTTGTGAAATATGCGAGAGTGAAAGAAGTGGATTCCGGACCGAGTTGCTCACTGGCAGAGGCATTGGAAAAACAGGATCTGTTTATCAACTCCACGCTGGCGCAACTCGGCTGCAATATCCTCTGGAAAATGTTCCGCCACGGGATGATTGAGCATCACGGGCTGTTCCTGAACTTAGAAACGATGAAAGTCAATCCGATAGGGGTATAAGACAGGCAAAAGCAAATATGAAAAAGTGGAACCGCCTTGCCGGAAAAGTTTCTGCAAAATAATATCATTCAATTCATTGCGGAATGAGAAATTATTTGTACTTTTGCTATTGTATTTCGAGAATGTTTTGTTAACGATGTATGAACGGCAATAAAAGCACATATAAATACCACCCGTATATAACAAATATTTTTTGTTCAGGCGGTGCTTCGTCCTATAAGACGGAGGCTTTTTTCGTGTCATTACCGTTTCGTAAAGTTGTTTCCATATCCGGAAAATATTTGTCCGATGCGCTTAAAATGTGTGCCGATTATTTGGATATTCAGATAATTCGGTTACTCTCTCTCTCTCTCTCTCTCATGGCTACGCGCGTCAATATACAAAATATTCCTTAAATACCAATCACTTACGGAGAGTCCGTTTTCCGGAATATCTCTCCTTTCCACGTTATTATCCGAACCTTTACATGCCGCCCTCACCAATCGGGGGCGCGTATCGTCATATCCGTCGGCGGTGTATGCCGGAGCATGGAACAACAATGCCCGCATACGCCGCCGATATGCTTTTTTATTAACCCGTAACAACAAATCTTATCAAATATGACAGTGATAAAACGAATATTATTGACGGTCTTTCTTGCCGTTACAGGATTGTCGCTTTCGGCACAGGAGAAGCCGGACTCCACTGCCTACCGTTTCCGGTTCGTGGCAGAGAACGATATGTTCTTCTCCCCGTGGAGCGGCAACGGACAGGAACTTGAGCGGTTGCTTGCAGCCATCGACGAACACCGCCCCGCCATCGAAGCCGGACAAATGTATCTTTTAGTGACAAGCTACGCTACGGACGGCAACGAAGAACAGACTGCGGCGCAAGTGGCAAAGACACGCCGCAATCGTGTGAAGTCGGAACTGATTGTGCGCGGCAAGATAAAAGAGTCGAACTTCGTCACCGACCAGTTGTTTGACGAAGCCTATACGGACGGGAACGGAAAATCCCTGCACAACATGGTCATCGTCACCCTCCCTGCCTCTGTTGAGAAAGTGGCGGAGATAGCCGGTGCGGAAGCCGCCGCCAGAGTGGAAGCCTATAACAAAGAGGTGTCTGGCGAGGCGGAGCGCGAACGTATGGCAGCGAAAGAGCAGGCAAAAGCGGAACAGACTGCCAAGGAAAAGGCAGAACAGGAGCGTATCGCTGCAGAGCAGGCAGCCCGAGAGAAAGCCGAGGCGGAACGGATGGAGCGTGAACGCATGGCAGCGGAACAAGTCGAAAAAGAGCGTCTGGAAGCGGAGGAACAAGCCCGCCTGCAAGCTGAAGAAACGGCAATAGCCACCCCGTATCATTTTGCCTTGCGTGCCAACCTCCTGCGTTGGGCAACCCTCACTCCCGATTTGGGTATCGAGTGGCGCATCAACCGCCATGTGGGTATTGCCGTGAACGGTACGTGGGCTTCATGGAGCTGGGACGACAAGAACCGCCGCTATGCCCTTTGGGAAGTGGCCCCCGAAGTGCGATGGTATCTCGGCAAGGAGAAACGGGGCTATATCGGTGCGATGTACAAGGCCGGGCAGTTCAACTACAAGCTGTCCGAAACAGGCCGTCAGGGCGACCTCATGGGCGGTGGTATCGTCGGAGGTTATCAGCTGAAACTCAACAATGCCCTTTCTCTTGATTTCAACCTCGGCATCGGCTATATCCATGCCGACTATGACAAGTATGTGGTCATCAACGGCGTGAGGGTAAGGCGCGGCAGCGAAACAAAGAACTGGTGGGGCCCCGTCTCGGCGGGTGTCACCCTGGTGTGGAACATCTTTTAGCGGAAAGGAGGAACAATGAATACAACGACAATCATACGACAGATAAAGGAATATATGGGAGCATACGGAAAGGCTTATACCTTATTATATCTAATAGGTGCGGTGACCATACTGACCTCGTGCGTGAAGGACGACCTCTATGACACGCCGCACCCCGACCGTGGGGCGGTGGTCGTAACCACGGACTGGAGCGGAAAGAGCACCGAGGCGGACATACCGCAGGCATACACACTGCGCATCGGCGGGAGGGAACAGAACGTGAGCGCGGCGACCAACGTGTTCGACGCGCTGCTCGCGCCCGGTGGCTACGGTCTGACGGTGTACAACTCCCCGGAGGGGATTAGTATCGACGGAAACAAGGCAACGGTGAATCCGGTGGATCTGACGGGTGCAATAGAGCCGCACCTCGGCTACCTCTTCGCCTCGCACCAGGACATCAGCGTCGTGGCGGACGACACCCTGCACGTCACCGCCCCGATGAGACAATACGTGCGCAGGCTCGACATCGAACTGACCGCCACGGAAGGCGACTACAGCCGTGTACAGTCGGCTACGGCAACGCTCTCCGGTGTGGCTTCGGTTGCGGACATAGCAACAGGCGACCGGAGTGTAGCGGCACAAGTAACAAACGCTTTCAGGCAGGACGACAACAAGTTCACAATCTTTTTCCGACTGCTCGGCATCGTCCCGACGGAAACGCATACGCTGACGGTGGACATCACTTTCAACAACGGTGACACGCAGCGGGTAGTGAGCGACCTTACCGAGGCCATAAGGGACTTCAATAACGGCACCAAACCGGTTAAACTCACGGGTAATCTGCTTTTGCCCGTAGAGGCCGGGGTAACGGGCGCAACCATCACGGGCTGGAACGAGGTAGAAAGCGGCAATGGGGATGCTAACTGACGATAAATATTTTAATCAAAAAAACAAGATTATGACAATGAACATGAGGTTTTTCATTATTGCAGCAGCGGCAACGCTATTGGCTGCGTGTACACAAGAGAACGAGGTACAGAACAATCCGGTGGAAGCACGAATCACGGCAGGCGTGAGCGGGCCGAAGACCCGTGCTGTGGACAACGGGTGGAACGCCGACCGAATCGGAGTGATGGTGGTGGATGCCCCTGGCACGACCACGACCATGGGCGGCAAGTACAAGAACGTGGGATACGCAACCACGAGTACCGGCACCAACGCGGACTTCACCCCGATGACGGCGGGTGGCGGCATCTTCTTCGAGGACGCTTTCCTCGAGTTTACTTTTGCCGCCTACGCGCCTTACGCATCGGGCGCAAACGCCTCCACCCTGCCTGGTACAGACGGGAAGATTACGGTAAATACAAGCAACCAGCCCACGACCACGGAACAGGAGAAGGTGGACTACATCCATGCCACGGGAGCCAAGGCCGATAAAGACAGCCCGACCGTCAGCTTCACGGACAACACCGCCGCGGGCGGCAGCGACTGCTCCTTCAAGCACAAGATGGCCCGTCTTATCCTCAAGGTGCAGGTGTCGAACACCGACGGTTTCGACGACACTGCCGTGCTGGAATTCGCCGACTACAAGCTGGGCGGCCTGGTTCACGAGGGAACGTTCGATGTGAAGACCGGTACCGCCGCGACCGCGGGCAGCGTTGTGAGCGACTGGATGTTACGCCAGTGCACCGGTGCCCCGAAGACGGCCACGGACAAGTGCGTGGCAACCTTTGACGCCGCCACGGGCGTGATGACTTTCACCATGATCCTGCTCCCGCAGACACTCGCCAACGCTTTGGTGCTTGAGATATCTCCCGATGACGGGGAATACCAGAGCTACTCCAACAAGGACATGATCAAACCCGCGTTGGAGGCCGGTTATTCTTATACCTACACCATCACGGTGAAGAAGACGGGGCTGACCCTTAGCGGAAGCACCATCGAAAACTGGAACGACGGTGGTAGCCATGCGGGTGATGCAAAAATGTAGTGTGTCTGAAAGCCACTGCCGTGCATCAGGCGTAAGACGGAGGCACGCCATATATAATAAATGGTGCGGCAGCCCGCGTCGCAACGGGCAGTGGCACAAAACGAAATAAATAAAGACAATATGAAAATAATAAGGAACATAGCGAGAAGGCCGTGGCCGCGCATCGGCGACTGGTTGCCGGTTGTGATGCTCATCTGTGGGGTGCTCGCTTCCTGTAGCAGTGAGGATGAAAGCACCGCGCCCCTGCCCGACGGCAAGTACCCGCTGCAACTGACGGCGGAGGTGGCGCAGCCGCAGACCCGCGCCGGAGGTAAGGATGCGTGGACGGGCGGCGAGGAGATTAGAGTGTCACTGGAAGGCGTGTTTGGTAACAAAACATACGTGATGGACGCATCGGGCAATGCAAGCCCGAAGGATGCCGATAATGCCTTCTATTGGAAGAACACCGATGAAGCCCGCGTCAGTGCATGGACCCCGGACATAGAATCGGAAACGGATATTTCCGACCAAAGTGGCGGGTACGCCGCTTTCGATGTCCTGTACGCCAGTGCCATAGGGCGTTATGACCAAGCCATAAATCTCCGTTTCATCCACCGCATGGCGAAAATCGAAGTAATTCTCAAAGCTGGCGAAGGCATTACGGAAGAGGAGTTGGAGGGTGCGACCGTCACCATTTTCGGAGACCCGCTAACGCACTCAACCGCCGGCTTGGTATCACCGGGTGACCAATCGGACGGCGAGATAAAACCCTATTACGATGCCGCAACGAAGAAATACGAGGCGTTAGTGCCGCCGCAGGATATGACGGGCAAGCCGCTCATCCGAATCAGCATAGGCAGCAATGACTTTACCTACACTCCCGAAACAGAAGCTGCCGGCAAATTTGGGTTTTTCGGTGGCAAGCGGTATGCCTACACCATCACCGTGAAAGCAAGCGGAATAGACGTGCAGGCGGTGACCGGTGGCACGTGGGTTGCATGTGGCGAGGAGAACGTCACCTCCAAAAAGGTAAAGCAAAGTTTCACAGCTGACGAACTTAAAATCGGCGACTACTTCTATTCCGACGGGACTTGGAGCGACGGCGGCCTGCGCAAAATCTATACTGACGGCAGTATGAAGATAGCAAGCCCCAAGCCTGCTCCCGTACTCCAAACAAAAAGTGAAATAGAAAGAAGAGTCATCGGTATCGTTTTCCAGACGGACCCGAGCCGTATCGGCACTGCCGAAAAGTCCAAATTGGGCGAAGGGAATGTGCATGGCCTTGTAATGGCCTTAAAGAACACCGCAACAGATATCCAATGGAGCCATGAAGAGAATAATTTGGGAGACGTGAAAGACTGCTGGTCCAAGTCTGAAATCTACTCTGACATCAGCGGTCTGCACAATTACACCAAGATTCTTGACCATGCAAATAGTATCGGTGGAATTGAGGCATATCCGGCCTTCGAAGCCGTCGAGAAATGGAATGATATGTACAGTATAAATGAATACCGCCCACCTCGTAATACCACAGGCTGGTTTATTCCTTCCTCCGGTCAGTGGTGGGACATCCTTCAGAATCTGGGCGGTTGTCCGGCTATGGCGGATAAAGGTCAGCAAACCTCGTCGGATTCCGGTGATTTCCGTTGGCTAGGTCAAGGCGATGTTCCAGCTGCCTTGAATGCTTGGATGAATAAAATTGCAGCCGACAGCAAGAATGATTTTACCACCGGTGACCGTTTTTGGTCGTCATCGGAGTTAAATCAGTTCCGCGCACGGAACTGGAACGTGTACTCCTCTGATTACGTGTGCTGCGACTTTGTCTATAAGAAATGGAGTAACGCTGTCCGTCCCGTCCTTGCTTTCTGAACTATTTGCCTATTTAGTCCTTTAAGAATATGAAGATACAAAACATATACCACCTCTTGCAAGCTGCGTTGCTCCTGCTGCTTGTATCCTGCACGCAAGAAGAGTTCCCTGCCGTGCAAGACAAGGCGCAGCAACTGACAATCTCCGTTACCGATGGCGGATATACATCGGCTGTTGAGAATATGAAAACCCGTGTCGAGACCCGTGCCGTGGAGAACGGCTACACCACCGAGTTCACCGAAGGCGATGCCTGCGGATTCTACATGGTGCGCGGCGGAAAGCCGGTTTATTCAAACGTGAAGCTGACAGCCGAAAAGGATGCCGCCACGGGCGGCATCATGTGGAAAACCGACGGTACGACGCTTGCCGCCGGAATGGATGGAGAGAGCTACTACCTCTACTATCCTTATCAGGCGGACATGGCGGGCAAGACTGCCACACCTGCGGAGGGGGCGGTCATGACCGATGCCGAGTTCTTCAAGCCGCTCATTGATGGCTGGCAACCCGGGGACGACCAGAGCACCCATGCCGCTTACACCGCCTCCGACCTGATGACAGCCGGAGGCTCAACGACAGGGACGGGCAACACCATCCACCTCTCTTTCGCCATGAAACACCGCATGGCGTTGGCCGTCATCGAGATGCCGAAGACCGTTTACAAGTTTATCGACGCGAATGTTCCCGACTACACCGTGGGGGCAGAAGCTACGTTCACAGGCACCGCCAAGCCGCTGCGCATGGCTGACGGCACTTACCGCTACTTGGTGCACTCGTCCATGCCGACTATCGAGGGATGTTATGACGGGGGGAACAGGGAGTTTACCATCACCACGTCCGCGTCCCATCCTGTCGTAGGGGAATACAAGAGATACAAGGTGGACGGTGCGCAGGCTATGGAAAAGAATTATAACTTGCAGATGGGCGACTACCTGTGCAAGAATTCCGATGGTAATTGGTATATTATCCCCGGTGAGGAAATGCCGAATGAGGAGTGCATCGCCATCGTGTTCCATGCCGGTCATCACGAAAACGATGCCTCCGATTACTCCGCCACCGGTATCGGTCAGCAGAAGTGCCACGGCTATGCCGTTGCCTTGCAGGATGCCACAAACGGTTATTGTCAGTGGGGCGTTTACGGAACCGAGTTGGGTTGCTGCCCCACGGATGGAAGCGGAAACAAACAGAACAATTACTCTGCACCTGACATCGACTGGAGCGGCTACGCCTGGACACAGAAAATCATCACCGCTGCCGGAGGTACGGGCAACTTGAATGCCGCCGAAGATTCCGGTTATCCTGCCACCTACTATGCCGTTGTGGATTATGCGAGCAAAGTCCCGTCCCCTGCCAATAGCAGCGGTTGGTTTCTTCCTTCTATCGGTCAGATGTGGAATGTTTATCAAAACCGTACTTCTTTGTTTGACGGCAAGACAGTGGTATCAGGCTTAAAGTCCGATTGGTACTGGTCCTCCTCGGAGCGCTACAGCAGTCCGGCGAGCTACGCTCTTTGTGTGCTTGTGTACGACGGCTACGTGGACAGCAACCTTAAGAACAGCAGGAATAGTTACGTGCGTCCGGTCTTGGCTTTCTGACCTATTTACCTATTCAATCTATTTATCTATTTGCGGCGTAGCCGCTCATTTAAAAGATGGAATACCCGCGAAGCGGGTCGGAAAAATTTTTGAAAAATCGAGTTATGGCATTATCCGAAGAATTACCCCTATACCGCGACACTTACCGGTTGTTGAACAACCTGTTGATCCTGACGCAGGATTTTCCGCGCTTCTTCCGCTACAGTATGGGCAGCCGTATGGTGGATTTGACTTTGGATATGCTTTCTCTGATTTACAAGGCGAACAGCAGCTATGAAAAAGTGGGCGTATTGACCGAATTTCTCGACCGTTACCGCATGTTGCAGATGCTTTTCCGCGTATGTGTGGAGCAGAAGGTCATTACCGAGCGCAAATACGCCTCGTTCGGGCTGCTGTTGGAGAAGATAGGCAAGCAGGCTACGAGCTGGAAACAATATAACGAACGCGGAATGAAGAAACAGGAAGATAAAAGGCAATGATTTATCAGTCGGGATTCGGGCGGTTAAGACTTCCCGGAGTGAACTGTTTATTATTGAAAAAGGGTTGTCGGCAGGCTTTCCTCGTGCAGGGAGGCTCGCAAAGACAAAAACAGACAACATTTACTGGTCCTCCTCGGAGAACTACAACAATCCGGCGAACAACGCTCTTTATGTGAATGTGAACAACGGCAACGTGAACAACAACAATAAGAACAACAGAAATAGTTACGTGCGTCCGGTCTTGGCCTTTTCAATAAAAACTTTACGATAAACAAAATGGTATAGCGATATGGAGTTGCAACAAAGTCTTTTTACAGATGAGGAACTCGGAGGCATTCCGTTGGAGGATGTCTTCGAGGCGTATTTCGAGTGCCGTAAAAAGAAACGCAATACCTGCAATGCCCTTGCCTTCGAGAGCGATTACGAACGCAGGTGTGTGGAACTGTGGCGGGAAATCAATGCCGGCACATACCGCCCTTCGCGTTCCATCGCTTTCATTATCAACAAACCCGTGAAACGGGAGATTTTCGCCGCCGACTTCCGCGACCGTGTTGTACACCACCTCATAGCCCACAGGCTCGTTCCGCTTTTGGAAGAGAAGTTCATCGATGACAGTTACAGCACCCGCAAGGGAAAGGGTACGCTCTACGGCATAGAACGGGTGGAAGAACATATCCGGCTCTGCTCCGAGAACTACACGCGGGATTGCTATATCCTGAAAATAGACATCCGTTCGTTCTTCATGAAAATATCGAAGAGGCGGCTGTATGACCTGACCGAAGAACTCTTGCACGAACGCTACGGGGGAAACGACCTGCCGATGCTGCTCTATCTGCTCCGTGAGACGATATTCAACCGTCCGGAAAAGAACTGCATCCGCAAGACGCCTCCCCAAAGCTGGCGCGGATTGCCCAAAGACAAGAGCCTGTTCCATTCCGACGGCTCGTGCGGACTGCCTATCGGCAACCTGACAAGCCAGTTGCTCGCCCTTAACTTCCTGGACGGACTGGACCATCTCATCAGCGAAGAATGGGGCGTGAAGCACTACGGCAGGTATGTGGACGACATGGTGCTTGTCCATCCCTCGAAAGAGCACCTGATAGAGGTGAAAGCGAAAATTGCCGGCTGGCTCTCCGAACACGGGCTGTCGTTGCACCCGCGCAAGATCTATCTGCAACATTACACGAAAGGTGTCCTGTTTATCGGAGGGATGATACTTCCGGGTCGGAAATACCTGAGCAACCGCACAGTCGGCTTCTGCTACGATGCCATCGACCGCCTGAACCGCTTGGCGGCAGGCTCGCCCGATTACGTGAAAACCCACGGGGAGGAGTTTGTCAGTACGATAAACTCCTATTTGGGAATGATGCGGCATTTTTCCTCCTACAACCTGCGGTGCAAGGTCATGAGCCGTATCGGTAAGGAATGGTGGCAGGTCATCTATTTTGCCGGACACTTGGAGAAAGTCGTGTTGAAAAAACGGTACAGACAGATTGAATGCAAAAAAGAGGAGATTTGTAATGAAATCAAAGAACTGAGGAGGACTGTATGACAGAACGCGAATTGATACAACAACAGCAGGAACTCGGCGACAGCCGTTTCCTCGTGACCCGGTCGGGCAAGTTTTTCTCCGCCTACGGTTGCGGGGCTTTCGCCTTGGCACGCGCCACAGGCTACCGTGTCATGCACCGGCAGCGTAAAGGCGGAAATTTTGTGCTGACCACAGGATTCCCGGAAAGCCATGTAGGGAAGGAAAGTGATGGAACAGATAATAGCCGCCGGAGGGAAAATCGACCGGCAGGACGACGGTTCTTTCGTCTTTTCCGGCATAGACGGCAGCGAAGCGGAGGCGTTGGTCTCCATCCCCGAAAAAACGGAGGGCGGGCAAGACCGCAAGGGCAGCAAAAGTTCGTATGACAACAGCCTGCAGGCTATGATACTCTCGTTCGACCTCTCTCGCTCCACCCCTATGGATGCCATGAACTTTATAGACCTGCTGCAAAAGAGGATTTACGATACAGATGTTTAATATGACCTTGTTATATATGAACAGAAACATACCCCTGCAAGCTAAAATCCTCTTCGGCTATATGATGTTAATGGCGGTCATCATCAGCATGGCCGCTATTCTTTTCCATGAACACGCACGCCTTCGGAAAATCGAGGCCGACACCTACGAAATCAGGCAGGCACGCCGTGACATATCCGAGATACACCGCAACATCACGGTACTCGCCTCATTGGGCGAGAGCGTCATCGCTTGGGAGGATGAGGACTACCATGCCTACCAAACGATACGGCTGAGGGTGGACAGCCTGCTGCAAATGCTGCAAACGAACCATAGCTACATATTCGGTCTGTCGCAGATAGATACCCTGCAACAGTTGTTGGCGGACAAGGAGACACACCTGCACCAAATCATGCAGGTGTTCCACCGGCAGGACAAAGCCGACAGCCTGCTGGTGAACCATCTGCCAGAAGCTGCAAGGCAAGCGACACAGACCCGTACCGTCGTGCAGAAGAAGAAAGGCATAGCCGGATGGTTCGGCGGCAAGGAAACGGTGCAAGTGCCCGCCTCGTCCGACAAGCTCCGCTCGCTGAACGAACAGCTTATCGCCCTGCAAGCGGAGCGGATACGCAACATGGAGAATTACACCGACAGCCTGCGCATCCGCAACAGGGAACTGAACCGCAAACTGTTCGCCCTGCTCGGTAACATCAGCGACCATGCACAAGCCGCCTTCCGGGACAGGGAAGAGCAGATAGCCCAAGCGCACCAACGCTCCACCTCCATCATCACCGGGCTGATCATCGCCGCCATCCTCCTGCTGGTGTTCTCGTACCTGATTATCCAGAAACATCTGAAACGGGATTCGCTGCTCAGGAAAAAGATGGAGGGTGTCATTGACCGGAATAATGAACTGCTGGAAACGCGTAAAAACGTCATACTTACTATCTCGCATGACATACGCGGCCCCCTGAACATCATTTACGGATATGTAGAACTGGCAAAAGATACCCGGGACAGGAAACGCAGGAATCACCATTTGGAAAATATCGAAACGGAGTGCAAACATATCCTGCACCTGCTGAACAATCTGCTGGACGTGTACCGCCTGAACGAGTCCAAGGAAACCTGCAACAATGTACCGTTCAACCTTAATGATCTGTTGGAACGTATTGTGACCGGATTTTCACATATTGCCAATAATAAGGGAATCATATTCCACCATGATTCCCAAAATACGGATGTCGTACTGTGCGGTGACATGGATCGTATCTCTCAAATTATAGACAATCTACTGACGAATGCTGTGAAGTTTACAAACGCCGGTATGATACAGTTCAATGTCCGATATGAAAATGGAATGCTTTATATAGAAATAAAGGATACGGGAATCGGTATGGATCAAGACACCGTTTCGCGTATCTTCCGTCCGTTTGAACGCCTGTCGTCTGAGGCGAATGCCGAAGGTTTCGGGTTGGGCTTGCCCATCACAAAAGGATTGGTCAAACTTTTAGGAGGCAGCATTGATGTGGAAAGTAAAATCGGGCATGGCAGCACATTTCGTGTATCCCTGCCGTTAGCGGTTTCCAATGAGAAAATCAATAGTGAAGCGTCGGCAGTTCCGCAAGACCGTCTGCCATTGCCACAGCGCGTACTTGTTATAGACAATGACACATTACAACTGGAAATAGCCAAGGAAATGCTTGAACGCAACGGAGTATCGTGTACCACCTGTTCCAATGCCAAAGAACTGGTCAATGAGATGCGCAGGCAGGATTACGACTTGCTGCTAAGCGACATACAGATGCCGGAAACCAACGGTTTTGAAATTCTGGCATTGCTTCGCAAATCCAGCATCGGAAATTCACACACAATTCCGATAGTAGCCATGACTGCACGAGGAGAAGGAGAAAAAGAGGCATTCATAAAGGGCGGATTCACGGACTCCATCCACAAGCCGTTTTCCATGAGAGAACTGTTGGATATGGTCTCTTCTGTGGTGTCACGCGATGTGGAAGAGTCACATACACCGGATTTTGCCACGTTCACGGCAGATGTGCTTGATAAAAGAGAACTGCTAAGAACTTTCATTATCCAGTCCGAACAAAATATGGCAGACTTGCAATCGGCAATAAAGACAGGGGACATTGAAAAGCTCCATGACATAGCCCACGAGATAAAGCCCTCGTTGGAGTTGTTACGGGCCGATGCTCCACTGGTAAAACTCCGCACCACGTTAAACGATTCTGCATGCGATATGAATACCGTCAATGAACAGGTGAAGCTGCTGATAGGACACATCTCCGGACTTATAACAGAAGCTGAAAAGGAAATAAAGAAAATGAGCGATGAAACAGAAGGTACTGATAGTTGAAGACAATATAAGTTTGTCACAACGCCAGAAAGACTGGCTTGAACAGGCGGGGTACGATGTAATGACCGCCATGCGTGAACCGGCCGCACGTGCATTGATACGCAAGCATCGGTTCGACTTCATATTGTCCGATGTGCGCTTGCCTGAAGGTGACGGAATATCGCTTTTAGAGTGGCTCACAAAAGAGAAGAAAGACATTCCATTCATAGTGACAACGGAATACGGGTCTATACCGGATGCGGTACGCGCCATCAAGTTGGGGGCAAAAGACTATCTGCCCAAGCCGGTACACCGGGAACACCTGCTTGAACTGGCGGAAGAGATATTCCGTCCGCTCGCGACTGTCCGCACGAAACCGAAAGACCTGTTCAGACGTACCTGCCCTAAAATACTTGAGGTGGAGAGATACGCGAGGATAGTAGCCCCGTCGGATATGTCGGTGCTGATACTCGGTGCCAACGGTACCGGCAAGGAGTCCGTGGCACAGGGCATTCACGCGAACAGCGGACGTGACGGCAAGTTTGTAGCGGTCAATTGCGGAGCGTTGCCACGCGAACTTGCGGCATCCCTCCTGTTCGGACACGAGAAAGGCGCCTTCACCGGTGCGGATACGGCAAAGAACGGATATTTCGACATGGCAAAAGGCGGTACGCTCTTCCTGGATGAAATCGGCACGATGCCTATTGACATACAGTCCATGCTCCTTAGAGTGTTGCAGGAGAATACCTATACCCCTATCGGCAGCGACAGGGAGCGGATGGCAGACGTGCGGATTGTGGCGGCAACGAATGAAAATCTGGAACGGGCCATCAAGGAAGGACGATTCCGGGAAGACCTGTACCACCGTCTGGCAGAGATGGAAATCAGGATGCCATCTTTGGCCGAGTGTGCTGATGACATTTTGCCTTTGGCGGAATTTTTCCGTGAACGGTTTTCCAAAGAACTTAAGAAAGAGACAAAAGGCTTTTCAAAAGATGCCATATACCGACTTCGTTCTTATCGTTGGCCGGGCAATGTCAGGGAATTGCAGAACCGGATCAAACGGGCGGTGTTGCTTACGGAAACCCCTGTATTGGAGTTGCCGGACTTGAACGCAGACAGTCAGACTGATATTCGGATTACGGAGAAAACTCCGGACATATTGCCTTTGAAAGACGAAAACAGCGAGAGGGAAGCCATTGCAAATGCCCTTCAAGCGTGCAACGGGCATCGTGAACAGACCGCACGATTGTTGAATGTAAACTCTTCAACACTGTACCGGAAGATGAAGAAATACGGGATAAGATAATCCCCGATATTCTATCTATTTCCGGCAACAGTGTTGACACAGAATATATTGAAATGATTTTTCAATCCGACTGAAATTTTGTAAATTTGCAAAAGATTTGGCAGGGTATAGCCTTGCCGGTCTGAAACATAGAAGAAAACCGGTGGAGGGAAAACCCCTCTGCTGATTATATAACATAAGAGCGCAAGCTTCTCGGACAGAAATCTGGTAAATTGACGTTAAAGGAGAATGATTGCGTAATGCTTATGCTATGCTCTGTCATAGCGTGGTGTTGCGTGTTCTCCTTTAGGCTTTACCAGAGCCTCTGTCTGAGTGCGTGGCTACCACGCTTCTTTTTTTAGACGGACAGGTATGGCAAGAATACAAATCATAACGGCAGTGACATTGGACGGTTATCTTCCCGACCCGAATGAAGAGTTGTTGCAATGGGTGAAGACGGACAGCCAAGGTTTCCCGTTCTGGCACGAGAGGAGTACCTTCACGCTGTTTCCCGGCTATCCCATGCTGGACTTGATTTGTGAAAAGGACGAGAAACCGGACTCCTTTACCTTTACCTCAGAAATATCCGACCCAAAGAGCCTTGACTTGCTACACGGGCTTTCCATCTACCACCTCATTGACGAAATCATCATCTACATTCTTCCTCTGACAACAGGCAACGGTACGGACTGCCTGCATCGACTTCCGGTCAATCGTTGGAAACTTTACAGGACAGTTGCTTTCAAAAACGGGATTGTCCGTCTCATTTATCGCAAATCCTCGCGATAGTCCATTGCATCCTGCAAGGAAATCTTGCAATTTGCAAGATTCGCCATTTATTCATTTTTACAGCCTCAGATTTTTATTTCACTGATATACAATGTTATATCAGTTCCTCTTGGTGTCTATCGGTGTCATTGGTACGCTGTTGGCCTTATAATATGATATAACCTGTTGCGCAACAAGGTGTAAGCAAACGATAAGTTACACTTAAAACAGATTACTCATGTTACAGATAAACAGCGAGATGTTCGCCCAAATCATGGAACGGTTCGACAGGATAGAGCGGGCATTGGAGCGTATGAACAAGCTGAAGGAATGCCTGGACGGCGACACGCTCTTGGACAACTACGACCTGTGCCGGCTGCTCGGCATCACCAAACGCACGCTGGCGCGTTACCGCCAGAAGAAGCTCGTGACCTATTACATGATTGACGGGAGAACCTACTACAAGGCATCCGAAGTGGAGGCGTTCCTCAACCAAAAGGGCAAGTCATTGCCGGCGAGGTTCAGACATCAGCCAAATGTTTAATTAAAATGAAGCAAGGATTATGGAAATAATATGTGTTGACAAACAGACTTTTGAAGAATTGCGTGTCCGGTTCTGTGATTTTGAGGAACGGATGACGCGGGTATGCCGTCCGGCCGAGGACCTCGGCTTGAAAAACTGGCTGGATAATCAGGAGGTGTGCGATGTGCTTCGCATCAACAAGAAGACACTACAGGTATATCGCAACAAAGGGATATTGCCTTTCAGCCGTATCAAGAACAAGCTGTTCTACAAGCCTGAAGACGTACAGAGATTGTTGGATTTGAATTATCACCCTTTAATAAAAAGCAGATTATGAGCTATCATTTCTTGGACGACAAAGACCCTCGGATCGACGTGATGTTTCAAGGGCTGGAAAAAATGGAGAAGATGCTCTCCGTGATTGAGAAGATGCCGAAATCCCTCTTTAACGGTGGGCGCTTCCTCACTGACGAGGAACTCTCCAAAGTCCTGCGGGTAAGCAGGCGCACATTGCAGGAGTACCGGACATTCGGGGTGGTTCCTTATTACATGGTGCAGGGCAAGACTCTGTATAAGGAATCGGATATTCTGAAGATACTGGAGGATTCCTACAAGCGTTGCCGGGAAGAACAACGATGGGTATAGCATCGTTCACTAAAAGAGACGGAGAAATGATTTCCTTTTTACAAAGGGCATTTCTCCGTTTTTATTTTATGCCATTTCAGACTTTCTTCCCCGTTTTTTCTTGACGATGAAATCTTCTTCGCAAAGCTGTATCTGTTTTCCGAAACCTGTGGACTTTAGCCGTTTCATATCCTCGTCCACTTTGGTGTCCGTTACTTGGGCATACAGCTGGGTGGTGGAAATGGAGTTGTGTCCCATCATGCGGCTGACCGTCTCTATCGGCACACCGAGCGAGAGGGTGATGTGGGTCCCGAAATTATGCCTGGCCTGATGGTAGGTCAAATCAAAGCCATATACCTGTCCCAGCTCTCGTGTCAATGTTATAAAATATCCACGATTGTAAACATTGAATACCTTGTCCCCGGTTCTTTGGCTACGATATTTCTCGATGATTTGAAGGGGAATATCCAACAGGCGGACAGACGAAAGCGTATCCGTCTTTTGCCTGTGGATGTGAATCCACCATGTGCCGTCCTCAGCCTGCGTGACATCATTGACCGACAGTTTTTTCAAGTCCGCATACGCCAATCCGGTAAATGTCGAGAAAATGAACATATCCCTTACGAATTGCAGTTGAGGCTTCTCCACCGGGGTGGTCATCAGTGTCTTCAAGTCCTCCAATTTCATGTGCCGGCTTTTTCTTTTTGGCAGTTCGGGATGCAGGCGGCAGTAAGGGTCACGGCGCAATGTCCCCTGGCTGACCGCCCGCATTGTCAGCTTCTTCAGGCGGTACAGGTGTTCATGTACGGTCTTGGGTTTTTGGTTGCGGTTCGTGCGCAGGAACAACTCGAAGTCGTCATAAAACGCACGGTCAAGGCTTCTCAATGTCACGTCCTCCACGCCTTTCTTCTCCTGAACAAAAGCGGAAAGGTGCTTGTAGGAACGCTTGTAGGAGTCGTATGTTTCCTGTATGCGGTCTATCCCGATACGCTTCTTGAACTCCTCGTTATGCTCCCTGAACAAGGCAAGCAGGGTAAGTGGTTTCTGCCCGATGCCTTTGACTGCATTCTTGACAAGTTCCGCTGTAATGAACCCCAGACTGTTCTTTATCCTGTCGTAATGTCCGGTTATCTCGTCTGTCAGGTCATCTATGGCGCGGTTCACCGTAACTGCATTTTCACTCCGTCCGTCGGCGCGTCCTTTGTCGGGATTCCAAATAGAGGGATTGACGGATACTTTGGTTCCTATCTGTGCCCATTCGGCATCGATGCTTACCTTGCACAATAACTGGCACATTCCGTCCTTGCGGACTTTCGTGCGGTTTATATAGAACAATACGGCAAATGTACTACGCCGCTTGATATTCTGGTTTTCTATATTCTTTTCCATGTTCTTGTTTTTTTAAGAGGTAATCAAATCACGACGGAAAAACGTTCCGATATTTTCCGGTTCAAAGTCCTTGTGTCGGAATCAATCTTGTCATCGGTCACTTTCGCGTAAATACGTGTGGTTTCAATCCGGCTATGTCCGAGCATTTTGCTGACGGTTTCAAGAGGAACCCCATGCGAAAGGGTGATTTCCGTGGCGTAGGTGTGCCTGGCCACGTGAAATACCAGCGGACGGTTGATGTTGCAAATCCGGGCAATCTCTTTCAGGTAGAGATTCATGTTGGAATTACAATACATCGGTAGCAGCCTGTTATCAGAAACGGCATCACTGTACTTTTTCAGAATCTGTAACGGCAAGTCCAACAAGGGGATTTCAAATTCTATCTTGGTCTTCTGGCGGGCACTTTTAATCCACCATGTGCCGTCTTCCGCAAGCGACAGGTTTTCTTTTGTCAGCGAGCGCATATCCCTGTATGAAATGCCGGTGAAGCAGGAAAACAGGAACATGTCACGGACAAGGTAAAGTGTCTGCCTATGGAGCGGAGTGGTCATAAGCCGTTGCAGCTCTTCATCGGTAAGATACTTCTGCACCGCTTTCGGACGAACCGGCTCGTAACCCATGAACGGATAAACGGTAATGATACCGTCAGCGATAGCCTCACCCACGATGGTTTTCAGTTGGACGGTCAGGTTGATGACGGTTCCGGGAGCGAGATTGCGTTCGGTACGAAGGTACAGGTCGTATTTGTCGATGAAGGAGCGGTCCAATGCCGAGAAAGGAATATCCGTTAGCCTGTATTTTTCTTGCAGAAACTTCTCAATGTGCCTATAGGCATTGCGGTATGCCTGCAAACTTTTGGCTGTGCGGTTGACTCCAACTCGCTTTTCAAAGTTGTTGATGAATTGCCTGAAATAGCTCAACAGTGTTTCCTGCCCGCTTGCCATTCCAAGCAAAATGCTTTTCACTTCCTCAGCGGTCACACCGTCACGGACGGCAGACTGCTCGTTATAGATACTCAACGCCACCGCACGGATCTCATCCAGCCGGTTGTTGATTTCCTTTGCCGTCACACTCTTGCCAGACGCACGCCCCGAAGTCCATCGGGATTGCGGCACTTTCATCTTCACGCTGAATGCCGCTTCAGAGTATTTTCCGATGTTCAACTTAGCCATTACCGGACATTCGCCATTGGCATCCGCCTCGCTCTTTTTCAGGTAGAACGACACCTTTACATTTGCCTGATTCATAACCTATTCCTTTGTTTGCAAAATTATTATATAGCGAGCAAATGAATGGCATGAAAAATATAGCGGAATATAGAAAAAGCCCCCTTGACTTCCAATCTGAGACTGTATTTTTTCCTGATACGGAAAATTTTGACTAACTTTGCATTAGCAAAAAACAGACAGAACAGCGTTCTTGCGGTGGTGAACAGGGGTAGAAAAACAGTTTTGGAAGTAAATTTCATACCTATTTTCAATCCCGAAAAGGCAACGGATAAGTAGCGATTTGTTTGCCTAACTCCCCAAAAACAGGTCAAAAACCTCAAATGGAAGAATGTGGAACAAAACGACTTATCCCTTTCTCGTCCAAGCACTTTGCATTATTCCTCTGAAATCCATCCGTATGTGAGCGAGTTTTCGTATCTTTGAACCATTAGAAACAACCCAATAGGTACTTGTTCCATTCCAATTTGGGTTGTGATTTGCTTTCATTTTAGTATCTTTGAACCATTAGAAACAACGACGTGACGCAGAGGGCCAAATCAATGACTGTTGTGATTTGCTTTCATTTTAGTATCTTTGAACCATTAGAAACAACTCGTCCTTTGGACTTGAACGGCTTACCTTAGTTGTGATTTGCTTTCATTTTAGTATCTTTGAACCATTAGAAACAACGCAATGATTTTTTACCATATTCAGCACATGGTTGTGATTTGCTTTCATTTTAGTATCTTTGAACCATTAGAAACAACCGTATGCAGCACGTTTATGAAGATTGTGGGTTGTGATTTGCTTTCATTTTAGTATCTTTGAACCATTAGAAACAACAGCATTGCGTTGTATAATCTGATAGGACATGTTGTGATTTGCTTTCATTTTAGTATCTTTGAACCATTAGAAACAACATACAACGGACAGAAAAAAGGCGGAAAGATGTTGTGATTTGCTTTCATTTTAGTATCTTTGAACCATTAGAAACAACAGGATTGACGATGATAACCATAGGCGGTAAGTTGTGATTTGCTTTCATTTTAGTATCTTTGAACCATTAGAAACAACTGGGCAAAGAACGGGCTTCTTGATGACGCAGTTGTGATTTGCTTTCATTTTAGTATCTTTGAACCATTAGAAACAACACCAAAATTTTTTTATTATGTGTTTATATAGTTGTGATTTGCTTTCATTTTAGTATCTTTGAACCATTAGAAACAACAGTAATCTGGACAACATGTTCAGTGAAAAAGTTGTGATTTGCTTTCATTTTAGTATCTTTGAACCATTAGAAACAACTTTTAAATCGAAAGATATGTTGATATTCAGTTGTGATTTGCTTTCATTTTAGTATCTTTGAACCATTAGAAACAACTCTTCACGTATCGGGTCCATCACTTCCTTAGTTGTGATTTGCTTTCATTTTAGTATCTTTGAACCATTAGAAACAACTGACGTTAAAAAAAGACATTTGCCACGCTAGTTGTGATTTGCTTTCATTTTAGTATCTTTGAACCATTAGAAACAACACGATGCTTGATTTTGAAATGATCATGTCTGTTGTGATTTGCTTTCATTTTAGTATCTTTGAACCATTAGAAACAACAAAATTATTATGGACACTATTGGTTTTATGTTGTGATTTGCTTTCATTTTAGTATCTTTGAACCATTAGAAACAACGTTACAGAGAAAGAAAGTTACTTTGAACTGTTGTGATTTGCTTTCATTTTAGTATCTTTGAACCATTAGAAACAACTTACACGTTGTTAGATATGTTTGCACACGGGTTGTGATTTGCTTTCATTTTAGTATCTTTGAACCATTAGAAACAACAAACCACGAATTGCCATCCTGCGAATACCCGTTGTGATTTGCTTTCATTTTAGTATCTTTGAACCATTAGAAACAACAAAGTTATATGAAAGAAAATTTCCCGTTCGTTGTGATTTGCTTTCATTTTAGTATCTTTGAACCATTAGAAACAACTTGTGAGGGGCGTTGTTGCCAAGAAGCGTAGTTGTGATTTGCTTTCATTTTAGTATCTTTGAACCATTAGAAACAACGCAATTAAAGAGGCTAATTTGCGTTTACGGTTGTGATTTGCTTTCATTTTAGTATCTTTGAACCATTAGAAACAACTTGTATGGAAAGTATAATAATAAAAGAAATGTTGTGATTTGCTTTCATTTTAGTATCTTTGAACCATTAGAAACAACATGCACAACCGTTGGGAAAATGGCGACCGTGTTGTGATTTGCTTTCATTTTAGTATCTTTGAACCATTAGAAACAACAAGAACCAGCAGATATACTACCCTGAACATGTTGTGATTTGCTTTCATTTTAGTATCTTTGAACCATTAGAAACAACATCTTTTCCCGGTATCTGTCATTATTACTAGTTGTGATTTGCTTTCATTTTAGTATCTTTGAACCATTAGAAACAACTCGTAACAAAGCTTGTTTAAGGTCGGGGAGTTGTGATTTGCTTTCATTTTAGTATCTTTGAACCATTAGAAACAACTAGATGAAAATCAAAAAACAAACCGGATAGTTGTGATTTGCTTTCATTTTAGTATCTTTGAACCATTAGAAACAACATATAAAACGGAACCCCAAACCAAAACAAGTTGTGATTTGCTTTCATTTTAGTATCTTTGAACCATTAGAAACAACTCTGACAGAAAAAGGAATTTTGGAAAAGAAGTTGTGATTTGCTTTCATTTTAGTATCTTTGAACCATTAGAAACAACATTTAATTATTGAGGAATATGAAGAAGCCGGTTGTGATTTGCTTTCATTTTAGTATCTTTGAACCATTAGAAACAACTCGGTGCAAAAAAAAGCAACGGGAAAGGTAGTTGTGATTTGCTTTCATTTTAGTATCTTTGAACCATTAGAAACAACTCCTTAACCAATTGCAATGCCTCATTTGCGTTGTGATTTGCTTTCATTTTAGTATCTTTGAACCATTAGAAACAACAGTATTCTTTTTGTTCCTGCTTTGTTATTTGTTGTGATTTGCTTTCATTTTAGTATCTTTGAACCATTAGAAACAACAGTGTTACATTTTTTGTGCAAAATATTCTGGTTGTGATTTGCTTTCATTTTAGTATCTTTGAACCATTAGAAACAACCCATTACTATTATTATCGTGTTGCAAATATGTTGTGATTTGCTTTCATTTTAGTATCTTTGAACCATTAGAAACAACTCTGGAAATAATAAGATTACAGTCGTTCCGGTTGTGATTTGCTTTCATTTTAGTATCTTTGAACCATTAGAAACAACTCATTGATTGTTTCTTGTTGTCTATCAGTAGGTTATAAGTAAATTTAGAAAAAGAAAAAGTTGTTTCTTGAAATAATAAATCCCATATTAACCATGGGATTTATTATTTTAAAAGAGTTCTAATTGTTGTCCTGGTGTTTTTACCCCACTTGCTTTCTTGCCATAAAATAGCTCAATTTCTCCAAACTGTTTGTCTGTGATACATATAATTCCAACTTGACCATATTCAGGTAGAAAGGATTTTACTCTTTTTATATGCACTGCTGCATTTTCACTGCTTGCACAATGGCGTACATAGATAGAGAATTGAAACATTGTGAATCCATCTTTTTGTAGATTTTTGCGAAAATCAGTATAAGCTTTTTTATCTTTCTTTGTTTCTGTTGGTAGGTCAAAAAGAACTAAAATCCACATAACTCTATATTCGCTGAAACGTTCCATTAGAATTCAGGATAAATGATTTTTCGTGATTCTCCAGAAAAGCATTTATATAGTGATGCCGTTGTTTGGCTTGCTGCTATCATAAGAGGACTTCTTTTCCCACTGATTCTGACATCTATTGTGGGGATGGATAATAAACTGGCTTTTACTTCTTTTGTAAGTTCCATTTTGTTTTCAGAGTATAGTTGATAGACTAGCTGGTCTATGAAGGGGCGATATGGTTCCATAATATCGTCTGCTAAGCAATAGGCATTGTATCGGTTATGATGGTGAATGCCTAATGTGGGTAATAATCCGCTTGTTACAAGAGAACGTGCGATAACTGCACGGAGAATGGCATAACCATAATTTAAAAGATTATTAGGGGGTATGCCATCTCGGTCTCTTGTAAAATTTTCAATGTCATGAAAAAGTGTTTTCCAGTAGAAAGCTGCAGCACGTGCTTCCAGATTGTCGGGGTCTCCACTTCGTACATCGTTAGCCCATATACGCATGCATTTTATATCTTCGTTTATACATATGGATAAGGAAGATGCTTGATTGTTGATTTTTGCTTGAATGGTTTGTTGCCATAGTTGTTTCTTTAAAGGCAAAGAAGCATCCAGTTGTTTCCGAAAACGCTCATTTTGGGTAGTGTTTCCATAGAGAGGGAGCATTAATCCTACAGGCATACTTTTACTGTCACAAGTAATAAGTGCACAATTATTTTCAAGCAATGCTTCAATAGCTCCGGACGTAATGGTGATTTGTTTATTATCCAAAATAACAACACCTATATCTTCAATAGGTTTGGTTATTTCAGATTGACGTTTCATCGCTTCCGGAAGTGAAGAACATTTCTCTACTTCCGGAAGTTTTATGACAAGTTGGGCATTACGTAATGATAGGTATGCTGGGTTACCAAAATATAATGTTTTCTTTATCATAGGCTGATTGGCGTTATAATGTTTCCTAATCTATCTGTTTGGATAGGGATGCATGTTTCTTTTATCATTTCTCCTGTGATAGCTCTTTCCATTTTATTCAGTGGAGAAAATTCATATTTATCAATAATTGTATTGGCTACATTGGATTTGATAAAGAAACATTGATTTCCTGTACAACTTACCATTTTATAAATTCTATCTTTTTGTATTGGTTGGTTAATATGTCCATTTTCTATTTCTTCTTTTGTTGGTACATATACTAAATCATTAGGTGATAATATAAATTTAGGCAGATTACCCTTTTCGTTTTCGGGTGCTGGTGACAAGCCTTTTTTCAGTCGTTCAATGACCACATTTAATGGAATAGAGGCGAAACTGCGTTTATGGGCAGTTTCATATATTGCAAAGAACAGATTAGTACCTTTTGCGGCTTCTACGAACTTAGTAGATTTATTTCCTGTTTGTCCAACAGCGAATTTATCGGCTTGTTCGTATGTTCTGACTTTATAAATTGGTTGATGAAATTTTCCATTATTTAGGGACATAATATTTTTATTCATTTGTTCAATACCTTCAGGTGAGAAGGCTTGTTCCGGATTATTACCATTCTGTTCTAAATGACGCAGTAAAATTTGTTGGATTCCTGTATCTGCAACTTTTTCTTCTATTTTCTTTTTATTGAAAGTTGTATTTATTGATTCACGGCAAGCAAAGAATCTGTTGGCAGTTTCTTTGGTGAAATAGTATACTGGTATCTTCTTTAGATTTATTTCTTGCCAAATATCTTTATTGTCTTCAAAGTATTTTTTGATTTGTTTTTCATTGAGTCCCTGCGTTAAAAGTTCCTTTATTTTTTTCTTTAAGTCTTTTTCAATAATTCTTTGAGGATTCTCAAGAGCGGCTTTCAATGTAGCAGTGGTTGTTCTGCGCAGGTTGATTTCTCCATATACGGTTTCTTTATGCATTGGCTTACGGATAGCCCAACTATCACTTTGTTTTTGTGAGCAGTTTACTTTCTTGCCGTTTTCATAATGGATATAATGGTTAGTTGTTTTATTGATAATACGCAGATTTTGTTTGAAGCTTACAATGATGTTGCTTAAAATGGAGTACATATCTTGGGTAAATGTGTCCCAAGGTTTGTCAATGAGCCATTGATAGTTTCCCAAATTGTCGGTTTTTGTTTTCTTGCATAATATTTGTCGCAGGTCTTGACGTGAAATCTTTGCATTCTTGCTGGCTGATTCATTATTTAAATAATTGACTATATTCCGATTGGCGCAGGCTATGACAATGGCATCCATGGCATGATGGCGGTGGTCAATACGTTTTTTGTTGAATCCTTTTTGTAAATCTAATGGCATAGCAGGAATTGTCTTGTTGCATGCATTGGTTGTCGTAAAGCGATTGCTTTCCGTAATTTCGTTCAAGCGTATGAAACGAGGTAAAATGAGTTTATTCCATACGTCGTTGATCCCCCAATCTTTTTTTAGTCGGTCTGTGATACTTCCAGTACAAACAATAACATTCTTAGATGTAGCTTCTTCTTCTCCTTCATCACGTACAATATTAGATAATAATGATTTTATTAGCTTACTAATATAACGGCTGTCGTTTAATTGACGTTCAATAAACTGATCTGGAATATCTTCCATCAATAGCTTTTGCATTTTAGTGCGGTTGTAGGAATAATGTTCTTTCACAAATAGCTCATAAGCTTCAACCGTCTGTATTTTAACGTTTTGTCCGAATCCTAGTTCTACTATTCTTTCTTGATTGTTTTTGATGAATTCATAGCCTAACATATTGCCTTTTAGCTTATTAACTTCTGCTTCACAAATAACTTTATTTGTGAATGAATCATCAAAATAACGAGATTGAGGAATTACATGTTCAATTTCGTATGCAGGGGTGAAAAGTTTTCCCAAAGGAATCATAGCTCCAGTATAAGGAGAACGATATTTTTGTTCCAGCCAGCATTTATAACGTAAGACATCGGATGTAGACGGGCGTTTTTTGGTATCAATTTCATTGAATTTCTTTAAAATAACAGCAATATCTTCTGGTATATCTTTAGTTTCGTTTAGAACTTCTTCTTCATATATACGCAATAAATCTTGCTGACTTGGAGAGTGCGGGCGTACGTTCTCAATTCCAAATTCTGGATTGGCAAATTCAGTAAGAAGTGCCTTGATACGCAGATTGGTGTTTTCGTTTTCTTGTATTTGTTGGGTGAGTTTTCTGCGTTTCTCGGCAGGATTCTTCATTTCACGTCCTAATTCGACATGAATTTCATCAATATGCCCTGTCTGTTTCCAAATATCTCGTACAGTGCGTAAGGTTTCCATGATGATTTGTTCCACAATAGGATTGTGTAAAGAATGTTGCTTGAATGCGTTTAGAAAAGCATCAATGTCTGAAGGTTGTTGCCATTTAGTAACGTCCTTTATCTCTGAATGGCGGTTATATACGATATAGCATGCCAGCCAGGTTGGAAGTCCCTGAAATGAGTATAAATTGTCCAAATGGATTGTTTTTTCTCTGGTTCGGTTCTTTATGTTTTCTTCAAACTCTCCAGTTAATATTTTTTCTATACGGTCAAGAGTTGTACTGTCGAAATTTTCTGCTTTCCAATATCTTCCTATACGCATAAGTGGCAATAGTTTTTTGATAGCTTTGGCAGAATAGGAACCGTAATCTTTCTCGAAAGGAGGAATTTGCTGAAAAGTATCTGCAAATTTATCGCTTAAATAGTTTTTATCAGCGAAATGCTGTAAAGCTTTTCTGAGTTCATTCTTGTCAGAAATAGAGTATAGAATATGCCATAGTTTCTCTTCTATTTCTGATGTTAAGGCTGATTGCTCTATTCCTGCTTTTTCCCAATATGACAGTATCTTGTAGTGAGTCTCATTACAAGGATATGTCTTGTCCTCTACATAATTCCAGCGATAATTTGCTATATTCTTTTTTAATCCAAATGCTGGTTTTTTAAGAAATGTGTCTTGTCTGATTTCTTTTTTCTGATTAAGCCAGTCGAACAAATTGGCGTAGTCATCTTCGGTTTTCAGAAATTGATTTGTTACATCTATATCAGTAGTAAATTTCCCGTTTATGGTTCCTTCCTTTTGATAAATTCGCAGGTTTGATATAAATTGCCATAGACGGAACTCTTGAAAAAGAGGATGTGATTTAGCTATGCACTTTAATGAAGAAGTGCATATTTCTCCTGTTTCTTTATTGGTGTATGTGTATTCTTCGTAAGGGCAATTACTAATGAGCGATTTTTTGCTTTTAAGTGGACGTTGATAGAACAAAATATCTTCAATAAGCAATTGGGAAATGCTATATTTTGCAATAGCATTACGATGGGCTTCGTTATTAGGATACAGTTCTTCGATGCAGGCTTCTAATAAATTGGAGTCTCGCAATTCTGGGTGAAATTCTTCTTGTTTCTTTAATATCTGATTTAATTCGTCTTTATAATACTTGCGTTCAATGGTGCGAATCAATTTTCCCCGAATCTTTTGGCTAGGAGTTTGTAATAGTGTATCATAGATGTATGCGCCTACTGTTTTATGAGATGTGTCAAGATCTTTTTGAGTTTTTGTTTTAATAAGCTCCCACTGTTCTTCCCATTCTTGTTCGGTAGGAATTTTGAAACGACGGCTTAACTCTCCATTTTCATCATATTTGTCATTCCCGTTTTTATCAAGGTCTATGATTGCAATAATATCTTTTTTCTGACCTTTCCAGTCAGGCATGTTTTTACTGAAAAATTTTCCTTTCTCTCCGTTTTCAAGTGTTATTGTGAATATTTTTAATCCTTTATAAATTTGCCCAGTGTCAGTAATATCTGTTACAATCTGGCTGTCAAAATATTGCCGTGTTTTAGAAGACGCTTTTTCTGTTTCCTCTTCGCGTAGCTGGTAGTATCCTCTTTTCTGGTTGAAATTTAATAAAATCCAGGCTAATTCTTCTTTTTCAATTTTTTGTGTCAAAGCTTTTTTGCGCAAATAAAACAAAGTCCAGTCGTATGGAACCTTTTTTACTTGGTTGTTGTTTTGTAAAAAGTCATTGAGCATCTCTTGGAACGAGCTTTGAAAGATAAAGTAAGAAGGTTCATGCGTATTTGTTGTCCAAGCGAGCTTGGGCTCGGAATTGGCTATAAACTTTCCATACCTGTCTAATTGGCTGGCATAATGCTTTGGAAGAAATCCTAATAATTGTAGGATGCGATGCAATCTTTCTCTTCTGAGCTTCTTGCGCTCATATAATCGGCGTACCCCACGAAATTGTGTACGGTTGGCGGTTTGTGAAACAGTGTTTCCTTTATTGAAATCTCCTAATTGGGCGGCATCCATTGGAATTATTCTACTTCCTGCAGTATTGATTCCTATGAGTTGTTCTTTTTGAGTGTTTTCTTCTTTTATGGCATTGATAACTGCCCATCCTATACTATTGGTACCTAAGTCTAAACCTAAAATATGTTTCATAGTTGTATTTTTCAATTTTCTCAAAACTACTAATTTTTTATGAAAAAAACTTGTCTTTTGTGTTGTTTCTTTTTATTTTTGTAAAACTAAAATGAAGCAAATCACAATAAGGATTATTCCGTTGTGAAAACATTTAGGCGCTTGCCCATCGTCCTTTATCGGTGGGCTTTTTTATTGTTTTATGTTTTCTATAAATAAAAGATCCCCTCCAGAACTCATTCATTACAAATAGTTCCGGAGGGGATTAATTTTATCTATATCTTTAAGTGGTACGGATTATTTGTATTCGTCCCAGCTCTTGATAGCGATGTCGTCAATGCTCATAGAGCAGAAGGCATTGATGAATGCGCTTGCCAGACGGGCATTGGTTACCAGAGGAATGTTCAGGTCGACTGCGGCACGGCGAATCTTGTATCCGTTTTCCAACTCGGTAGGAGTGAGGTCACGCGGAATGTTTACCACCATGTCGATTTCTTTCTTGTGCAGCATTTCCAGTGCCTGAGGCTGACCTTCTTCGCTTGGCCAGTATACGCGGGTGTTTTCCACTCCGTTTTCTGCTAGGAACTTAGAAGAACCGCCGGTAGCGAAGATGTTGTAACCTTTGGCCTTGAGGGCGCGCGCTGCCTGAAGCAAATCTACTTTCTGTTTCAGTGTACCGGTAGACATCAGGACGTTCTTTTCCGGAATGCGGTAGCCTACAGACAGCATGGCTTTCAGTACGGCACATGAAGTGTCGTCGCCGATACAGCCAACTTCACCTGTAGAAGCCATGTCTACACCCAGTACAGGGTCGGCCTTCTGCAAACGGTTGAACGAGAACTGGCTGGCCTTGATACCTACGTAGTCGAGGTCGAAGAGGTTCTTTTCAGGCTTTTCTACCGGCAAGCCTAACATGACTTTGGTTGCCAGCTCGATGAAGTTAATCTTCAGCACCTTGCTGACGAACGGGAATGAACGGCTGGCACGCAGGTTACATTCAATTACCTTGATGTCGTTTTCACGAGCCAGGAACTGGATGTTGAACGGACCAGAGATGTTCAACTCTTTCGCAATCTGACGAGAGATACGCTTGATGCGGCGTACGGTTTCTACGTACAGTTTCTGCGGCGGGAACTGGATGGTAGCGTCGCCTGAGTGTACACCGGCAAACTCGATGTGCTCAGAGATGGCGTAAGCTACGATTTCACCGTTCTGTGCCACGGCATCCATTTCTACTTCCTTAGCGTGTTCGATGAACTGGCTTACTACTACCGGATGCTTCTTCGACACGTTAGCGGCCAGCTGCAGGAAGCGTTCCAGCTCTTCCTGATTAGAACATACGTTCATGGCTGCACCAGAAAGCACGTATGACGGGCGAACCAATACAGGAAAGCCTACTTTTTCGATAAATGCGTTGATATCTTCCATAGAAGTCAGTGCGCTCCATTCAGGCTGGTCTACGCCGATACGGTCGAGCATAGCCGAGAACTTGTCGCGGTCTTCAGCGTTGTCGATGCTCTTGGCAGAAGTTCCCAGGATGTTTACCTTCTGTGCGTCCAGGCGCAATGCCAGGTTGTTCGGAATCTGTCCGCCAGTAGATACGATGACTCCGTGCGGGTTTTCCAGGTCGAGGATATCCATCACACGTTCGAAAGTCAGTTCGTCGAAGTACAGACGGTCGCACATATCGTAGTCGGTCGATACGGTTTCAGGGTTGTAGTTGATCATTACTGAGCGGTAGCCTTCCTTACGGATGGTGTTCAGTGCCTGTACGCCGCACCAGTCGAACTCTACGGATGAACCGATACGGTAAGCACCTGAACCCAGTACAACGATACTCTTGTGGTCGCCCAGGTAGTGTACATCGTTGGCCACGCCGCTGTAAGTCAGGTATAGGTAGTTGGTCTGTGCCGGATATTCGGCTGCCAGCGTGTCAATCTGTTTTACTACCGGCACGATGCCTACACTCTTACGGTGGTTACGGATTTCCAGGATACCGTCTTCCATATCGCCTTCGTAGCCGATGGCACGTGCCACCTGGAAGTCGGAGAATCCCTGACGTTTTGCCTTGTAGAGCAGCTCGTTCGGAAGCTGTGAAAGCTGTGTATGGTTGTTGCCCCACTCGTGGAGTTCCTTAGAAGTCTGCATGATGTTCATCAGCTTGTCGAGGAACCACTTGTCAATCTTGGTGAGGTCGTGAATTTGGTCTACTGTGTAGCCTGCACGCATAGCCTTTGAGATGACGAAGATACGCTTGTCGGTCGGTTCGCGCAGTGCTTTGTCGATGTCTTCGATAACCAGCTCCTTGTTTTCCACGAAACCGTGCATGCCCTGACCAATCATACGAAGACCTTTCTGGATGGCTTCTTCGAAGGTACGTCCGATGGCCATGACTTCACCTACCGACTTCATGCTGGAGCCCAGTTCGCGGTCTACGCCGTGGAACTTACCCAAGTCCCAGCGAGGAATTTTACATACGCAGTAGTCCAGTGCCGGCTCGAAGAAGGCAGAAGTTGTTTTTGTTACCGAGTTCTTCAGGTCGAACAGTCCGTAACCCAATCCCAACTTAGCTGCAACGAAAGCCAGAGGATAACCTGTAGCCTTAGATGCCAGTGCAGAAGAACGGCTCAGACGGGCATTTACCTCGATTACGCGGTAGTCTTCTGATTCAGGGTCGAACGCGTACTGTACGTTACATTCACCCACGATACCGATGTGACGGATGATACGGATGGCCAGTTCGCGCAGTTTGTGGTATTCGCTGTTGGTCAGCGTCTGTGACGGAGCGATAACGATAGACTCACCGGTGTGGATACCCAGCGGGTCGAAGTTTTCCATGTTGCAGACCGTGATACAGTTGTCGAAACGGTCGCGCACTACTTCGTATTCCACTTCCTTCCAGCCTTTCAGACTCTTTTCTACCAGCACCTGCGGAGAGAAAGAGAACGCTTTTTCGGCCAGCACGTTCAGTTCTTCTTCGTTGTCGCAGAAACCTGAACCCAGACCTCCCAGTGCGTAAGCTGCACGGATGATGACCGGATAACCCAGTTCCTTCGCTGCACGGCGGGCATCTTCGATGTTTTCTACCGCCTCACTCTTGATGGTCTTCACGTTGATTTCGTCCAGTTTCTGTACGAAGAGCTCACGGTCTTCCGTATCCATGATGGCCTGTACCGGAGTACCCAGTACGCGGGTGTTGTATTTCTCGAACACACCGGCTTTGTAGAGAGCCACACCGCAGTTCAAGGCAGTCTGTCCACCGAATGACAGCAGCACGCCGTCGGGACGTTCCTTGTCGATGACCTTTTCTACGAAATACGGAGTAATGGGCAAGAAGTAGATTTTGTCTGCCACACCTTCCGAAGTCTGCACGGTGGCGATGTTCGGGTTAATCAGGATGGTTTCGATACCTTCTTCCTTCAGCGCTTTCAGAGCCTGCGAACCAGAGTAGTCGAATTCACCAGCTTCACCGATTTTCAGGGCTCCTGAACCTAACAGCAATACTTTCTTTATGTTTTCTTTCATTGTCTTCTTTGTTTTTTAGTGGATTACAGCAACTTTACAAACTCATCGAACAGGAATTCCGTGTCGGTAGGACCGCTGGCAGCTTCCGGATGGAACTGAGCCGAGAACCAGGGGTTCTTTTTGTGACGGATACCTTCGTTCGAACCGTCGTTCATGTTGATGAAGAGCGGTTCCCAGTCGGCTCCCAGTGTATTGTTGTCTACGGCATAACCGTGGTTCTGTGAGGTGATAAAACACTTTTCCGTGCCTACCATGCGTACCGGCTGGTTATGGCTGCGGTGACCGTATTTCAGTTTGTAGATTTTGGCACCTCCTGCCTTTGAAAGCAGCTGGTTACCCATACAGATACCGAAGATAGGAAGTTTTTCGTTCTGCATGGCCTTGCGGATGTTCTGTACGGCTGCATCACAAGTGTCGGGGTCGCCCGGACCGTTGGAGATGAACAGACCGTCGAACTGCAGAGAGTTGAAGTCGTAGTTCCAGGGCACGCGGATGATTTCCACGTCGCGCTTGAGCAGGCAACGGATAATGTTTGATTTCACGCCACAGTCTACCAGCACAACTTTTTTCTTGCCTTCGCCTTCGTTGTAGCGAATCACTTCCTTGCAAGAAACCTTGTCTACGTAGTTCACACCTGCATAGGTAGCTTCGGGAATGTTATTTGGTTCATCGTCGAACACGATTTTTCCCATCATCACTCCATGCTCGCGCAATACCTTTGTCAGTTCGCGTGTGTCGATGCCCGTGATGCCCGGAATCTGTTCGCGTTTCAACCAGTCGCCCAGACTTTCCACTGCATTCCAGTGAGAGTATTTTTCACTGTAATCGCTTACGATAATCGCTTCGGCATGGATTTTCTCGCTTTCCATGAAAGTGGGTAGTCCGTTTGCTTCGAATGTGAAGGGAGGCACACCATAGTTACCTACCAGCGGGTAAGTCAGTGTCATCAACTGACCGGCATACGAAGGGTCGGTCAAGCTTTCGGGGTATCCGGTCATTGCCGTATTGAAAACTACTTCACCGGCTACCGGTTTCTCATAGCCGAACGACTTGCCATGAAAGCGGCTCCCGTCGTCGAGGATCAATGTTACATTTCTCATTACCTTGTTACTAATAATCTTTATATCTTGTATTTTTTCTATTCTACTCTCGTATATACGAAAAAACGCCCGGACTTGCCGAAAAGCAGTTCCGGGTGTTTGAAAAAATAGGAAATCTTAAATATTCAGGAAATAAGTGACATAAAAGAAAAAAGAAATAGCTTCCGGCATTTGTCCATTCCGCCGGAACTCCGAATGTGCGCTTATTCTTTTTACTATGTGTTATACAGTAATACATCAAACTCTTTTGTCACGTCATAATTCGGAGTGCAAAGATAATGTTTTCTGCTCAAATGAAAGGATGTTTGCCAAAAGTTTTTACAAAAATATTTCATTTTCCTCTTTTTATTTCTTTTCTCCGCTGTTTCGGGCGGCTCTTTCGCGCATGATGCTGTCCGACCACTCTTGCAGGCGCTTGTATTCTTCTTCGGTGAGTCGCATGAACGAGCCGTGCTGCGGATGTTTCACGCCCTCCATGGTGACGGGGGAGTGGAAGTTGGCGAGTTTTTCATCGGCCTGGCAGATGCGATATCTTTTGGGCTTGGAGGAGTATTCGATGTAGGCCACGCGCCAGGTAGAGTCGCCCACCAACTGGAAGGCAGAGCAGCCCTCACACTTTTTGTTGCCTTCAAACTTCACATAGTCGTTTTCATCTTTTATTTTATAAGGACCGGTCAGTTTTGTAGCTGTAGCGGCAAAGATGCCGGGTGTACCTCCTTCTTTCTTGATGAGCATGTGATAGAGTCCGTCGGCCGGCACATAGTTAATGTCGGCATCGATGGTAGCATATCCCCAGTCCACCAGCAGGCGGGGTTTAGTGAGACGTGTAAAGGTGGCGTCGGCATAGGAATAGAACACGCGGTCGTACTGGTCTTCTGCCGGATTAAGCAGTGAATAGTATATCATGTATCCGCCCTTCGTGCCATCGGCCCATACGTACGAAGGGTCCCAGAAAATTTGCGGTGCCCATACGCGTTTGATGGTGCTGTAGTCCTTATAGACGTCGGGCGACTGAGGGTCACAGAAAATGTCCGGGCCCTGGCGGAAGTCGAAGGTGGTAGAAGTCCAGTGAATCAGGTCGTCACTTTTCAGCAGGTTGATGCCGTAGTTGAACCACGAGCGGCTCTTGGCGTTGCTCATGTCGGTAGTCACCATCAGGTAGCCCTTTCCGTCGGACGTACGGCAGATAAAGGCATCGCGTGCTCCTCCCTCTATTTTTGACATTTCTTCTACATTGTATACGGGGTCGCCATCAATCAGGTCGTGAAAGTGTACGCCGTCACGGCTCAGGGCGTAGGCCGTCCATTCTCCTCGTCCGCTCATGTGGCAGTACAAGTATCCGTAGTCTCCCTTTTGCAAGTTTTGTGCTCCGGCTCCCAGCGAAGCCAGTGCCAGCAGTGAAATTATCAGTTTCTTTTTCATGGTAGTGTAATGTTTCATTTTGCGGGTAAAAGTAGAAAATCGGCAGAAGGCAGACAAGGGACTATTGTACAAATTACACGTAATAATGTGTCAAATGCTCCTGTGATGTAACGGAAACGGGTTGTACGGGCTGGAAAAATGTAGTTTCTCGGAAAAAAATCTCTTTTTTATTTGGCTGTTTTCAAGAAAACAGTAATTTTGCAACCGTTTTCAACGAAACACGTTGCCGAAATAACTCAGTTGGTAGAGTAACTCATTCGTAATGAGTAAGTCGCGGGTTCGAGTCCCGCTTTCGGCTCCGACTTAAAACCGCTTATTACATTGTGAATTAGGCGGTTTTTCTATTTTCTACTGCTTATTACGATGATTAAAAAAAAGGATTTGAATTGTAAATTTACAATTCTGTGAGTATCCCTGGAGTATCCTTAAATTTTTTAATCATTATGGCAACTCTATCACTTACCATTTTCAAGGCAAAAGCATTAAAAGACGGAAGACATAAGATAAGAATTGCACTCCGTCACAAGCATGAAACAACATATATCGTCACACGATTCATTATTTCAGAGAACCAGTTTAAGAACGGTCAGGTCGTGAAGCATCCAGAGGCATCTGCGATAAACCGGAAACTTAGGAACATCCTTGATGACCTTCAAGAGAAACTGGACTCAATAAAACATCTTGAACTTTATTCCTGCCGGCAAATTAAAGAAATCATTTCTACAGACAATCTTTCCGATGAGCAAACCTTTTCATCAGCATGTAGCAATTTTGTAGACTATCTCAAGTCTGAGGGAAGAGATTCATACGCATTGTCTATTGAAAGGGTGGGGAGGTATTTTCGTGACTTTGCAAGAGGTGACATACTTCTCTCAGATTTAACCCCATCACTAGTCCAGAATTTTGCTGCATTCATACGGAAGCGAAAAGTGACTGAAACCACAGTAAACACAATGCTCGCCCAGATGAAATCTGTCATCAACAGAGCGATAAGAGAGTGGAATATATCTTACGATATACATCCTTTTGTAACAACAAGAATATCTGCAGCCCCTATCAGGAAGCTTGATTTGACAGTACAGAGTTTTAACAAGATTCGTGAATCTTCACCAGAAAAAAGAAAGCTGATTATGGCACGTGACCTTTTTTGCCTTTCCTTTTACCTGGGAGGGATGAATCTTATAGACATTATGCAAACAGACTTTAGAAAAGATGTATTGGAATATTCACGCTCAAAGACTAAAGGGCGAATGCAGTCGGATAGTGTAATCACATTTACAATACCGTCTCAAGCAAGAGATAATATGCAGGTGGATGGATAAAAGGACGGGGAAACTTGATTTTGGGTATAAATTCACATATCACAACTTTTCTCAGTATGTTACGTATTCTCTTGGAGATTTGGCTGAAGAGTTAAATATTGATGAACGTGTTACATTTTATTCGGCCCGCAAGTCTTTCGCTCAGTACGCCTCTGAAATAGGTATTCCTGACGGGATAATAGACTACTGCTTAGGCCACTCAGACAAATCAAAAGGAGTTATACGATACTACACCAAAGTCCGGCAGAAACAGGCTGATATGGCCATATCTCGTGTGATTGATTACGTGAACAACCCGGAAAAGTACAAAGAATATATCGAACTGAGGTCTGATATTATGATGATGAGAGGGTAATTTGTCTGACACTTTATCTGTTATGTTATGTATGAGGCAATGGAGCCACTACATAATATTTATTGTAATATGAAAAGAATTATCAACAAATGCCCATGCTCGTTAGAAGCTTGGGTTGGGGCAGATGAACCTGTCTTTAGCGAACAGAATCTTTACTTCTCTCGTAAGGTTGAAGTGAAGGAGTATTTATACAAGAGACTCCAAAAGTACAAAGGCGAAATGGTGGAGTGCTATGTATATCAATTTTACAAGGGTAAACCGCGTGAAGTGCTTGTATCTTTTAATGTAAAATAGCCTAAAGTATAAGTCAATAAAAGCCCCTTCCGGATATTAATCTGGTTGGGGCTTTCGTTTGCAATAAAAGCAAACTTCTACACGACAAAGATAGTCATTTATATTAGACACTTTATTTTTTTGCCATTTCTTCCAAATTATCAGCAGCCCATCTTAAAGCCTGTATGAAAGTTTCTAATTCAGCATCTCCTCCTAACATAACTTCCACTCCTCTTTTATCCTTGAGTAAACGAATATTAATATCAGTTGAAGCTAAATCCTCTAATCTAAAATAGGTTCTTGATCCATGCCCGGAATCGCCACCACAATATCCATTTGTCGCAACTTTTACACCCAAAATATTACAATTAACAATCTCTGTTTCTTTTGAGCTTTTAATCAGTTCTAAATCCTTAAAATCAGCCATAGTTTTATTATTTTTTACAACGAGACAAATGTAAATAATAATTCGATTTTAAGTTACAAAACTAACAATATTTTTTTGTTAAATAGCAAATGGGAATTACCATTGAAATAAATTGTAGTTTACCGTTACCGCCAAGATAGGAGACAACCCGTTTCTACCGATACCATAGCCAGCAGATAGACCAAGCCCCCAGCGTTTGTTTTTTTGTACGATGTCACGGTAAATGTATTCAGTCTGGTAGATGGTACGCGGATACACTCGAATTTCGTCCAAACGTGGTGCTACACCGCTAATCTTTGCATAATAGCTACTATCACGGTATTCTTTGTATTCACGCAGATGATAGCAGGTGTCGCTTGCATGAATCGTATCTGAATTATCAATCCATGCAAGATAAGGCTGTGGAGACAGAATATACATTGTATCTACTTGTATTTTTCTGACCGTGTTCGTTATAGTAATAGTATCCGCATCCTTATTCACACTACTTGCATCATTCCTACGGCTTATGATAAGTAACAGGGCTAATGCAGCAATAATTAGGTAATACAATAGTTTCATGGCTTTACAATGATTTCCTGGATAAATGGATATTCCGCACGCACATCGAAGCAAGGACACATCTTTGTCCATTCTTCAGGTTCAACGATTCCATCTCCGTCCAGGTCAGGCGATGTGTCACGATGGCCCAACACTTCCACAATCTGGTACTTTCCGCAAAGCTCCTTAATCAGTTTGGCTAACGCTTTCTTCTGTTCCGGTGTTCGGGTGTCAGCTGCCTTACCGTGCGCGTCCAGACCGCCCACATAGCAGATACCAATTGAATGTTTGTTGTACGACACACCTGAGAATCCCTTGCTATTACAGTGCGCCCCGTCAATAGTGAGCGAACGGCCAACTTCTACCGTACCATCCAGCCGGATAACGTAATTATAACCAATTGTAGAAAACCCTTTCTGCAGGTGCATCTGAGTGATTTCCTTCTTACCAATGTCCAGCCCAGCACGTGTGGCTGAACAGTGAATTATTATTGAATCTATTTTGTTCATAATAAAATTACATCTATATTTGTGGAGTTCTGCCAATGGTAGGATGGTTAATAAAAAATTTATTACAAGGAGTGCAGTGGCACTCCTATTTTATTTTATTTTAGTTTAGTTCAGTTCCTTTTCTTCAGCACACTAATCCGTTTCCCGTCTTTGAAATACATTCGTGACATGTTCTTATCACGAACAAATCTTCTGTCCATCGAAAAATATCCATGCTTCCCGTCACTGAATACCGCCCTTTCGCCGGTCTTAAACCGAATCGGCATATTAGGCAGTCCATTATTCATGGCCGCCAGTATAAGCAATCTGCGTCTTAACAAAATCATAAAGTACCTCCCATCACAGCTATATTATTAAGAATACTTACCTGATACGTCCTGTTGGCCCTGACAACACTGCTTCCTATCCATTTCACACCTTCAGGAAGATTCAGGACGGTAGGCGTAACACCACTTGAAAACTGGAACATGTACTCATTGGCAATGCCTGGAAAGCCTTTTCCAAATGTGACGTTAAGTACGGATACTTCTCCGAACACATGGAACACGTTCGGAAGAAGCTCGGCACTGACCTCACCCGTACCAGCATTCACGCTGGATATGCAGCCATTGCCATAATATTCCCCATGGGTATAGATAGCCCGTATCTCCTTGATGTAGGAAACGGAATCAGGCAATATGTTACCGGCTTCCAGTTCTTTCTTGAAGGTGGCATATTTCAAATAATTGTTGAATCTCTTTTTCGCCATGTCATTGGGATTTATGGGGGGCTCTGATACAAAGCCCCCACATATTATTACTCGGTTTCCTCATTCCATGCAAACGCATCGTCAAGATCCTGTTTAGTGGCATACTGCTTCAGAGTCTCGTTCGTTGCATAGCTGGTCAGTTCAGCCTTGGTCGCATAAGTGGAGGAAAGCCCTTCGATAGCCTCACTCAGTGCAGCTTTTGTGGCATAGGTGTTCGCCACATCTACAGCCTTGGCATATCCGGCCAAATCCTCTTCGGTAAGAAATCCTTCGAGGTCAGCTTTCTTTGCATACGCTGTCAAATCGACCGTACCACCCAAGGAATCCCAGTTGGTTTCCACACTTGCCTGATTGGCCGTTTCTCCGATGTAGACGAAGTTCGTTTCAGCCGGATATTTCTTGCCGTTCAGGGTAACTTCTGCCGTAACGTTATATACGTGGCCTTTCGATACAGAAGCCACCCCTTTCAGGGCACTAAGGTCTGCCAGAGTACCCTTTGGCACATATACGGCACCAAGCGCGTTGACCTTGTTTGTCAGTGTGTCAACCAGACCTTTCAGAACTTTACCCTGCTCGGCGGAAAGTGCCTTATTAGTCCCGCCCGTTGTGAGGTCATTGATAATCTGGATGAGTGTCTGTGCACCGACGTCAAGACGAATCCATCCGCCATAATCAGCCTGGGTAATCTTTGTCATGTCCTTCAGGACATACAGAGCCGGTTTGCCGTCCCCGTTATCTCCAACAACGACCAACATGCCGTTATAAGTATTCTTTCCTGAATAGGTAGCTGCGGCAATAAGGTCTGTCTTGTTTGGAACAAGCTGACGGGCATCCAGTGGCGCCTGTCCTCCAGGCTCAAAGTTCACGGCAAAGGAAGCAATACCCGCAGGACGGTTTCCTGTTGTCGAAGCCATCGGCATGACATTGTTCATCGGCATGGCAAAGGGAACTTCACGGCTGTTTCGTGCAAGCATGGCTATCACTTCATCCGTAATTTCCTCGCCATTATATGTGTCCGGCTCGTCTACAAGTTTTTTTCCGGCATCGGAAACTGTGAAGCGAAGTTGTAATGCACCGGACATGGCACCTGTCGTTGTCAGCTTCTTGTATGCAATCTGAACACTTTGTACGGTCTTGTTTCCTGCATCAGATACGGTGTACTTGTCCGTTCCGAAGACTTCCCACTTTCCGGACACCGTATTATAGAACTCGACTTTTGACACATTCTTTTCTGAAGGGAAGTAGAATTCAAGGCGGGTTCCGGTTGCTGCTTCAGAAGCAAATTTCGCTCCAATTAATGTATCAGTCCATTTCTGCAGCGGAAGCTTTGTATCAGGAGCTGCGGCAGACGGGAAATTGGTATCTCCGGCAGAGGTAGAAGCTGAAGAACCATTACAGTAAAACGGATAGGTACCATAAAGGTAGACAGCACCTGATTTCACAGTACCTTCAGGAAGCGGATTAGGGGATACGGTCGCCTTGTTTCCTTTTGAAGTGAGCAAGGTGTCACCTGCGCCATGATGAGCCTGGTAATTGTACTGCATCGTACCGAGTGTAACTTTCGTCGGCAATGTCTTGTTGCTTGTACTGTTTCCTACATAGATGAAGGACTGGTCATCGGAGATAAGTTCTCCTGCGCGGTTCTTGTTTGCCTGGCCAACAACCGTACAATTACCACGGTTAAATCCTGTCTGAATCTGTTCTGCGGTAGGTGCGCTTTCACCAACCTCCAGAATCTTGTTGGCGGTAAAAGGAGACTTGAATGATATTGTTGCACTTGGTGCCTGTACCGTCGGCTGGATTTCCTCAAAGAGAATATCCTCGAAAATCTGGCTCAGCGTCTTTGTCTTCAAGGTCTCGACCTTTGTCCCAGCCGGAAGACCTCCCAGTTTCGAAGGAGTGGCAAGGCTGTCTGGCAATGATGTCTTGAACCTGATGAGTTCCGTCAGATCATATTCGGTCTTGCCTGATGATTTGGTAACGATAAGTTTATTGCTGCCTTTGTCAAAACTGACATCTGTGACACCGCTTCCTCCATAATTCACACCGTTCATCAACAGTTCTTTGGTGTCGGTTGCAAAATAGATAGCATCCAGATGTTTTGACGCTGCATCATAACGGGCCTTTAAGCCCCTGTAGAATTTTAATTTTGTTGTTGCCATAAAAGTCTGATTTTAACTGTTTGTTTCTTCATTCCATACTGCTTCTGTTATCTCCTCCCATTCTCCATCCTTCCGGCCGTATATCTTCCCGTCTTTTGGCGCATCGGGAATGGGAATGCTTCCACCGGTTGATATGTCAATGGAAGAAGCACCAAGGTTGACGGTGGCCATTTCAAGGTTAGGGACACTTATGCTGTCCTCTTCACAAGTTGTTGCAACAAGCCTGAAAGCCTCACACATGTCAACGGCAGTCTGTCCTTCCTTACCATAGTTCTCCCACAAAGTCAGCGAATACGTACCAAGGTGTTTGTGGTCCGTTCCATGAAAAGTAAATTTCAGCTTGTTTCCCTGATATATCTCAAAATGGAAATCGAGAAATCTGCCTAGAGGATTCTTCAGCATGAGTTTCAAGTCCCTTCCTTCCAGTGGAACAGGCTCCTTGTTCGTGAGTATCTGCCAGGTGAAGTATATATCTTTCCCTATCCTTATCTTTCTCATATCAACTAGGTCATGAAACTTATTGTCATAAGTAATATTATGATTACGGAGTAGATGATTTCCGCTATCAGGCGTCTATCTGTCTTCTTCATCCTTTGTAACTTTTTCGATAATTTCGCCAGCCGTTGTGTACTTCTTTTTAATGTAGCCCACCAGCAGGCGCTTAATGGAAACCTTGTTCTTGATACCATGAATTGTGCATATATGCTCCATAATACTGTCAAATTCGAAAATGAAAGCCAACCCCAGCCCGCAGATAGAACTGATTGTATAGGAACAGATGCCAACCGGCTGAAGAATTGCAATGCCCAGCATGAACCCAACAACAAGGTATGAATTATACTCAATGAACTTGCACACGGTACGTCGGCCAGCACGGGAAAAGCGGAAATCCTCGCCCCGCTTAACCACGCTGTCGATGATTCCCAGAACAAAGTCGGCCACAATCATCACAACGATAAAAGCCAGCATCCAACGAAGCTCGAAGACTACTTCCTTAATTTCTCCAATGAAGGAGTAAGCCCCGGCAACAAGAATCTGCGGGGCTATGACGGTTATAAGGTTCTGCATCACTCCTTATTTACCTTACCACCGAACAACCTGGACAGCCATTCACTTGTTACAACCGACACGATACCAGTAGATGCCAGGGCGACAAACAACGCATCAATCACCACAACCCAGACGCTTGCATCTGCCGGAGGGAAACCGAGATTCATCCACCAACTGAAGAAGGTAACGATTACACCAACTACAGCAGTTACCCACATAGTCACCCACTTATTCATAGGATTGGATAGCTTCGAAGCGATAAATCCTACTACAGCAGGAACCACGACCATAACAAGCCCGGTGAAGCTGGCAAATCCGGTCAGGAACTCCGGAACGGAAGGTTCTACACTAACGGAAGTCTCCGCGAAAACACTCACTACGCACATCAGCAGTGCGACCATCATGAAAACGAATCTTTTCATCTTACTAAGGTTTTAGATTAAACAAAAAATGCCCACAAGCGCATCCCAACTTAATGGAACACGCTCATGGGCGTAACTACTATTTCACACACAAAACTACTCATTTACCATCCTTTTTCAGCGAAGGTAAATGATATAAAAACGAACAAAGAATAAAAGGTTTCAAATTGACTGACACGCCTTGTCAGTAAGTTGGTAGAAGCCGGGTAGAATAAGCAAGCTAGTTACTATTTTCTACCCAATTTCTACCACTCAAATAATTTTCAATACAGCTTTCTTTATTTCAGTTGTTTTCATTCATACCCATAAGTCCTGGCGGGACTGATGGGAGTTGGGTTTCTCGAAAAAGGTAATTATCACGATATTAATGAAGTGGGCACATATACGACTTATTCTAATACGCCACAAGCTGGCCCATTTTTCTCGATTCAATGTGGCGATTCATGCATTCAGGAGTCAATGTCCTATGGTGGCTATTCTTTAATGGTTAGATCTTACAATCATGTTGACGGGAAGTGGAATGAATGGAAGAGCATTGCCATATAACGCATGTTATACTACGGCTATTTAATACCCAATACAGTTACAAAAATATATGCAGGATTTGTACCTTCTCCAGCTTTTATGCGAAAATAGCTATCTGTATTTTCTTGATCTATCTGACTCAGACAGCTTTTCATTTTAAATTTGTTTCCATGATGTCCAACTATTATAATGCATTCTTATATATGCTAATCCATTATCTCCACCTGCACATAATTGCATACGAATCCATCCGTCACAAGAAAATGCCACTAATATGCCATAATTCACGGGCATATTGTCCTGTTGTGAGTCAAATTTATAAACTCCGTTATTTACGGTATTGGCATCACCTTCCAAATTTAATCCAATGGCACTCAGGAAACCTGATTTTGACATTAATCCATCATTTTTTAAAGTAGCCGTTCCAATAAGTTCCGCCAGGACTGACGCAACCTGCTCTTTTGTCATCAATCCGATAGCATTTCCGGCGGCATTAACAGCCACAAAAGCGGATATGTCTTCCAGCTCTGGAAGAGCCAGTGTAGACTTCTTCAGCAGCTCCGTTTTCGACACCTTATGCGGCACGCCGTTTGTATCGTACACCTGTACCGTTTCACCATCTTCTTCCGTTGTCTGATTCTTCATACTTTCTGTATGTTTCAATAGATTGTCAGTTTCTTCACCTGTAAAGCTTAATACAAAATCTTCTTCTGCTGCCATAATTGTTTTTAATTTATAGTTATTAATGATATTACCAACATTGTATATTATAATTATCTCATTGCATCATTAAGCCCAGCAAGAAACCATGGAAGAAGCGACGCTGCATGATGTCTTACCCTGTTAACTTCATCATCTGAAAATTCGGTATCGTCATCGCTGGAAAAAATTTTCTCAGCCAATTTTAAATCAGCAATACCAACTCCTGTCACATTGAAAATGTTATCTGCAAACATTTCTCTGACATCAATCTCCACGAATTCAGATTTATCTATCTTCGTGTACTTCTTAAATTGCTTAAAATCTATTTTCATGATTAATCGACTAAAATTCCATTTTCAAAAACCAGTTTATACGTTGAAGGTATCGAACCATTCTGTATAGTCCATGATATTGTTCTCGTTGCTCCTTTTTTGTATGTATATGATCCATCGGCTTGCAATGACCATCCGGTACCGAACTCATTAGACAATATCGTATTGGTATAAAGATTTCCGTTTACATGTACTCCTCCGTCAAAATATCCGGCATAAGTATTAGAACTATGTGGCTTGCTAGTACCGTTCCTTGAAGCATAGATACATGCTCCACCGTCATTGCTTCCAATTACTTTAACCCCAAATTTCCCGTCAGTCGCACCATTGAAGTTTATGTCAATCATACCACTGTTATCATCCGTAGGAACACCAATCCGTATACTCCTGCTATCATTGCCGAAAAAATCCCTTCCCTTCCAATTCAAGGAACCGTTGTCTATAGTGAAACCTCCAATCTTAGCACCATCGGCAGATATTGTTCCAGAAAAAGTACCTTTAGCGGCTTTCAGTTCACCCGAAAATGTACCGTCTGCACCATCCAGATGTTTCACTTTTAACGAGTTTACATCTATGCACTCTGTAAGAAGAAGTGGTTTCCCATTTTTAACCGTAAACACGGCTATTCCTTTCCCTTCAGAACTTTTAATTTTAAACTTATCTGAAGAAATAACAATCTCATTTTTTTCGATGTCAATACCCGTAGCACCAAGTTTAATTGAGATATTTTTCTCTGCTACATCTACAACGCTTTCACCATTTGACAACAATATTCTTGCTGCACGTACCTCTATTTCTCCAGAAGCAAGTCTGATATAATTTGTCTTGTCCCTATTACCGATATATGTCTTTCCATAAACATTAAAGTATCCTTCTTTAGTTAGACGATCATATCCGATTGAAACTATATCTTTCCCGGAGAGGGAGTAAGAACTTATCCCCTGATAGAAGGTAAGAGAAGGCGCACCGTCTCCGTATGCAGACAACACGATTGCAGCCTGAAAATCTGTATCCGATACGTCTCCAAGTTGTACCATCACATCTCCAACTGCCGGTATGTCGCTGCCTTCGTCACAATGATTCACGGATACCTCTATCCAGTTATCACCAACATTTTCCACCAGACGCCACCAATAGTGATTGGATACGCCGTCATACGCGCCTTCCTTAATATTAAAGGACTGTGAGCGTACTAAATTCCCTGGCTTAAAACGATTTTCTATGGCTTTCTCACCATCATCTGCAAGGAAGTAACAGCGATAAACAGAACCATAAGTTCCAGGAGATGAGTAACCTCTTTTCCCGTCTGAGAACTTGACTCCTTTACCATCCTTGAAACGAATTCCCTTTTTTTCTATAAACTCGACCTTAGTAATCGTTGCTCTGGCCCCGCTGGCGTTGAACATGAAGGAAGCTCCGGCCAGCTCGGTCTCCATTATTGAAAGTAACTGGAAGATAGCTTTCTTGCGCACGTACAGTTTGTCAATCCATCCGACAGACTCGCCGCCCTTTTCTGAAGAGAATGACATACCAGCACCCATCATTCCGGTCACGAAGTCAATTGATTCCAGGAAAGGAGATATGATACCGCCAAGAAGCTTAATGAGATAGTTTGTCTGGTCTTCCTTGTCCTTTCTCAATAATGTTGCAAGTGACCGTTTTGCCGAAAATACGTTACTGTCCGATGGGGCAGTAGAATCATTGGTCTTAATCACATATATGCTACTTCCTCCGCCTCCAACATAAGTATGCCCTTTATACGTAATCGACTCCAGTTTCTCTTCCACATCATTAAGGCGAGAGTAGGGCATACTTTCCCCAATAGTATATACCGGAGAATCCCATGGAATGTCAAGGTTAAACTCCCATCCGAGAACACGGCTTTCACGGCCATTCTCAAAAAAGGCTTTATTGACCAGGTTTATCTTTTGCCCGAACTCGAAAAAGCGTTTCAGCTTGTCTTCATTAACCCATTCTGACCGGAGGGTAGTGTAGTATGTACCATCGTCCTTTTTTCGCTGGTCTGCTATCTTCTGTGCCTTCTCTTTCAGTTCCTGCTCCGCGTCCGGAATCATTTGTACAGAAACAAACTTTGGATCAAAACCGGAAAGGATATACTTGTCATCATTTTCAGGATATATGGTATCATCCGGCAATGGACGTCCGTAGTCTTCGCTGCGGACAATTTCCCAAAGCTGGCTTCCGTTGTTGTCCGGGTCAAAAATAACACCGAACTCCAATCCATTCATTTTGCCGGACTGAAAGATAATTGTCAGCTCTTGTCCCGGAAGTATGTAGTCCTTGGAGAAATTCAGGCCAGTATCACGATAGCGATAGTAAGTCACGGTTTCCTGACCTCCGTCTTCATTTGTAACGGTTTCCGTCCTCGTAGATACACTTGACATCGTACTTTCAAGTCGGGGATATACCTCGTCAAATACCACGATGTCTTCAATTGCTTCTTCCTGGCTCATGTCAGGATACACATCTATGTATGGCGTACCAGCGGGAAGCATAAGTCGTCTTTGCACAACTCCGTTTACTACCGTCTGCTCTTCAATGGAACGGTAGTTCTCAGGTATGTTTCTTGTAGATCCGAATGCATAAATGCGGGTGGCATAAGTGCCTTTGCTCTCACTGCGAGTCATGGCAGACGCTTCAGCCCCTAACTCGATTTTCACGGCATCACCGAATTCGTTTCGCCCAAAATGAATTACGTTGTCCGTTATCCAGCAATCACAGTTCCACTTATCCTCACCCGCCATTGAGAATAAGGCATCCAGCAGGTTCATATTGTCATACGTCATTGCAACTGCCTTATTCTCTACTGTTGAATCTATTTCAAATACGAATTCTTTTCCCTTATAGGTATATCCCAAAGCTTTCAGGTTACGTAAGAACACACCAAGCTGTACATCAAGGGCTGCGGTGAGAGACCATGACGCTTCATATCCAGCATGTTCAGGAGTGTATTTGAAAATTTTGTTTTTCCACTTCCAGTAGTAAGCATCCAGTTTCAGCTCATAATCATATCCAGCGGTAGAAGCATTGAAAGAAGGTTTCTGCAAGTCAGTTACCTCATATGCTTTTGAAAGTAATCCGCCCAGAGAATCATCCAGAACCCCAGAAAGGTCTACATAGTCACCAAGTTTAAAATATATAGGTTCAGGCACGGAAAAGGGGAGAACGATGTAGTCCTCTTTCATCAGTGTAAACTTTCCCTTCGCCCCTTTGTTGATAGGGGTAGAGAACCTTGTTTTTCCGGATATGTCCTTAATTTCAATCATATCCCCAAAGTTCATAAATAACAAATGGAAGCCCTAAAAATCCGGACTTCCATTTGAAACAATAAAGGAAATGTTTGTTATTCGCTTCTGTCCATGGGATTCGGTTCGCAAAACTTACTTGAAACCTTACCGAAACACCTGTCAATACTTAACCCGTAAGAGATGCTTTTCCCCAGGTAAACCAGCTTGAAGACTTCGCTCCCAAGAGCGGGGATTTTGATGTTTACGGCTCCCTTCTCCAGTTCTGACTGAAAGGCTTTCTTCTTTGTCCGATAGTCACCTTCTGAGCCTCCTTCTATTGTGAACTGGAGAGTGATTTCACGCGATGCTACTTTTGCATTTTCGGTTATTATTCGCTTCCCGTGCTCCAGACGGCTCTCATCTTCAATGTAGTCTTTCATCTGATTGAATCCGTCGATAGCATCGAGAAAACCGTCACCCATGCGGACACCCCATGTGCTCCAGGCATCCTTGCCGTTAATAAATAAATCTCCTGTCATAATCTTGCTGTATTACGTTTCACTTCGGCAATGTCGGCCTGCATCTGTTTGATAGGCTTGACAATTTCGCCTGTGTTCTCTCTGATTTGCTGTAACTCCAGATAGGATGGTACGTGTCTCGTCGGCGATGTTGTATAGGCCGGTCACTTGTGATGTCAAGGCACTGATGGAGCCTCGCAGTTCGGTAATAGCTACTGTCTGTTGCTGCTCTGCTGTCTCTATCCTAAGATTGGACTCATACACGGCAGTGAACCGACCGCTCAGTTCTCCGGCATCCTCGTGCGTCATTTCCGTACCGAATCCACGGCTGGAAGCCGACTGCTGGGAACTGCTACCTGTCTTGTCATATCCGGTAGCTGCGGCAAGTTCATCCCGTAGTTTCAATGCCTCATTCACGTACTCCATATATTCGTTTTGAAGTGAATTGCGTTCACTCTCACTCAGGTTTCCGTCCTTCATACTTTCACCGAATCTGTTCCACCAGTCTTCAAGCTTCTGGCTGTACATGTTACCGATTTTATCTGAAAGCATGGCACGCATAAAGTATTCGGATAGGTTATCCGCAAAATCTTCCGCCGAGGCATCCATATCCATGAGAGTATCTATGAAACTATCATACATGGAATCAAAACTTATTCCGGTAAGCTGTTCGAAAAGCCCTTCTTTCAGTTCTTCGAGGTTTCCGGCCAGATCTGCATATTCACCTAGTGCATCAACGACACCATTCCCATAGCCTCCTTTCCCTGAATCGGCCATTTTCTGCCACAAGTCCACATTCTGACGTAATAAATCCATCTGCTCCGGAGACATCTGCCACAAGGAATCTGTACCTGTGAACTCTGCCATGACATTTTCCCGAATCCATTGTATGTCACTTTCCGACCAACCCATGTAATAGGCCCAGCTATGATGCTTACTGTGATAGCTGGCATTGGCCTGCGCTTTTGCAAGAACATTCTTGTTGTATTCCTCCTGATACTTGATGGCCTTATTGTACTCTGCTACGGATTTCTCGCTTCCCTTGCTGGACTTCATTTCTTCTGTAAGGGATTCGATGGCAGACTGCAGCTTTTCGTTTCTGTCCGTGAGTCTGTTGATTGTATCCTGCACCTCTTTTTCGTTTCCTCCAATACCGAAGAGTTTGCTGAATCCTCCGAAAGTCAGGGTATCCCATATTCCACCTACAGACTTAAAGACACTACTGAATATGTTACCTATGAAACCATCCAACCCCTGTGTCCCGATGGCATCTAAAAGAGAAAATGCAGCTCCAATTATACCTCCAAGTTTCTCGCTCTCTTCTGCAAATATGTCTACTATATTTCCGGCCAAATCACCGACCTGAGAGAGGGAAATTTCAGAGTTTGAACCAAGCTGGGTAATGACGTTCGACAATGTGACAAGGTTGCTTGTCGTTTTATCTGTCGACTTTTGTACATTGACCTGAGCGTTCTGCTGTCTTTTCTGGGCATCATTCAGTTTCTTCGTGGCCGCTTCCTTCTGTTCATCTGTTCCGCTTCTCATGGCTTCGTTGTATTCCTCCTGAGCTTGTGACAGTTCTTCCTGTGCCTTGGCCAATTCGCTTAACTGTTCGGGTAGGTCGGCCAGCAATCCTCCTTTGTCGATAAGGGTTGACTGGATGTTGCTTAAAGCCTCGTCAATGACCTTCTTCTGGTCAACAGCCATATTCTTGTATTCTTCGGAGTTCTTGAAGTCCCTAAGCTGCTGCTTTACCTTGTTCAGGGACTTTTTGGATACCTTGTCCAAGTCACCGAAGATAAGTTCCCAGTTGATTCCCTGTTTCAGCTTCTCAAGATCAAGGGAGGAGAGTGCCTTATCCATTTCTTTTTGGAGTATGTCCTTGTCTCCCTGAGTAGTGGCCTCTGAGATTTTACGGGTGTACTCGGCTATGATTGCATCACGTTTCTGCATAAATGTACCATAGCTTTTCAGGTAACGTTCGTTGGCCTCGATTGCAGCTTGATTTTCAGTTTCTGTAATTTCGGCCAGACCTTTTTCACGCGACGTCATGGCATTAGACGCACGACTTCCTAATACTTCCCGCTGCTCAGACGTAAGTTTTCCTTCTTGTGCATCTTCCCATTTTTTGCGCTGTTTCCTAATTTCGTCGATTTCTCGCTGGTAATCCAGCTCAATCTGTCTGCGTTTCTTTTCAGAACCTTCTTCCATCAGGTTGATTTCTTCCTGCTGATTGCTCCTGCGAAGCTGAAGGAGTTCTTCTGCAAGCTGTTGCTGCTCCTTCTTTTGTCGCTCGGCATCTTTGTTGATAATTGTTCTGTAATCAAAAATTCCTCCTTTTTTTATTTCATTTAAATACGTGCTTTGTGCTTCTTCTGCATTTTTTAATGCATTACTTTTCTCATTCTCCGCTTGTGCTAATGCAGCATTATACGCAAGCTCTGCAGGATCACTTCCATATTGATTCTTTTTACCTCCGCCAAAGAATTGATAGACTTTTCCACCAGCTCCCCAAGTTGGTCTATATGATTCAATTCCATTAGCTTTTATATCTCTAATTTTTTGTTCTGCTTCCATTGCTTTTTGTATGTAAGACTGGGCTTTGGCTTGAGCAAATAAAGAATTAATATAAGCGTCTCCTTTATTAATCAAAACATCATACCATTGCGCCAAATTGTTATAAGCGCCAAATATTGAGCCATATTTTGAATTTAATTCATCTATTTTTTGTTTCTCCTGTTCTTTTGTGCCATTGAATTTTTCTATTGAAGAAATAATTCCATTAAGCTCCATTCTCGTTTTGATTTGAGTCGCATAAGCATTTTTCTCTATCTCATTCAACTCTATCAACGTTTTTTTCATTTTTTCCGCGGCTGACTCTCCAACTATAATCCTCTTAGCCCATTCCCAAACCTTATCTCCGTGAACCGTAAGCAAAGTAATACCTACCATTAGTGCAGATTGCCAGCTAAATAATGATGACACAACTTGTTTCCAAACAGGAATACCTTTTTGTCCGGAGACTTTTAATTCTTCATTGGCTGCCTTTGCACGCTTAATTTCATCTGTCAGAATAGGCAGGTTATTTGAAATAGCCAAGAAAAACATATTTAATCCCATCGCAGCGGATGGCAATTCTCTCACAATCTGCTGGACGGACATATTCAAGCCGTTATATCCTTTAGCGTAATTCCCAACATTCCTTTGGTGATTCCCTATTGTAGCATCTAGTTCCTTAATTTTCGCATCTGCCTGCTGAATAGATGCAAGCAATTCTTTTCCAAATGGTGAATTACGTTCTTCCTCTGTCAATTCACGATAAGCTATCCTCATACGTGATAACGACTGAGAAATCCCGTTCATTGAAGTTGTTGCGGAATTATCTAATTTGACATTATTCATTAATGTCTGCCGTACATCAGACAAAGCCGCTTTGTGTGTCAGTAACGAGTTGTTGAGTTGTTCTAATCGTTTTTGCTGTGTGTTTGTAAGCGTCGAATTACCTGTCTGAAATTTGGTGAGTTTCTTTATTTCCTCGTTAATCAAACGGATAGCATTCTGTTCATCTATCATCCGCTTAATGTTTTGAGAACGTGTTCCCATTACGGAATCTATTTCTTTCGCCAATTCATCATAAGCCTTGGCCTGTGCCTGTACATTTGCTGTGCCTACATTATTTAATGAAACGTCAGCATTTCCATTATCAGGCTTTGTATTCATTCCAGCTGCCTTTGACAGTTGTTCTTGCGCCTTGATTATCTTTTCTGAGGCATCATTGATGCGTTTGGTTGAACTCATAATTTTTCCTTCCGCTTCACTAACCTTCTTAACCAAAGCATCATATTTTTTCATCAACGACTGTAGTTGGGCTTCCATTCCTTTTGCAATATCAATTTTCACATTGACATCTATGCCCTTCAATGCCTTTTTTACATTCTCGATTTCCGCTTTCAGTTGTCTTAACTTCTGAATATCAGTACTTACATCTGAAAATATACCTGCCATATCATTTTATATTAAGTTTCTTATTAATATTTCGTTCCGCAAATAAGACCCCATTTGTTAGTATCACTTCAAACCCTTTACTTTCCACATAGCTCGCATATTCCATTCCATTGGCCAAATAAAGTCCGTCTTTGGGCTTTTCAGAATAGATAAGCAAATTCTCTGTTTTCTTCACTGCATCGGGATGGGAGCCGTCCGTTTCCACCCACATATCCACAATCTGACCATTGCGGACAACGCACCCACCGTTTGCATTGGCAAGGTTCCCTGTCCTGTTTTGAAATGTCTTTTGATTCTTTGCGTTCCGTGTCGCATTCCTGCCAACTTCTGAAAGAACAGAGAAGTACGCATCGTCAATCCGTTCCTGAAGTTCGTCCAATCCTGAAATATCACCCTTAAATCGCATATATAAAAATCTGAATATTAATGGTTTGAAATTACTATTCATTTCATTAACATTCAGATTTTAGAGGAATGAATACCGAACAAATAAGCTATTGTTGCGTATTTATGTTTTTTCGATGTTTTATTCTACCATTAGCATATTCTTTCCGCTTATAGATATGGCTATTATCACCTGTTTCTAATACAGTTTTTATCGCTTCTTCAACCCATTTTTTGCCAAATTCTTTATATCTGTTTCGCAAAGTATCTTGAGATAGATTTAACCGTTGCGACCAATCATGTATAGTTAAAGATTTATTGCCAACAGTTATAAAGTCAGATTTATATTTCTGCCTTACATTTTCACTTAAAGTTACCCATCTGCAATTCTTAGGCTCATAATTGCCATCTGAATTTATTCTGTCTATTGTAAGATTTTCTTTATAACCGTTTACTATTGCCCAATCGCAAAACTTCTGAAAATCGTTTAGCCATTCATCACAAACACTAACACCTTTTTTACCATAATTTTTATATGCTTTTCTTGTAGGATTGCAACAGCGTTCTTTCATCTTAGACCATATATTATACAGCCTTGTATGTGTTTTACCGTGTTTTATATTAGTTTCTTTTGTTCTTTCCACATTTAAGCAGCCACAACTTTTAGTTATGCCACTATGTAAATTGCATTCTCTGGCGACTATCATCTTACCGCAATCGCATTTACATTTCCATAATGCAACATGATTACTTGCGAATCCAACGTGTTTTAAAGCTATCAATCTTCCAAACCTTTGACCTGTAATATCTTTTATATCAAACTTTGAACACCCACAACTCTTTGTTATCCCATTTCTCAAATTACTTGAACGAACAACACAAGTTTTGCCGCAATCGCATTGGCAAAGCCACTTGAAATGCTTGTCTTTATCATCAGATTTTCGTTCTACCTGTTTTAGAACGACAAGTCTGCCAAATCGCAAACCTGCCGTTATTTTAAATGCTTCTCTCATAATCAAGCTGCATCTTTACCCAAAAACTTATTCACAAAGTAAACTTGACCTTTACCTGTTACTTTTGTGGTTGTAGAAACAAGTATTGAACCATCTGGCTTGTTTATTGTCGTCTGCTTCAGTTCAAACAGTCCTAAATCCATAGACTTTTGTGTGGGCTGGTTGTAATATTGCCCTTTTGAGCATAAGTAGCCATTTTCACGCATCCAAGTGAACAAACGGTTCTGACCTATATTCACGCCATTCTGTTGCAATATCTTTGCAAGCTCGGCTACCAAGCATGAACGTTGAGAAGTTGAAACTGCATCAGCAAATAGGACTTTAGGTGCATTGGACTTTATTGTTTGTTCTGCAAGTTCTGCCTTTTGTTCGGCTTCAATTCGTTTCTGCTTTTCTTCTTTCAGGTTGGTTGCAAGCCGAATTAAGAAATCAGGTGAGGTCAAAGCCTTTTCAAGCGTTTCTTGTGTCATGTATGCACCATGCTTGCGAATTGAGGGTAGAACTTCATCACAAACCCAATCTTGAAATTTTTCTGCATTGGGCAGTTTTGATTTCATTGTTAATCTATAAACTTCGCTCTCTTTGCCATATTTTATAGGTTGTATACCACTCTGAGTAGGGGTTTCCAAAACAGTAACCCCCTTGCAATGGTCTATAACCGCTTTTGCAGGGTTTGAATAGCCAAGTGCTTTTGCTACATCTGCCAAGCAAAATAACGGTTCATCATTCTCATTCATAGTAATTCTCACCTTTCCAAATTGCTCATTTTGGAAAATCTGGATTTTATTCATATTTTTGTCCAAATTTGAAATTTGACATATCCCCATTGGCAGCTCAGTCACTTCCGCCTTTGGGGATTTTATTTTGACTGAATTTGTAGCAAGCTGGGATTTGAACCCATGCACACCTGAATGGCTTGCCTTGACCTATCACGCCTGACATATAAAAAGGCAAATCTTATAAGAGGTCTAAAGTGGCTGTTTACCCCTTGAAAGAAATGCCTTGAATATCCTTGTAACGCTACAGCCACGAAGCGCATTTTGTTCTAAAGCAAAGTTACCAACCGCCAAATATTTGTCCTAAAGATTACCGTGTTTAGAACAAACATTTGGCTGATTGTTTCAAAATAATTGTGTGCAGGTAAATTATCGGTGGTGGTCTGATAACCGTTATATCCATTTTTACTGTTTCAATGACTCATTAATAAGACTTTGAAGTTCTTTTAGTTCTTCTTCTGTTAATCCATATACATTACCTAGTGCAGATGGATTTTCAATTCTCAAAGCATACTTGACATTATCCAGTTGCTTTTCTTTAGGCAATACTGCTAGTTTAAATCTCTTGCTCATAATGAAACTTTTAAGTTAATGATATTATTAAATTCTCGCTATTGACAATAAGGTGGCGGTCTTATTCTAAGAATCATAATCGTGTGTGAGAGTTTTTATGATGCTTTTCTGACTAGATTTATATCTTCTATCTTTTCTGCATTACCTAATCCATAGATTGCATTATCCATATGTACGCCAGTAAGTCCGAGCATTGTTTTTCGCTCACCCCAACATTTTGCGTTTAAAGCTGACAGCATTTTTGATATACGTAAAACAGCATCAATCGCATACTTATTTTCTTCGATATCAAAATCATCAACTGTAATTATATGGCTTACAAGGTTAGTTAGGTTAGAAGCCAAGTCTACACTGCCATACATGTTTAAAATACCTTTACCAAGTGTGGCTAACTCAAAAATTTGCTCTGCAGTAAGACCACCCATTTTTTTACTAAGTTCTGAAAAATCCATATCTATATTGTTTTAATGTTAATACTAAGCTATCTTCATAAGGTTGCATTTTTTGAAACAACGCCATTCTTCTTTTTCACAATCGAAGTACACTTGGCAGTTATCTGCTGTTTTCTTTGTACCCTTTGTTTCTGGTATTCTACCACTCATTAAAGTACCGAAAGCCTGACGCAGCGTGCCGTCTGTTTTTTTGAAATAGAACTCAACCACTTTTTTATGAAGCAATGCACGAAGTTTGATATTAGTCCACGCACATTTCAAAGCTTCACTCATTGAATAACCGTTCTTGCGTGCAAATGACCAAGCAAGGCTCATAATCTCTTTTAATAGGTTTCTCTTTTCTGTTGCCATAGTTCTTATATTTATCAGTTCTTTAAATGCTGTTTAAATTTTACACCGCAAATATAACTGATATTTAAATTATATCACAAGTCTTTATAGACAATAAAAGTTAAATATAAAATTGACATTTAAATTATTTGCCTATTATTTAAGTAATAGATATTTTTGTACTATAAAATCAAATTTAAATGAGAATTAAAGAATTGTTGCGAGAAAAAGGAATTACCGCAAAAGAACTGGCTTCAAAAATCGGTATGACTGAAACTGGGTTAAGTATCGCCATGGGAGATAATGGAAACCCACCATTAAAGAGATTAGAACAAATCGCCGCTGCTTTAGGCGTGCCAGTAACAGAACTCTTTGAAAAACCTAAAGAGGGGGTTATACATTGCCCTCATTGCGGAAAGGAGATAAAATTGAATCCGAATGTATAATCATTAAAAACGAAAGACTATGATGGAATTTCTTTCTATTGTTATGCTGGTATTCGACATCTTACAAATTATCCTATTCTTCAAAATATGGGGAATGACAAACGACATTAGCAGGATAAGGAGCATTATTGAAAAAGAAATCCAGCAGAAAACAATAGCTAAACACAATAAAATTCCTAATGAAAATGCCATTAACCTTTTAAAAGGAACATGGGGAAAAGATGTTTCAGAAGAGGAGAAAAATATGGCACAAAGTTTAGTTCCCAAATTGATGGATAATGAAGTAATACTTTTAATAAAAGGGAAGTTAGTTGTATATGATTCTAATAGTTTATCTGAACTGAATGATTATAAAATTATATACTATAAATAACCGTTCCATCCCCGTTCCTTGAGGTTCGGGGTTAATTTATTTTTTATAATGAGATAAAGAATAAAAACACTTTCTCTATTACTGTCTTCTTCATTAAACTTTATAAACCATAAAGTACATCTTATTAGAACTAATATTGCTATTGATGATAATATTATTAGTAATAATAGTTAAAATCATAATGTTGCTACTCATAATAATGCTATTGTTTGATGTTTATTGTTATATTTGCAACATCATTTCGTAACAAAGTTACATTACTGGATATGAAAACTTCTACTTATACACAAGAGACATTGATAATAGAGAAACCTTCTAAGGGCTTATTAAACTTTATAAATCAACTGAGAGACAGGAAATTATCTCAGCAAGAAAAATTGCGCAATCAAAAAGCATTTAATATCGAAATAAAAGCATAATTTTTTTAGATGGAGGAAATTTCCATTTCTATTAGTTCAAAATCGAATGATGAATATCGAATTATATTGTCTCCTTTCAACCAAGATATAATTCCGTGTGAAGTGCGTAAATCAATTCGGGATATAGAAATAGCAGATGTTACCTTAGAGAGGGTTAAAGGGGAGAATCCAACCGATATTGGAATATTGCTTAAAATATCAGATATCATAGGCAAAGTTCTTAATGATAACAATAACCTTATATTGTATTTTTATTGTGATGATATGCATGATATTCCAAGAAGGGATAAGGCTTTGACGCCTCAAAAGTTCAGAAGTCTCCTATTCTCAAGAATGTTTGATAAGTATATATCATCAAATAGTATTATCAACATAATAAATACGCCTATTGAAATTAAAGCAGATAGGCATATTTATATCCATCTAATATCAAGAGCCTGCCATTTAGAACACGTAAATGCTATAAAAAGTACAATAATGGAAATGGAATCAAAATAAAGCCGGAAATTATCCGGCTTTATTAATAAGGAAAATCACAACTCCCGATATATAGCTATTGGGTCAATTATACATTCATTTTCTAATCTACTGGTAAAGGAATCTTCCAACTTTGCTAATATGTTGAGGATATTTCGATTAGCTGATTTAAACGCATTCCCCTCTCCATGAACATCATCCAAATTTGCTCTACTATTACCTATTTGTGTAATAGTACCAATAATTGTAAATTCAACTTCGCTCTTTCTAGAATACTTGTATATCAATGAATCTATATTTTCTTTTAAAAAATCTCTATTTAGTACAGATGAAAATAAAATATTGTTAGGAGCAGGGAGTAAGATTTCAAGATTGTTTTTATAGCCGTATAACACGATATTTTTTAAATGATCGAGCCACTTCTCATCTAATCTTAAACCATTACCTTTTAAATATTCTTCAAACCTTTTATCGATTTCTTTTTTTAGAAGCCCAACTTTGTTCCTTTGCTCTCTATCTTTAGCCTTATTTGTTAGTTCTTTTAATTCATCCTTTACTTTTCCTGAATTGTCAAAATATTGGATATAACCAAGTCCCTCACCTAATGTATTAAAATTTAGCAAAGTATCTGTTGAAGCCTTGTAGTCATTGAAAAATATTTTTCCTTTAATTCTTATAAAGCTTTTATCAATAATATCTTCAATTGTGTCAGTATTACATGGAGTATATAACTTTCCTCTTGCTTCTAATTCTTTTTCTAATAATTCAAAAGCATAATCATGTAAAAAACGTTTTTCAGAAGAATCCTTTTCTTTGACGAGAATATCTCCCATAACTCTACCACTACCCAAGCTACCTTTTTGTTGTTCAGATTCTGTGATGGATTCTTTTTCACCACTTAATATATATTCTGTTAATCCTTCAAAAAGTTGGGAAGATATAGAGTACATTTTATATTCATCCAAATAAATAAATGACTTAATATTTATCCATTTTCAAATTCCTTTCTTCGATCTTCTCTATTTTTATTAAATTGTTTTATACTCTTATTTCGGCTTTCCATAATTGACTTAATTGCTACATATCCTCCAGACAGGCAAACAATAATAGTCAATGCTAATAATATAATATCAATTGTTCCCATTGTCTAAAGAATTTAATTTGTTCATAATAGCATTACTAAACAAGTAAGAAACTATGCATAATAAAATCGAACAAACAAATACAACGGTTTTATCAACAATGTATCCTTTTGTTTGTTCCGCAAAGTATAATACACCAACAATCGCTGACAGTATAACAATGAAGATAACAGAATAACCAATAAATGTTGATTTTTCTTTTGGAGTCAGTTCTGTTTCTCCATTTAACTCGTTTAAATTTGTCAAATTTAAAGTAAGTCCAAAGAACGCGACATCCACAGGACTTATCAATTGTTCCCAATCTTTATTAAGTGAAAACAGGCACATAATTATCCTTAAGAATATGGGAATTAGTCCTATAATAACTGTATATATTACCCACTTGCATTTTCTCATTTGTGTAAAAATAATATTTGATAACGCAAAAATATTATTTTTACAGAATAATGCAATTCTAATAGGTATATTTTTTATTATGAGTGTAGCCATATCTATTTCTTGTTTCTTCTTCTGCGCGAAGCCATGTCCTTACCCTTCACCTTTGTAACCTTGGTACCGGTAACTGTATGGAGCTTGTCACGCTGCATTAATACTAAATTCCTGTATGGTATCTCATAGACCACTTCCCGGTATGACAGATGCAGATTTTCCATGAACGATGCAATCTGTCCCAAGAGAGTATCATTTCCTACGACCTCGGTTTCGCTGCCAGCAGACTTACGTTCCTCGCCAAGCTGACAGCTTTGAGAAAAACCTTTGAGTCAATCATAGAGAGTGCTTCATCTAAAGCATTTACGTTTTCTTCGTATGTTCCTTTTGCCAGTTCTTCACTCAAGTTTTCGTCACCAGCTATCAGCCAGGAGAGAGCCTTGCTGTAAGCCTCGCTTTCTCCAAGGGAGAGAAGCACTTCTTTCAAATTGTCTGCTTCTTGTACGCCTGACAAATGGGAGATTGCCCCGGCCAGCTTGTGGATAGTAGGAGGGTAGACCGTGTAGGCTTTCCCAGCGACAAACACCGTTCTGAAATCACTTCCGATAATGGATTCAGTTACTATTTTGCTCCTTGATTCATTCTGATAAAAGATAAAAATTAAGGGGTGAAGCCATAAAGCCCACCCCTGTTATGGAATTCAATCTCTACCTATTGGATAGGCATTAAGCACCTGCTTTTACTTCAGATGAGTCAAACCAGTATTCCGGTGCAACTTCTGCATTTTGTGGTTCCAGTTCCACCGCACTTACAGGAATACCGACAGCCTTGTCTGTTGTGGCTTCACGTGCACCGATGTCAGCACGGGGAATCACACAATACTGGTCATCGTCAGTCAAAGCGACAAGTAACTTCTCAATGTTTACCTTGCCTCTTGCTCGTTTCCAACCCTTATCAGTGTTAATTACATCACCACCCATGAGGTCTTTCTTGGTCGGATAGTCGTACTCACCAATGGTGAAGTTCACGGTTACATCGCCCATTTCCTTATCACTACGATAAGTCTGACCGGTAAGCTGGTTCTTGTAGTTAGTGCGGCTTGCTTCCGCTTCTTCAAGTGTCCATGTATCCTGATGGATATTCTTAACCTCTTTTAAGGTTTCACCTTGTAAAAGAGTATATAAAGCCTGCCCAGTCAAATCTGCTGTGATAGCATTTGTCTCGCCATACCAAAGTTTCTTGATATTCACGGCGGTGATTTTCTTTGATTCTGCCATATTATTTCACATTTAAAACTTCAAACAAAATTCTTACATTCACATAGTGACACTTTAAGGATGTGTCCTCCTCAGTTCCGATTGACTCGATGGAATAATGATAGGTGGTACCATCATAGCGTCCGGTTATTCCGTCAAACAATTCTTGCGCCTGTTTCTCCAGCTCGTTCAGACGGATGGTGTTGGCTTCACCGTCTTTCAGGTCGGGAACACAAAGGTTCACTTCTACGAAAGATTTCTTCCAATATTTGCTTGGCTGTTGTTTCTTGGCATGAATGACAATCCTTTCGGATTTCAATTCGCCCGTCAGCTTCTTGCCGTGAGGAACGATGGGAATACCGAAAGGCTGGCAATCACGGTAGAGTATGTTCGCGATGTCGGTAGTTACTATCATTTGACTTCCTCCTTCAATCGTTTCTCAGCGTATAGAGCCGCACCAGTTGATACTTCATAGCCTTTAGATTCGACGTGCGAGGCATACTCAGCATCGTTTCTAATCACCAATCCGTCATCCTCAACTGAATACTTATTTGACTTACGGAGTGTTCCAGTCCGGTTCTGATAGTTGCCATTCTTTACAGCGTAATCGACAGCCTCTTTACCAACCTTCTCCTCAACGGCTTTCACCTCGGCATAACCTTGTTCGAAAAAGCTATCCACGTCCGAAAAATCAAACTTCACATCCATATCTCTGAGTAACCAAAATAGTTTGTATTCTTCACCATGTAAACTTTGCCAGTTCCACGGACATTCTCACCGTCCATACATCTGACTTCATCACCAGCACTCAGTGAGATTTTCTTCTCACAGACTACGTGATAATTCGGTCGGAACACCTCACCGTTCTCCGAAGTAAACTCCTTGGTCGAGTTATCATCACAACGGCATTTACACACGTCCTGCCAGCTTTCACCACCGGTTCCGGGGATAGGTCGGCCAAACTCGTCTGTTTCCATCGGAGTAAAGACCTTAACCTGTAATGTATGTGGAGCAAATATCATAGGAATCTGACTTTAGGTTTATCGCTTAACGTATCTTCAAGACCATACTTCTTGCACAAGAAAGAATAGTATTCCTTTACGCCTTTTGTATCCCATGACATAGAGAAACCGTTCTCACTGATGGAAGTGGCACGGAGTAATAGAGAGGGGATGAACTTCGCCATAGCCACTGAAACAAGTCCGATGTTTGACGGGCCCATCTCATCCTCTCCGCTTACTTCTGAAGAAAAACTTATCTCCAAAAGGTCAGCCTCCGACAAGTTGATGCCGAAGGTCTGAAACTTCTGTGATATGTAGTCATTTACTGTCATGCGTTCATGGTTGACAAATCAAAGTTCACAATCAGATTCGGGTTCGTAATCTGAGGAATCCACTCTGCGGTGTATTCCAGATAACGACCGTTCTTGTCCTTGTAACCGGAAATAAGCATATCACCGTCTGCCTGGGTGTAGTTACGTCCCGGTACGCCGTCCACTGCTTCGTATGGAGTGTGGAAACGCATATAACCGACCTTATCCTGCGGAAGCAAGGTGATACGGTCGTCGGCGTAAATCTGCACGTTCTTTCCGGTCTGGTCTTTTACGTAATCTTCCTTGATTTCAATGGCCGGAAGCCCGATGCCAGTGAACACTTGGGAAGCCAGTTGAGATGTAATCAAACCGGTTGAAAGGTACATTTCATTTCCTGTAAGCTGCATCTTGAACTTGTCACCAAACTCAGCCGACCCGATGATATTCTTCACGAAAGTTCCTCGGGACATAATCATCTTCTGGAAGTTTCCATAATCAGCTTTCAGAGCATTAATCTGCTGCTGCAAATAGGTGATGAAGTTCGTCTTCGCACCAGTATCAGGCTTGATGAACTTGAACGGCAATTCAATGTCGAGAAGGTCAACGCCTCCGGCATTGTCATCCTTATTCTTGACTGTTGCTTCTCCGGTCATCAGAAGTGAACCTACAATAATATCCATGCGCTTGTGGGCTGCCAAAAGTACCTGACGGTAATCATCATAGATGAAGTTCACGATTTCCTGCATGGCTGCTACCTGGTCGGCAGGTTTAGCTGCATTGAACTTGTCAATCAAGTCCTGAAGCTCAGACAAGCGGTCAATGGAAATCTGGTAAGCATCGCCAAGATAAGCGATTTCACCATATCCTGAGCCGATATTCCGGCGTTCACGGATAGGCTTCTCACCATAACGAGAGTTGATAGAACCGGCCATCACGCCCGTAACTTGTCCGATGTAGTCCTTGAACACACGAGTAGTCGTTCTACGGAAATCGAGGTACTGCTGCCAGTAGATTGTATCCTTACGAGTCTGAAGGACACGCTGAATAACGGCGTTAACGATGTTGGGGTCGTTAAACAGAGTATGAATAGTTAGCATCATATATTAGTCCTCCTTTCTTTATTTGCTTGCAATTATACCTGCTGCTCTCAACGATGCTAGAAGAGCATTAATTTTATCTTTCTCATCACCACCTGCTGCATCATCAACTTTTGCACCCTGCTTTACCAATCCCAAGGTACTTGAGTTAGCTGCCTGATAGGTAGTGTTATTGTCCGTCCAAGGTACTTCTACATACGCCTTTCCACCTTCCAATGCTACTGGATATTTCTTTCCGCTTTGAGAGAATCCCAACTGAATACCTCCCATCACAGAATCAGAAGCTTCTGGCAGTTCATACGAAACACCAGCCGGGGATTGCACGCCTGCAGCGTTGAACTGGAAATGCGGCATGTTAGCCTTATCAATGTCAGAGAAAGGCATAGCCAATTTGGTAGGCTCAATTTCAAATGCTCGCATCAAAAGAGCAACTAATACAACGCCTTCTTCTACTTGTACTCTTCCGTACAAAGCTGAGTTAGCAACTACCTTTGGAGTAGTACCGCTTACAGCTGTAGCTTCATAGAGTACAGTACCAACTTCCACTGTTTCGCCAAAGTCGGCAGCCAGTGTCAACTTATCGAAAGCTTTGTCTGATTTGTCAATACTGTTGATGGTAGCTCCATGAGAACCATTACCCAGATGCATACCCACATAAGCCAAAGAGTTTTTCTTGATCTTCAAAGTGGTATTGGAACCGGTGGTAAACTTTTCATAGACTTCTACACGGATGGCCACCTGAGCGGTTTTCTTTACTAAGTCGGCGGCAATGGGAGTGAAGGATGGAAGAAATGAACCAGCAACAAGGTTGGTCGTATCCAGCTTGTAGGGCCCTCTGCGTCTTACTCCGGTAGAAACATCATAGCGTTCCTCGATGGACGGTTCAGGCTCCATGTAATACTTGTATCCTGCTGACATAAATTACTTGTTTTGTTGTTCGACAATAGATTTTGTGTCCGCCTCAATCATTTTGGCGAACTCACTCGCTTCTTTCTCCTGCTTCTGTTCGGCAGTCTCAGGAGCTTTGGAGAACTGAAACCCGTTGTTAGACATATCCTGCTTCATGTCCTTGAAATAAGTATCCAAGTCCGTGTTCTCAGGAATGTTGCGGTCTTTCAGCATAAATTCGGGAATACCGTACTTCTTCGCCACTGCTGAAATCTGAGAATTGCGCTGCGCCTGCGCTTCATTTTCCTCCATTTTGGCCAGCTTGTCGGCAAACGGCTTGATACCGGCGGCAATGCCATCGGCAATCATCTTTGCGATGTCTGTCTCCTGCGGCTTTGGAGGGTCGTTTGGTTTCGGTGGTTCTGGTTTCGGATTCTCGATTGGTTTTCCGTCTTTCAGTCCATGCTTCTTCTCGTAGTTTGAAACAGCGGAAGTCTGCGCCTGTCCTGCACGGAAATCACCATAGTTTTGCATCACGTCCTGAAATGAGATACCCTCAACGATGGAGGTCACCTTCGTTTCGTCCGTTACACCCTCTGCCTTCTTTGTGGCGATACGGGTGAGTGTGGCAGTGTCCACCCCAGCGAATTTCTGTTGCAGTCCTGCCAAGATTTGTTCAAAGATTGTCATACCGTATGAGTTTGATTAATAATTTCATACGGTAAATTTACTTATAGAGAAAGGGAAGGGGAAATTTTAAGGCTAACGATACGAAACAATTAGGGGAATGTTCGTTTTTAGACAAAAAGAAAGCGTGACTACTAGGGTAATCACGCTGGAACATCATTCAATTATACTTTTAAAATTTCAATATAGCTGCTTCTATTTCTTTTTTGTCAGAATCTTTTACGTTCCTCAAAGCATTCAGGAAAGGTAAAATTAAAGAGTCATCAACCATGAACCAGACTGGATTTTTAAATAATTTTGGGTATCCGGGATCATCTCCATAGCCATTCCATCTCATTGCCATTCTTCTTTCCCCATTTTCCCAAATACCTATCGCTATAGAAAAATCATCATTTTCAAATACAACATTCTCAACCTTAAAATTACTTGGATTTACATCTTTTGCTTTCATTGTACTATCCTCCATTATATTTAATTAATAATCATAACAAATTTATAGCTGCCAGTTCCTCTGTCAGCGCGTTAATACCTTTCTGAATCTTCTCCAACTGCTGTTTACGGGGTTTGTGTACTCCAGCCGCATAATGCCACAACTGACGCTCATTAATTCCAGTTATCCGGCTCAAAGCAGCTTTAGTAAAGATACTGCTGTAATAGTTGATGAAAGTGGCAGCATCTATCTTGAACTTCAATGTGAACTCTCCCTGCAAAATTTCCACTGGAGCGATGTTCATCTCCTTGCATGACTCCAGGTAAAGTTCAACAGCTTCCTTCATGTTCTTCTCGATTTCCTTTACGTCGTTACCGACAGTAATCACCGGAGCACCTTCAATATAGGCACTAAGATTATTACCAGCATGTTCTACAATCACTTCTACGGTTTTCATACTGACCTCCTTTTTATCGTTAAACAAAAGAGGCGGGGGCTATTTTAGCCCCGCTTGCCTCAGAATGTTGTAATAAGTGCCTTTCTCAACGCCTTTCTTGCCGTGGTCGGGGACAATCACTACATGGCTACCATCAGTGTAAACCATGTGACTGCCTTTCTGCCTCACGAACCAAAAGCCATTTTCAGTAAGCAGCGTTACAACGTCTTTAACTGATTTGTAGCTCATAGCGTTTAAGACTTAATTACGATGCAAATATAGTAAAATAACGAATAATCACAAAGAAGTATTCATGTTTTTACTATGATAAAGAAAATAGCGATACCTCGAAAGATACCGCTACTCAAATAGTCAATATTTTAGATTTATATCATTCTGTTTTGTATTATCCCCGTAAATATTCTGACTGGGTTGTTCTATTCTTCAGATTTACTGCTGGAACTTTTAAGAGAGGAAAGCTGTTTCTGCTTCTCGATGTCGTTCTTCTGTTTCTCAGATTGCTCTTCCTTGATGGCTTCAATCTCATCCAGAACTGCATCCACGTTCCCCACAAAGGTAATGGCCCGCTGTTGAGACCAGATTTCACCGTCCTTGGCCTTGATAGCTGTGTCTATCTTGTCTTTGATGTCCTCCAGCTTATACGGCTGCATCTGCACATCCACATCGATGGTTTCGGAGGCTTCTTCAAGGGTGGAATTCACGGAACCCAACGCGGAGACAAGGAAATTTACACGTCGTTGCATGAACTCGCCGACGATCTCGTTCAGATTTTCTACGTTAAGGTGGGTGGACATAAACACATAATCGAAAGTCACACCGGAAACGGCGTTTCCTGTACCTTTCAGGGAGTCAAAAGAGATTCTGGGTGTATTGGTCAGTCCATATATCTGGCTCAGCAAGGTTTCTACCTCGAACTTGACAGTATCAGGTACCTGTGACCAGGTAAGATACTGGGCATTTGCTCCCTGGCCGGTCAGCTCGACAACACGGTTCTTGAACTCACCTGAGAAATTCTCCACGTTACCAAAAAGCATGAGGATAGGGAAGAAGTGGTGGTCGATACAGTCTGCATAGTTTGAGAGAAGCTTCTCCAGTCTTACACGGAGGCTCTTTATCTTTTCACAGTACGCTTCCGGACGGTACATATAAATCACCGGCATCTTCTTGAATCCATGTGCAAATGAGCCTTTGTCAGTCCAGTTGCTTGTCAGTTCCCACTGATAAACCATGTCCTTGGTAATGGTCATGAAGCAGGTAATCTCCACGTCATTCAGATCTTTCTTCTTGTATTCACGGGACAGGGCCACCAAATCCCACTGGTCATTGAAGAAAGGGTAGAGCTTGTCGCCACGGAACGGAGACCAGATGGCACTCTTCAGACGGTATTCAGGTTTTGATTTGCCGAAGATTCCTGAAATCTTTCGTTTGAGCTTTGCCCAGAAGCCGTCATCCTTCACCACATACCAGTATTCGGCCACTTCCTGCTCGGCCAGCCATGCCCGGACTACTTTCTTGTTCTGGTATTTCAACTTGTTCTTCTTGAACACCTGCTTCAATGTGGAAAGAAGGCTTTCTTCCGATTCATCCGGCTGGCAATCAAGGACCGGTTCTGTTCCCACGGTGAAGGCTGTCTGAATATTCACGATGTCCTGCTCGATAGGAAGAGCAATCCTGTTTGGGTCAACTTCTTTCCTGACCGCCGGCTCAACATATTCTTTCCCGGTTTTCGGGTCTGTAATCCGTTTCTCAGGCTGGGTAGTGATTTTGATTTTCGGGTATTTCTCTTCATCTATCACTATCTCGTGCTTGTTCGGATTCCAGTCGTTGTAAAGAGCGTGAGCGTTTGGTTGCTCGGTCTTTCGTCCTTTTTTCAGATAGTAGATTTTTCTCTCTACTTCCGGCATAGCTAAAATTTCTTCTATAGTCATATCTCAAAGTTTAATGTCCAAATATTCCTGAAACGTCTTTGGGTTTCATAATTCTACCGAGAAGTTCTCCCAACACATAGTAGCGTGCAGCATCTATGCCATGATTATCATGGTCTTCAGGTTCGTTGATGTAGTTTCCATCCTTATCCTTTGCCCATACATAGTTTCTGTACTCTCTCTGCAGGTTATAGGAGCGTCTGGTAATGTAAACTTCCATACCCTGCATCTTGTCAAGTCCGGCACTGATAGATCCTGGTCCCTTCTCAACAGGATAGATTTTAATTCCACCGTTACTGATTTCCTGAATGAGACGCGGATCTGCACTGTCAGCAATTACTTTCAGGTTCCAGGGGCGGAGAGTCTTAATTATATCCCCAGAAAGTAGTCCGGTCCGATAGTCAATTTCATCCAAATACAGTGTATTGTCAATGATTCCACATCGGATAGCTGCTGTAGGGTCATTGGTATAACCAAAGTCTAATCCGATTCCAACTTTCTTACACCACATCGGGAATTCATCCACGATGCCCCATTTCTTGAACACGGCACCTTCGGCCACGTCAGCCCATCGGCCGATAACGACATGAGCATATTTCTCCGGGTTCTTCTCTTTCATTTCTTCAACCTCTCTCAGAAACTCAGGAGATAAGTTTGCTATATTGTCGAAATAAGTCGTATGAATATGTAGAACATTCGGATGGGTGGAAATCTGTACCTGGACGCCGTCAATATCCACCAGCCGATGAGTATTCTCGATGTATTTCTTGTAGATGAAATGGTTCGAATCGCATGGATTCATAATTATGATAATCCGGTTCTGAATTCCCTTCTTACGGATGGAGAGCATAATCTTGTCAAACTCTTCCTCACTGGTCCATTCCTCTGCTTCATCACAGACAAAGGTGGTGATACCCTGAATAGATTTTAGTTTAGCGGTCTGATTCCCGGAAGAAGTCTTGATACCACGAAACATGATACGACTGCCGGTCATCCGGTTTACAATATCGGTTTTGGTGGTCTTGAAATACTTCGTTGTTCCATCCAAATCTATCTTTTCCATCATCTCTGGAATGATAGACATCCCGGCAGATACCATCGTATAACGGGTGTATAGAATCTGGTGGACTATCTTCTCTGTGGGAGTCATTTCGAATGTCAGACGCTCAATGAAGGTAGAAGCGTTGAAAGACTTCCCCGAGCCACGGCCACCGGTGATAAGGATGATAAACTTCTCGCTATCGGTATATAACGGATGATATATTGCTTGGGGTACAATCATTTCAGTTTGTCTTTAATCCATGAGTCAATAGAAATTCCGTGGTCAATATCCTTTGGAATATCTGCATCTTCGTCCTGACGGCGTTCAACATTCCTCCATTCATCATCGTGATGATACAGCCAGACAGACATTGCCTGAAGGTTGGGAGCCAGCTCGCTTTCACTTACCTGAAGCTCTTCTTCGCCGGTCAGGTTTCCGTCCTGGTCTTTCAGCTTTCTTACTACAGTACTCTTGGTCTTGATACCGCCCAAAGCTACAGCAAGGAACTTGGCACGTACAGCGGCGGTGATTGTCGCACGCCCGCGCGCTAATACGTCAGTTATCTCCGAATATTTTGACTTCATTTCGTAGAAGTAGGTCGGATTCAGCCCGAGCGCGAATGCTATTTCCCGGTCAGTGAATCCCTTTTTGGCATACGTTTCTACCTGAGAAAGAAATTCCTCACCCCTGTAATCGAATTTTGGCTTTCTTCCTCCTGGATGTTTCTTATGTTGAGATTCACTTTTCATCATTTATTCCTCCCAAGGGTTTTCACCCTCTTCTTCGACGTATACTCGTTTCAATTTATCCGATATTTCACTGAGTTCATGCTTCATCTGATTTACATGAAACTCTGCAGGCATAGGTAACTCCAATGCTCCTATCAAGTTGTCTATTCTATCAATAACCTCACCAAATTCTTCTGATGCTTTCATAATTATTCAATTCTTTTTCAATTTTCCACACTTATCACAAATTTCATAGCGGAAATCTAATGGTCCTTTCCAAACATAATGATGGATACAAAAAAGATTCTGCCCAAAAAACGTCTTTAGCCAAAGAATAAAATCCCCTACCATATTTCATCCATTATTGTTGCCCATATAAATGCGGCGAGAAACAGGCTTATCACCATAAATATCAATTCCTCTCTTTGAGAAATAGCTATCTATCCTGGCCGCATATCTTTCCATTATAGACTTCGTTCTGTCTCTTATACTTCTTTGTCTGTCTGTACCAAGCCCGTATTGCCTTCCGGCGTTGTACATTATTCGTCTTGACTGTTGATACAACTGACTATATGTTTTTCTTCTAACTCGGCTTTCCTCCTAAAATTTCATGTTGTCATTCAATTCTTTCTATCTGTTCATCGAATACCTCACCCTTGATAAACTTGGAGTAGGGGTCGTAACCGAACCTTTCACAGAAAGCTGCCTTAGCTTCGAACGTGTCAAAGGAAAGCATCAGATAAGCATCCATATCCTGTGCCTGTTTCTGGGCTGCATTCTTCACCTGCTGCTTTACTTCTTTCATGTGAGCTACCTTTTCAGCTCTTTCCATCTGCTTTGCGGCTTTCTCAGCTTCTTTCTGCTCTGTGACAGGTGCCATCATATCCTCTAGGGCATCGGCAATAGAGCTTTCTTCTTCTGTCTGGAGAAGGAAATCACAGCCAATCATATTCAAATCAGCGGCCGTTAAACCGGCATCCTGGTAATCTATATCCGGAACCAACCGGGCCAAAGCGTCATAGTCCCATGAACCTTGCGCGTTTGGGTTGTTCATTAGGATGTTCAACTCCTTTTCCTGCTTCTCATCCACGTCAATCACATCGACACGGATTCTGTAATCATTCTCAGGAAACTTCTGAAGCTCATCCATCACGCTCAAACGCTGATGACCTGACACGACAGTAAGTCCTGTCCGCTTGTTAACCACGATACCACCAACCAGACCGAACTTCTTGATGCCCCGTTTCAACGTCTTTCGGGATTCATCTGAAAGTTTCCTGGGGTTATATTCTGCAAAGTGAATGGCAGAACGGTTAAGTTCCACCGATTCACTCTTTATGTATTTACTCAGTTCCATATCATCCGTTACTTAAACCAAGCCCTCCACTTGCTGCTCGGTGCATATTTTCAGCTGCTCTTCCAATTCTTCTAAATTGGCTTTCTGTTGTTGCTCTACTTCTGAGAGCTTGAGAACGGTTGAGTATAGCAACTTGCGCTCGGTTATATCCATAACCAGACATTAGATTTTGAGCTGTATAGGGATTTCCTAAATAACTCATAGTTCTATCCGAAATTCTTCTTCTGACTCTGCATTCCTCCTATTAATTTTGTTTGCTATTATGCTCCCAAAGAATTCTTTCAGCCATCGGAAACACTTTGTAAATTCTCTGTAAATCCTGTGGGTAATTTTTCTCCAGCCATAGCATACAATCCAAGTTAAAACCTACACCCGAACTGGCTTTGAGTGAATATCTAACTGGTTCAGGTAGCCCGTTGTGTCTCATGTAGGATAGAATATCTTTCTGCTTCCAGTCGGCCAAAGGATAACACAAGCCATTGTTCTCATACCCGTTAGCTTCATAACCTTTCAGCATTAAACGCCGATTCATACCGTCCGCTTTCTTCATGCCTAAGAAAGTATAATACAGCCCGTATTTAAGCTGCATAGCTTTCACTACATCGGCAAGTTTAAGTAGTTTAATCTTTGGATTTGCCACACAATACATACCACCACGAAGAATGTAAGTAAGATTCCAGTGTGGCACCTGTACAAACTCGATTTTGGGATATTTAGCTTTTACCCAACCTATCCACCTTTCAATATGCTCTAAACCTTTGACAAAATACATGAACACACAGACTATTCTGTCGAACCTTGGATATATCATGTCAAGTAAAACCAAAGAATCTTTACCCAAGGACAAAAACAGCAAAACCCCGTCAGTCTTCTGTCTGACGAGGTCAATATGGCTGTATGTCCTTTCTTGCAGTGTCATTTATCAACCGGCTTCTAATCCTAAACCCTTACGGACTTCACGGTATTTCTGGTTATGATTCATAAATTGTCCACTGCCACCTGTAAAAGAACGGTTGGTGGTATTACCTAAATAAGCGCCTGTCACACTATTTACCTGTGAACGTAAATTTCGATTTTGCCTTCGAGCCATAATTTTTCTTTTTAAGGTTATACATTCTATTGACTAACACCATTTATCTCTAACACTTTGCCTAAGTCGTAAACAATATCCATCTTGTCATATTCTTCGCCTGTTTTCAGGTCTTTAAGTACAATCATTTCATTGTTCTCGTCTACAAAATCAAGAAAAGATATGTTCTTGATTTCAACGAGTGCAGTATCTCTGTTTTTGTTATAGCCAACATAGAAGCGAATAGCATCGAATTTTATAGCATCAAATGTACCATCTTTCTGATATTCAATGTATTTCTTCTCGCTCGCTGGTCGTAATTCTCTAAATTCTTGTTTCTTGTTGCCTTTAATGATTTCATCAAACCATTTCTGCTTAATAATCAATGTTAATACTTTCATAATCGTGCTATTTTAAAATGTTAGTTCACGAAAATAGGATTCGAACCTGCACCCCACCAAGTCAAAGTGGTGAGCTAACCATCGACTCCATTCCGCGATACTTTTCTTTTTAGTATATAATTCAAAGAACTTTTACTTTTTATATTGTATTTCTTTATCAATTCTGCATAGGTCATGCCAGCCTCTCTCATTCTTTGTATCTCTAAAACCAGTTCATCTGAATACACTTTTAATTTATTAGATGCAACCAAAGAAATCTTTTTTCTTTTTGACTCTGGTTTATCCATAGCATTTTCTGACGGTGTACCAATTGCAAGGTTTTTGAATGAATTGTCAAAAGAATTACCATTTAAATGCCTTACTTCTATATTATCATTAAATATCAAATCGCCAAACTTTTGATAGGCTTGCAAACGATGTATATATACTTTGATAACTTTTGTTTTAGACACTCTTATACCAAAATACAAATATGGGCCTTTGCCGCGAGTCCCGACCTTATTACCTTGTGGTGAGTATGCATTACCTTGTTTATCGACAAAATAACCTTTCTCTTTTGCTAATATTTCATATCTACTATTCATATATTCAATTATTTGCTTTTCACCAAGTCAAAGTGACGAGCTGACCACTGCTCTAACCCGCGATGGCATCTATACAAAGATACCCCATTATGAAGACAATTTTGAATAACAATTCAATACATACGAAACAATTTGCTAATTGTTTGGTAATAAATCAGGGTTGTGTTTATTGATGATGCTTTCAACAATTTCTTTTGCACATTCTATACCGGATTTATACCCTCTGGCATAGTCTGTTCTTGTAGACAAGTAGCTGGTATCATTACCCAACCACTCGATTATTTCTTGCAGGATTTCTTTCTCATTCATATACTTAAAATTCTTTATCACTAAGATTAATTACACCTTTATCTGTGTACTCATACCCAATATATTTAACAGAATCACCGTTTACAACATACCAATCTGTTAAATTATCATCATTGCTGTGCGCAAACAGCAAATCGTGCGTTACACTATTACCTCTCTTTATCCCTATATAATAGTTGTGGTTGTAGCAACTGATTTCAGGGATATGCTTAAATTTTTTTGTATCTATACCATCATAGCAACCGTATATTCTTTTAAATTTTTCATCCATAACTTGTTAGATTTCAATTTATCCGTTTACAACTTCTGGTATCTTATAATAATCACTTTTTGACGCTCTGCCTTCTGTAATCCAACCTATACCTACCCAGCATTTTATTTCACCGTCATGAATCACTCTGTAACCTGCATCCATAACTACCTTTGGCGGGTTCACGCTCATCTTGATGCTTCTTACATCAGATGCTTTGACTGTCAACTTTTCTATTTTCATAACCATCTTAAATTATGGTAGCCCGAAGGCTACCGGTTTAGTTTATTCTCTAAATCTGATATTCTCTTATAGAAACCTGTCGTATGAGGTGAATCACTTAATTTCAGAAATGTCATGTCATAATGATGAATGAACTCGTGAAGAAGTGTAGCTGCCATCACTTTGATAGACACAACATGCTTCTTTATTGCAGTAAGATTATATAACGTGATAACCTGTGTCTGGACTGTGTATGTACCTAACGTCTTACTTTGCAGTCTACCAGAATATCCGGTTCTATGCGGTTGGCTACGATTCACTACCTTAATAGTAGATTTTGGCATATTGAACTTTGAACAAAGGTAGTCACAGAGCATTTGCGCAGCTTTCTGACGTTCTTTCGTGGATTCAGAAGCATTCAATAAGGATTGATATTCTTTCTTTGAAAATCGGCTTAATTTCACTTCTGTAATGCTGTTTGATTTCTCGTATGTTGTCATAATCGTGTGTATTTGCAGGGCTTTCGCCCTGCTGTTATTTACTTGTGTGAATCTCTGAAATCAAGTTCTACAATCTTGTGATACTTGTGTATGTCATACAGACCAGTTTCACAACCCATAGCTGACGCAAGTCTTACCGCTTCTTCTAAAGCTATCATCACGTCTGCACTAGCGTCAACAGCTTCATTCTTCGCCTTGTTATATTCTCTATCATTAACTGCTGAATCTTGAACCTTCTCAGCTTCTTGAACTCTTTTAAGAGCTTCATTGATAACTTTGATTTGTTCTTTAATCTCTTTGATGTAATCACTACTAATAGTCTTCATAATCGTATGTATTTAAATTGTTATTACTTCTTGTTTGATGATGCAAAGTTAAAGCAAACTTTATTATTTGCAATATTTTCGATAAAGTATAATTTATCTCTTAACATCATTTAATAAACTAAACTTTATCATATAGTCTTTTAATGATAAAGTTTACATATATTTGCAGAGCAATAACATTTAAGCAAACTTTATGAACTTACAATTAAAAGAAATTATGTCAGCAAGAAATGTAACGTCTGCTTTACTTGCTGAAAAAGTTGGCATCTCAAAAGTAGCTGTCAGCAATATTGTAACTGGTAAATCATTTCCATCACTTGACACATTAATGAAAATGGCGGACGTCTTAAACGTAACCATATCTGAGTTGATTGGAGAAACAGAGTTTACAGGAACCGGATATATCGTATGTCCTCATTGTGGAAAGAAAATTAAAATAGAGAAAGCGGAATAAAAACAAAAGCCGGAAGCATAACGCTCCGGCTTTTTACTTGATTAGTCCTTTGTTTTTCAACCTTTCTATAATTTGGTTGTAAAGATACTCTATATCTTGACGAAAGTCCTTATACTGCTGATAGATAAAGGAAACATCAGCGATATTGTTTGATATTACACACGGGGAGACATCGGGGAACACACGAGAAATTTCTGCCCGGATACCGTTCGGTAGCCGTCCGCCGGCAAGCACACTAGGGGCGAACAAGAACAACACGATAAAGAGGAACTTCTTTCGCTGGGTAACACTTTCCGGATTGGGCGGACAATCTGCCCCGGAAAGTATCTCTCTGAACCACTCATAAATCTCCGGGATGAGGGAAAAATCAGTCAGGATAGGGGAGGATAACTCCTGTTCCCGTTCCGATAATCTAGATTTCTGTTCACGTATTGATTTTAACTCCACGATTGATGAAAATTCTTTTGTCATAGCACGATTTATTTAGTTGGAAATTCTTATATTTGCATCATAATCGTGTGGGGGAGTTGGCTTCTAATCGTGTGGGCTGGCTCCCTTTTTTATTTTATGCCAAGTGGTATGCGTTCAAGATGGCGAAAGTGTAGATGATGACCGTTACCAGACTGTCCAAGAATATAGCCCATTCTCCCAGCTTTTGAATCTGACTGAAACTCATGACCAGGACAACAAGGAAACATATCCATTGGCTTGAAAACAATCCTATCCCCAGCAATAAAAGCCCGATGGTATCCATGAAGAATGCAACATGAAGCCACGGATGCGCCATCAGATACCATCTTCTTGCTGTCTTATCCAGCTTCTGAAAGACTTTTACATGTCGGTATAGGGATTTATATCTGAACAGCTTCACAAGCTCGTACAGGGCTTGTATGATGATTAATGCGTAGAATACGTGTTTCATATGGTCAGTAGCTTTTATCTCCATGCTTATATGGACGTAGTTCATTGTATTTCATCTTCTGCTTGATGTGCCAGAAGATGTCGATATTTCTGTCCCGACAGAAAGCGAATATCTCATTTAGGAGGATATATAGTTCATCCCTGTAGAAGTTGTCAGTGACATAGACACAGATTCTAAACATGGACTCCGTGAAGGTCATATCAGAGTAATCTTCCGTATCGCTTCCTTCGTAGTCGAAGCTATCTAAATCATATCCTCTCAATCCGGCCAAATCCAACATACGGATACAAGCATCGGCAAGTTCGTCCTCCACGCTGTCTTTAATATCTTGCTTGAAAGCGTACATGAATTCCCCATCATCACGTTTCCTTTGTTTCATGTAATATTCAAAATTAGCCCGGTTAGCGTGCATTCCTTTCCGGTCTGCCTCCACCGCTTCCATAAGTTCGGATATGACCAGACAAAGGAAATGTTCGTCACTCAGGTTCTCGTCATGCCATCCGTGGGCTACTGCGCACTGGTAGGCTTTATCTCTCAATTTGTTTAAGTTCATAATAGTTTGGTTTTAATAACTCACATATTTATCACTCTGTTATTTAGATTGATTCAACTTAGATTCATAATGGAATTTAGGTGATTTTCATATAATAAACTGATTATCAATATTGTATAATGAGTGTCCTTTTTATTTGAAAGCTGATTTGTAGTTTCGCAGAAGCAGAAGCCAATCTCGCTTTTCGGGTGAAGTGTACCATGTCGGTAGACTGATATAATCGAAGGCGAGATTAATTATGAATTTCAAAAATTTACTCATGAAAGCTTCTGTAAAGGTATTGTACTTTATGTATCAGGAACAACTTAACGGTTATCCAATAATCAAGCTATTAAAAGATTTGTACGACCTCATTTCATACTTGATTGAATAATAAGAATCCTATTTCCAAAAGATTCTTATTGATTTTAATTGGTTGAAAATAAGATACCCGATAACCGCCACAAAGCAGCTACCGGGTATTCACAAAGCACTGACAAGGGCTGTCAGTAAGTTATAAACTCCATATCATCAATCATTTTCGCTTCTTTGCGTATTCAAGTTCTCTCTTCAAATCCTTACAAAGGTCTATCTCTTTTCCCCATTGAGTGTGATAAAATGTCGCATCATCCTTAAGCTTGTTTACTTCTTTTTTAAGTTCCTCGTTCTCCTTTTCAAGCTCGTCTATAATATGGTTTTTCAGTTTCAAATCACCCAATAGTCTTTCTGCCCTTTCAAAGTTCCTTCGGCTGTCTTTTATCAGCATCTCCATGTAAGTATCACGGCTGAATAGTCTTCCCGTTTGATGTCTTTTGTGTTTCATACTCATAACTCATACTCCCAAAAACTAAGTTTCCCTTTCACGTCTCTGATAGGTTTGTCAAACAGAACTGCATCCTTCAGTACCCAGTTCCAGACTCCTTTTTCTGCCCAGACAGACGGATGGTTCTGTACGCAGTCGGCTATAACCACGCTACCGATGATGGCACCAAAAGGTAAATCATCATAGAATGTACTTCTAAGATTGGAGGGGTGCATTTGAAGTTTCAATCCTTGCTCTTCATTTAATACCCAACCATCTCCTTTACCTTTGCTTGCATGAATAAGCACCCTTTGGCCGATGTACTTCTGAGGACACTTCCATGTTCGGTTTTCGATGTCTTTTATACCGTGAGCGATTAGGCTCGCCCACGGCTGTTTGATGGATATTGCTTTCATTTCTTACTTGTTGGATGATCACTTATCTCAGTTCCATGATATACAATTCTGTTAGCAGCTTCATCCAGCGGCAATGAAGCAAGGTATTTCAAGCATGCATCCCAGCCAGCTATAAATCCTTCGCTGAATTCATCTGCATAGCAATCTTCATCACAATCATGTGCTATGTTTTCTCCCTCGCAGAACCGGCAATAAGCACGTTCTTCACAAGCATACTTTCCGTTACACTGATAATGATCGTGAACGGCTTCCCTAAGCATTTCTTCCTTTCCTGTCATATTCATTTCTCCTTTCCACCTATCCCAGTAGCCACCACATGACTGCCAGAAACAGGTAATACAATTTCGTTTTCACTTATTAATTACTATTGCTATAGTTTTAGTTCCAGTTCCGCTTTCCTTGAAAGTGCCTTCTTTAATCTCGAATTTCTTCCCTCCATTATCCTCCAGCCATTGTCTAAAATCCTTACACTCAGATTCACTTCCAAATTCCCAGTGAGGACCAGTTATTGCAGCCAGGACACCGCCGGGATTTAAACACTCATACATACGCCTTACATGCCGAATGTCCTGGTTTTTACTAAATGGTGGATTTGCTATAATCTTATCATACTGTGCAACATCACACTTCGTGAAGTCATCTCCAAGAATACATATATTATCCTTTTTCGATAGAATCTCCTTATTCTCCGGCATAAGTTCATAGCAATCTACAATTACGTCCGGACAGCTTCGATGAATCGCATCTGTGATAGCACCAGTACCAGCACTGGGTTCCAGAATCTTTTCATCTTCATGCACGCCACCGGCCAACATAACAAGCCAGTCGGCTACTTCTGGAGGTGTTGCAAAAAACTGGAAGTCCTGCTGAAGGTTACACCTCTTACCCTTGTGTAGTATTGAGAAAACTCTCTCAGCATTAAATGGAAATGTAAATCCCTGTACCTTACCGCCCATCCAACTACCTCCGGCTTCTTCAATCCATTTCTTTGCTTCAGCATAGGACTTCTTATTAAATTGTACTTGAGGAAGTTTTAAAATATTGTCCTCAAGCGTGCAGTGCATGAGGATTTCCTCCACACTCCATTTACTTCCCGAATCATCTTTATTGCGCTTGTTGTTCTGCTCCAGTTCGTCACACCCCAACAGACGGTTCAACGACTTCTGCACTTTCACACTTATTTCTGCCATCCTTGACATCCATTGCAGGATTGCAGTCATAAACTCCAAATCCACATGTCCGGTCTCATCGTAAATGTTTTCCCGGTCTATCAATTCCGGAAGGTTATCCATGAACATGAAGCTACCATACAACGCTTCTATTAAATTCTTTTTTCTGTTCGTCATAACTTTTCTGTAAATAAATTCTTGTCGTATCAATACTTCCGTGTCCCAACAGGTCTGCCAACTGTACCACGTCATTGTTCTTTTTCAGATACATTTTTGCGAAGAAATGCCGGAAAGCATGAGGATGCATCTTGCTTCTATCTATTCCGCACTTATCGCCCCAGTCTTTCATTGACTGGCACAAGCTCCTCTGTGTCAGCCTTCCGCACTTACCAACTGCTACATATCCTGTCTTGTGACTCTCTTTTACGTATGCTTTTACTTCTGCCTGTAACTGCCTGCTGAAAAAGAACCTCCGGTACTTGTTGCCCTTTCCCTTTAGAGTGACTTCACCGGAAAGGATGTCCTCCCATTTGAATTGGAAGAACTCGCTTACCCTCGCCCCGGTTGTAGCCAGTATCTTGATGAAGAAGTACCTGTCCCTGTTAGGACAAGTTTTCAAATACTCAAGCAGCCTGTTGTATTCGGCTTCTGTCGGAACATTCTCCGTATTCAACTCCTTTTTGAACTTTGGTCGCTTCAACTCTATCGGCTTCTTCATCCATTTGCTGAAACGTTCAAGTGCGGTAATACGTAGGCGTATTGTTCTGGGAGACAATCCCTCATCCTCCAGCATCCGTACAAAACGCTTGTAATTGTCAACTGATACCTCGTTGGCGTATTCGAAATATTTCTTAATTGAAAATGAATATATTTCAATAGTGTGTGGAGAGTAATCTTCATCCTGCGTAAGGTAATACACAAATTCATTCATCAGTTTCATGTTCTTTTCTGAAACATCGCTTAGCTTCTCCAGAGGTTTAACATATTTCTCTTTTCGTGTGCGTGAATATCCAATACCAAGATAATTGAGGAACCCACATAGAGCATCTTTAATGTATGGCTTATCAGATAATTCAACGGCATTCTCTCTGATATAAGCCTTGTATCCTTTACGGTTTACCTGATAATCACTTTCAAGGAATAACTTTACAGCTTTAATGGTTTTACCAATAACCTCATAGCTTTTATCGGTACTATACAAGTGGGATACGTATTCTATAAATATTTTTTTATTTACTTCTTCCATATCAAATCGTCGTTACACAATCAAAGTCTTTCCCATACATGATATAGGCTCCACGTTTCCGAAGTTCGTTCACCAGCTGCTCGTTGGTGTATCTGGCCAGCCGTCCATGAAGCCTGTCCTGTTTTCTTCTTTCAGACGTGTGTCTGCTCTCACATAACCGGCACCTGCTGGTGTAATGGGTACCGGATTTCGTTTCATAGGCACGGAACTTTCTTTCCGGAAGGTTCCGTCCACACTCGATACAAACTTTCATGATGCAGCCCTCCTGATTAATCCCATGTTACGGTTTACAAGTTCGATTATACGGTTATGGTATGCGCTTGTTTTATTACAGGCCGCTCGTGATTGAATTACTTTAAATGTCTTTAATGATACCTCAACAGTTTCCATACGTTCTCCGTTTACTTTTGCTGATAAGATAAGACTATCCTTTTTCTTGTAGTATTCATTTTCATAGACACAGTGATGCATGCTGTCACCTTCATCTATGAACTCTAACACACTCTGTAAGACTTGGATTGATAGTTCTCCGTCTGTTATTCTTATTCCAAAGAACTTCTCTTTTTCTTTTACGTAAACCTTATTCTCCTTTTCTGCTTTTTTGCGCTTCTCTTCTTCTGTTACTTTCTTTTCTATCTTTTTATATGAGGCTAGTGCAATTTCATGCGCTTTGTACAAATCATCTGGGCAAATAAATTTGGGGTTGTGAATGTCTTTCCCGGTCATATTCATGAACGAAAGCGTATCAAAGTATATTGATGCATCAGTTATCACATAATGGTTTCTATGACAGATATTCATTTGCGGCATATATTCCAAATCTTGTTTATTACTCCTTACCATCCAAAGGAATACATCGTACTGTCCTTGTTTTACTATTGTCTCTGCATGCCTTGATACCAGCAGCATCTTCATACACTCTACAACTGACACGTATGGCAACTTCTCTATAGCTTTGCACCATCCGTATTTTCGTAGTTTTCTTGTGATGTTATAGTCTGGATAGAAATAATTACCAGTCACATCGAACACGTCTTCAAGTACATAATATCCATTACAGCTTTTATTGTGTTTTCTTATTACATATTCTGTGTCGTAATACCATTTGAAGAAATTTACTCCACGAGTGTACCTCTTTGATACGATTATCTCTTCTCCATCTGGTGATACCCAATTCTGATAAACTTCATTTATGGTATATTTTGTTGGATACCCTTTGTGGTTTATTCGTTGGACATAAAATGTTCTTATTACCTGCCATTTATTGTAAGTATGCACCACAGAGTAATATTTCGATTCTGTCAGATTATCTTTCTGTTGATTTTGTTCTAATATGAGATGATTCAGGCAGCTGCACTGATACCCTAATTCTAAATCCACCTCCAATATACCAGGAATCTGATATTCTATGTTACCACAGCAATGGCACCACACTTCACCGCTTTTCTTGTAGTATCCGGTTGATGGGAATATAGTCTTTGCATATTCTTTTTCTTTTTCGGATATAGGTCTGAGGTGTGTACTCATTTCAAGCACTAAGTTATTCAAGTTTATTCTTTCCATAGTTACATATCAAATAGTGACAGTTGTCTTGAATCAAATATCTTTTGTAGTTCCTGCTTCGTTTTCTTTCTTGCAGATTTTTGTTTCACCGGCTCCGGCTTTTCTTCTTTGACTGGTTCTTGTACTACTGGTTCCTGTACTGTGGTCGGGGCAACTACCTCCACACGTTCTTTCACATCTTTAACCTTAATGTCATCCTCGTCGTAGTAATGGACTGCCCATCCGTATACGGTTGCATCATCCACCCCGACTGCATTTCCTTCCTTTGCCAGCTTCCTGGCTTTCGAGTAGATATACTTGATACATTCCTCGATACTCTTGTTCGCTTTCCTGTAGGTTTCGGCAAAGAGAGAATCAGTCTTTGCACGATTCTCCAAATACGCCTGGATTGTTGTTTCAAAATTTGAACTTGACATAATAGTATTTCTTTAGTTCCACCTTTGAGGCCGGTTGTTGATTCTCTCCAAGTAAGCAGCTATCTTCTTCTCCGCATCCTCACTGTTGCGGACGAAAATTCGCGTCCGTGTCTTGTCGCCTGGGATAGCTACGTACCTTCCATGTTTCTCCAATTCCCGATTCTGGGCGATTTTCAGTTCGGTTCCAGAAGGGTTCTTCTCCAAATCCACTTTACGTGGAAGCATTGGGTCATTTTCCGTTATCATTTTGCAAGATATTTGTTGATTATGTTACTCACTACAAGTCCGGCTTCATCACACATCCCGGCAAAGTTGTCAGACAGTGAAGCGTTTTTCTCTTCATCCGGTATTCGTACTATGCTTCTCAGTTCTTTCAGTACGCGTTTCACCTGAAAAACTACCTGAGCATCTATTCCGTTTGATTCAAGTTCAGACTGGAACTCCAGTGCCGCACCCTCAAGTAAGTCTGAATAGATGAACAGCTTGTGCATCTTGCGAAGCATTTCTACCTTGAACTCCGGGGTATAGCCCTGAAGAAGTTCTCCCAAGGAATGCGGTTCCACCTCTCTTTCAAGGGAGTCAATCTTGTTCTTGATTTTCTGTGCTTTGGCAAAGTTCATGGATGAAATCAAGGCGATATACTTCTTTCTCAGTTCATTGAGCTTTCTTTCTGATTCTTGTCTTGTCATTTCTCTACTTTTCTGATGATTAAATACTTTGGCTCACCCTTGCGGAGATTGCTTAATGTCTCCTCGTCAACCTCTGCTTCTGTGAGTCCGTTCACGTTCATGTATTGTGGGAGACGGTATTTCTCACGTAACCTCCTGATCAGGTTCCAGTCACGAGTTACCCAGTTGATTGTGATTTTCATATCATTTTCTCAGACTTTCACCGCTGAAGAGGACGGTTTTCGTTATCGCCCTCAGCCGGTCAATGGTTCTTTCCCCATATTTCTCTCTCAGCTCGTCTATCGTGAGATTGGTGGTCAGGATAAGAAGCTTTCCTTTCTTCTCGGCTTCGTCTGCCAGCTCAGCGAATGCAAGCCTTTTTTCGCCGTATTTGACGCTAAGATTCTCTGTTCCTATATCGTCAACGTAGATGATGTGTTTTTGCTTCACAGCGTCTAAATCTGCATTCATCTGCTGTGCATCGTAGCAGCTTACCACCTTGCGGCAGTAATGGTTAAGAACCAAAGGGAGAATCTTTCCGCAAATAAGGGTCTTTCCGCGTCCGCAGTTGCCGAAACACAGAAGTCCGCGACCTTCATTGCCGGCCAGCCAGCCTGCCACTTCTTCGTACTCAGGAAGCCATCTGGCATTTTCTCCAGTGAAGTACCTGATACCGGCCCAGAGAACTCTTTTGGCATCCGGAACGGTTACCTGTACGATGTTAGGAATAGGGGAGAAGCCCGTATCTTTGAGCCGTTCGATTGTCTGTTGAAAATTTATCTGTTCCATGTTTACCAGCCTTTCTTGTATTTTTCCGGTGAATTATCCTTCAGAACTATGCCTACATCTGTTTTTGAAAGAGCTTTTTTCTTGGCCTGAGAAACTATCTCATTAAATTTTGAGTTGATGTTTGTCACGCTAAAATTCTCGAATATCCAACCTTCTTTTATGGATAAAAGCAAATATTGAAGTGCATACAGGATTGATTCATCGGCGACATCCATCTGCTTCTGTTCCCGTTGGAACTTCAGTTTTTGAAGCAGCTGGGACATTGCTCCTGCATCCTTGGCCGTCCAGTAATAATCACTTCCGAACAACTGTCTGTAATAGGTTTCAAAAAGGGAACGGGCTTTATAGTTAATGCCCTCCCCCTTGGGGGGTGTGGGGGGAATATTATCATTAACAGTTTCTTTATCTTTCTTTTTCTTATTGCCCTTACCTTGCCCCAAATCTTCAATTTTTTCGGCCATTTTTTGCGACATTGCCCTTAGCTCTGCCCTTAGTTCGCCCATAGACACCTTTAAATCGCTGATTTCTTTATTGTTGTCTATGCCCTTATCTTTGTCCTTTGGATTGTCCTTGATAGGATTGTAGTCATCGTAATTGCATAAGGTTATGACAGTCATGCCCTGTTGGTTACAGGTTGTAATCATCCCCTTCTTCTTCAGTTTGGACAGGAAATATCTGACCTTCTTCTCAGACCATTTCCAACGCTTCATCAGAAACGATATGGATGCTGGATATTGACCTCTTGAATAAGAGATTTCCCGACCTCCGATGAGTTCGCTGTACGCCTCGCCGGTTGCATCAAATCGTGCTGACTGAATCAAGTCAAGCCACGCTTCGCATTCCGAAAACTCACGGGCTACTTTCCACATTTCATTCGAGAAAAACCTGCGGCTTAGCCTCAAAAATCCTTCTTCCATAGTTTCAGAATCTTACGTTAGTCAACTGTCTGCTATTGGAGTACACGGCCCATTTGCCGTTTCCGCTATCCACCAGGCGTAAATCCTTGACTTCGCCAAATCGTTTCAAATTCCCGCAAAGGTCAACGATCCAGCCAGCCTCCTTGTTAGGATGCGGACGGATAGCACGACCGACTATTTGGTACCATAGAGCTAAAGACATCGTCGGACGGGCCATGACAATCGTATCCAGTTCAGGATAGTCAAATCCGGTAGTAAGTACACCTACATTGGCAACGACCGGTATCTCTCCAGCCTTGAACGCTTCAAGGATATGTTCACGTTCTTTCTTCGGTGTTTCTCCTGAAACGATGGCAGTTCCGGGAATGGACCAGGTAAGGCGTTCTGCTTCCTTCAGAAAACGAGTGAAAACCAATATACCTTTTCGTTTTACACCGCTCTTGGGATTCATAAGCCTTTGGACGATACTTACCAGAAACCCGTAGAAGTCGATACGCTCATACTCTTTTACTACAGACTTGTCCGTGTAGTCGGCTCCGGTAGTGTTCACCTTCAGGTTAAGTTCGTTCCATCCCAAAGGATTCATCGGATAATAGTTCAGCTTCGAAAGATACCCCATATCCAATAGAGTAGAGATTTGAACCTGATAGATTACCTCAGAGAACACGCGCGGGCGTGTGCGTGTGATGAACTTCAACATGCTGCCGAAATCCCTGCTTGATGAAAGACGGTAGGGCGTAGCCGTCAATCCAAGAACTTTACATTTCAGCATCGAAAGAAATCTCTTGTACATTCCGTCTTTCGGGTTAACCAGATGGCACTCGTCGATGATGATATTCTGAAAATGCTGGAAGAGTTCCGGATGGTTGACTACGCTTCCGATAGTGGCGAAAGTTATTCTTGAAATCTCCTTTCGCCCGAATGAGGCAGAGTAGATGGAACAGTCCAGAACACCATACGAACAGAGCTTCAGATAGTTCTGTTCGAGTATTTCTTTACTTGGCTGAAATACCAGCGTGTGCCCTTCAAGACGGCTGGCGATGTCGGCAATCACAAGACTCTTGCCGGCTCCGGTAGGCAGCACCATGATGGCATTGTTCTTCTTGGCCCTGTTAGCAAAGAAGCTGACTGCTGCATTACTGGCCTTCTGCTGGTAATCCCGTAAAACATAACTCATAATCCTTTCTCCTTACTCAGTTTGTCTCCCAAAGCCTTGTAATACTTGGTGAGTTCGATTAATTCAAAATCAGTCCATTTCTTCGCCTGGCTTGCTCTCCATGCCAGCTTGTCGAATCGTAGCTGGCCGATTTTAGCTTTCAGGTTCTTTTCATATTGTATCAGATGGTCGGCACTGAATCGGTTGCACGCCCGGCATTCTGCGTGGGCGTTGTCCTCGTCAAAGCGTGTGGCCATGTGGCGGCGCGAATGGAAGTGTCCGCAATCGGCCTGTTCGTATGGCTTTATCTGGCCGCATGATATACAGCGGAAATACCCGTTCGGCATACAATCACGAAGCCGGATATAGCGGCTGAAAACTTTGTCGAGTTTGGCCACTAAATCCGGCTTCTTCTTAATCTTGATACCTGCCTTGTCAAATAACGGTAAAGGCTTTTCTTTCTTCTTTGTTTTTCTTTTTATGTAATATGGCATTATTAAATTATAAATTTAAGAAGGGGCATATCCTTCCCAAAAAGAAGTGTAATGTGTCTAATTTTAACTTAATCATAAAAGATTGGATATGCCCCAGTTATTTATTATCTTTGTCTTTGTCTAATTTTAATTTTTTCAATTATGGGTAGATTTACAAACGAGCAATTATTAAAATTGCAACAGAATTTGAAAGTTGGCAGATGTCCTAATTGTGGATATGAAGGTAATAAGGATGTATGTCCAGAAGAAATGCACCTTGTCTCTTTAGACATTGATTCAAGACATACAGTAGGGCTCGAATCTTTAGGTTCATATCCAGTAGTGATGGCAGTATGCCCTAATTGTGGTTTTATTTCACTTTTTAGTAAGAAATTTTTGTGTAGATAATCTACAATTTAAAACCCATCCGTCTCCCTTTACATTTATTCTTAAAGGAGACGGATATTTTCCTTTATTATTAATTCCTTTTCTCATATTATTCATAATTTTAGTTTGTGGTACCGGCAGGATTCGAACCTGCATGAGTTGTCAGTTCTTTGCATCTATGGATTGACCGTCCAATCATTGAGCATAGCGTCTACCAATTCCGCCACGATACCAATGCCCGGCTTTCCGGGCGTTTATTCATGCTATTTCGTTATTTTTAAAAACTCAGGGGCAATTCCATAAAGTGGTGTACGGCCATCCCATTTATCTATGAATTGCTTATAGAGTATTTCTTTAGTCAACCCACGTGATTGAATGATAGCCTGTTCTGTTTTTAATTGCTCCAATTCGTTGCGTTTCTTCTGCTCTGCAATCTGCTGGTCTAATACAGATATATTGGTATTCACCTCATTACGACTATCAATCTTCTCACGCACAGCCTTTGAAAATTCAAGCTGTGCAGAAAAAGTCAGCAATTGAAGCCCTCTTTTCTCAAATTCTTTATCCACAATCTGCTCCAACCGCTTTTCAAAAAGAAGAGAACCACCGTCAGCCATTAAACTGTCTGTCTTGTGCTTACGGCTTTCTTCTTTGATTAAATCATAAATACGAGGTTCAAGTATATTATCTTCAAGGCTTTGCATAAACCCGTCTTTTCCTGATTCTGTATTAGCTTTATCTATATGTTTGTTATCGAATACAACATCTATAGCTCTATTCTTGATAACTTTATAAGAATAAGTAGGACGTGCGTTAAATTCAGTGTTATCAGCAGCCTTCAATGTGACAGGTTCAGCAAATTCCCCTCTTTGGTCAAACAATGGAACTTGAAACAATTCAGTGCCCCATTCCCAAGTGGAAACTTTACCGGACACTACCTTAAAATCCTCTTTTCCTTGCTTCCCATAGTTCTCCATTAGAACACCGGCATAATTAGGGGCTACTCTTTCGCATGAAGCAAATACCACTAAGGTCATACAGACCAACATTAGATTAATCAATCTTTTCATTCTTCAAATTTTTAATTAGTTTATAAACGAAATAAATCACTGTGGCTGATATTATTACCACGCCCAGCCAAGCGTTGAGGTGATTGAATATTCTGTTTCCGATAGATACTCCGACTACCAGAAACAGAATTAAATAAATTTGCTTTCTCATTGTTACACCTCAATGATTACGATGTCAGGTGCAACACCTTTGATTGCTTCAACCTGTTTGTCAATCACCTTATTCTTGTATTCTTCAATGGCCTCATTCGCACCGGCAGAAACCAAAGAAAGGGAAACTTCCCGTCCGTCCACATCGGCGTAGATTTCAACTTCGATTTCTTCACAGGCAAAACCTTTGAAAAGAGGGATATTCAGTTTGAACGATTTTGGCAGATTGGAATCAACCACTTGAGAATAGTTATCCGTCTTGTTTCCGTTTTCCTCTTTACTACGTTCTATATCCTGGTTTACTTTCGCCTTGAAATTCTTCAAAGTAGAAACCAGCATCATGTTCTGTGATTTGTCTTTGAAGAAAGCACGGTGCATCTTGAAGAACTGGGATAACTTAATAGGTTCCCATTTCCTTTCCGCATTGATACCGAACTCCTGCATTTCCTTTGAAGCCTGTAAAACTCCACTAATTACTGTCTGGTAATAATTGGTTTCATCAATAGTCAAAGCCAGACACATCTTATCACGGTTCACAATGATATTGGCCGATTTCTGATTAATCAGTTCGACACGCTTTTCCAGCCATCTGAAGGGTGCTTCTATCGTTCCATTGATAACTACTCTCTCCGGTTCTTTCGGGTCAAGGGCTACGGATGCTTTACCTTCTCTCAATACTACTTCGATGGGGGTACCATTGTACTCTTTCGGTACTACCAAATTGATTTTGTTTTCACTCATGATTCTGTTCCAGTTTTACGGTTAATACTAAATACTGTCTTCTGCATTTCTTGTGGCATGATTGGGCGGCTATAAACCTGTTCACCTAACTTGTTGTAGAATCCTACCATCTTTTCTTTATGGTATAGGAATTTTGCACATTCTTCATTCTCGACGAACTCCGAACCTCTTTTGATGTGGTCCAAAAGTTCCTGTTTTTCTTCATTCAAAGGCTTTAGGCGTTCTTTGAAACTCTCCATAGCCTCTTTCTTCTCCATCTCGACATCGTTGATGGTGATAGATACCTCAGCCAATGTTTCTTTCTTCTGAGCCAGTTCTTCGGGGGTGAATCTGTGGGTGTAGCCGATTTTCTCCACTGCATCGGCGTTGTCCTGAAGGAACTGCCATCGTTCCTGCTCAGGAATGTCTTGTCCTAAAAATTTGTCCATAATTATCTATAACTTTTTACACCGAACCTATTATAAATCTTTTTAGCGGTACCCATACCATTATAAACAGGGATGAAACTTCTTTGTAAGGCCTTCTCTCTTTGATGAATGCCGCTTGAATTAGGATTAATTGACTTCTCTGGATTAAAGAATCTTGCTACATCTTGGGGAAATTTTCTTTTTTTCATAATCTCAAAATTTTAGATAAACTCTTTATTACGTTCGATTTCTTGTTGTGCAAAAATTGGCATCTGCTGTTCGTTGGCAGCATATCTTACGGTTTATAATCTCGTTTATATATCCATCTATATCCTCCAGCTGTTGAATGCTTTTTTACAGCACGCCATATGCCACCATGATGAATACCAGTCTGCCTTTCTGCTTCATTTGTTGAGGGATATTCATTAACAAAATTGCCGTCTAAATCCAACTGTACGACAGGTATAGAGCATTTACCATTTTTATTGGCATTACCTATTTTTTGAGAATGCTCTTTTGATAGATGTTTTCCATAAAAATGATGTTTTGCTCCTATTTTGCATTCACTCAATCTCTTTTTAGTAATCGGGTTATTTTGATTTTCCTTTATTGTTACCCATCTTAGATTTTCAACTCTATTATCCGTTCTATTTCCATTTATATGGTCTATACACGTCTTTCTTAATACATTTTCAATAAAGGCGGCTGCAACAAGCTTGTGAATAGGAATTGTTTTCCCTTTACTGTTCTTTTTTAAACAAACTGTTAAATAGCCATACTTATTAGGTCTTGGTTTGATACTAACTCCTTTTCTGAAAATAACTTGTTTATTTTTTAGATAAGGAGCATCATACCATCTGTCTTTTGACCTGACATTGCCTTTATTGGATACTTGGTAATATTCTTCATACCCTATAATATCCTTCCAAACTTCTTCCATAAGAATAGTTTTATAAAAATTCTTTATTATTTTCTATTGCCTGTTGGATATGGATTAAAAAATCACGTTCAGAACTACTTGGTAAGTAAATACCGGCCACAGATGCGCTCCAGTTACGAAAGCGGTCAATGCTCAAAGTCATTTCACCTGTTGTCAGTTCTGCAGAACTTCGCAGATAGGTTACTTCCTTGCCTTTCTTGTTGACCGTCTTTCTCTCAAACAAATCACGGTTGCAAGTCCTTTTGTAGAAGTCTATCTTTGCTTCATCAAGGCTGCAACCGTACTCACTGCCGAAATACCCTAAAAGCAGATGCAAATAGCTGTTCTGGGATAGCGTGCGGTTAGGGAGCTTCTTTCTCACTTCCACAACTGCATGCTCCTGGAACAGCTTGTTTACATAAGCCTTGAACTTGGGTATATCGTATTCATTCTTCAGATTGAATATGCTCATAGGCTAGAACGGTAAGTCATCTTTGGGATTTCCATTCGCATCTACATCAGGTGGAAACGCCTGTGCCATGGTTGGCGTTTGTGTCGGTGCCGGTTGCTGTGCTGGCACGGATGCTGGCTGGTGCATTGGCTGACGGCCTTCCAGTTTATAGCAGCGGATGGACACCATGCGTTTTAGTTGTCCGTCCTGATTTGTCCATTCCCGACCTTGCAGGGAAAAGGAAACCGTTATTACATCACCGGTTCTGAACTGGTCAAGTTCGGCACATTTGTCACCACTTACTTCAAGTGGCAGGACGTTCTCGTACTGGCTTCGTTCACCTGTATAGGGGTCATAGGTTGTGGCATCAAGAATAAATTCACGTTTCACAAACGGGTTGCCACCGCTTTTGGATGGGATTTCTTGGGGCTGGCCAATATAGACCAGCCGTCCGGTTATTTGATTAGGCATAATATATAGATAGAAGATTTGACGAATTAACTCTAATATCCATCAGAATTTTTCGCCGTTCATTTGTTATCAATGCGTAGGCACAATCTCTAGTAAGATAGGTCAGAAGTCCATTTTGTTCACCTCTAAGCTCATAAATCCTTCCATTGTATTCAATTTCATCCATTTATCTAGTCTTCTGCAAAAATTTTCTTATCGGTTATCAAATCTCTGTTGTCATTCAAGAACCGGATAAAGTCCTCACAATGATTTATAAGGATAGGTATATCCCGTGCCGGTACGAAAGTGTAGCTTTCAGTATAGGTTGATTTGAAGTCCGTAACATTATACTCAAATGACCTTACATCACTTCCGTTCTGCATCAGACAGTATGGATAAACCATGTGCTGCCAGTGGTCTTTGAACTTACCTACATAGTAACTTCCGGTAGTCTTGATGTCATGTACTGACATCGGCATCAGTTCATCTATATAACCATATAGAAGAACTCCTCCGAAGCATGTTGGCAAAACTGCTTCAACCCGTTGCTGGGTCAAGGCCCCTTTGTAATAGTCTGCAAACTCACGGCAGATTGAGATAGGGAAATCGAACTGACGGCATTTATAGGTGGCTCTCAGCCCGACCAATGTCTGTCTGCCATCCTGCATGTCTGACAATAGTCTTTCCACCTGTACCTTGTCTGATTTCCTGTTTTCAACCATACAGTCGACTACCTCATTGAAAGCCGTTCCCTTGTCGGCTGCTTCACTATCAAACGGGACACGGTTTATAGTGTCAATCAGGCTCTGAAACTGCTGCTGTCTGAACTCTTCGGGGGTATGTGGGGGATTCTCACTGAATCCCCAATACCTTTCCCAGATGGCATCACTTTTCAGATAGCTTGTAAAGGCATCCAAAAGTGTAGCATAGAACTTGAATTTAGGCTGCTTTGTCTGCATAAGTCTTTGTCTCTTTATCGAATACCAGCCCGAGAGCTTTTACTTTTGCTGAAAACAGATTTCTGGCCATATTCAAGGAACTGCCTACATGCTCAAACTCATTAATTCTTGACGCAAACTCATTTGCAGAACTGGCATCAGTAATAAGTTCGATGTTCTCTTTGATTTCAGCTATGACCTTATCATACCTTGCAGCTTCTTCTTTCTTTACCTGCAACATGCTCAGGTAGGGCATAATTACCTTTGCAGTGATAAAGTCGTTCTTGGCAGTGGGATTTCCATTCTTGTCAAGAATTGTAGGCACCTGCATCAGTCCCGGCAAATTGCAGGTGTTTTTCCCGTCATTTCTTGATGTGGGGTCAAATGTGATTGTACGCTTCTGCACACCGTTCTCATTGCGCATTTCCAGATACCCCAGCAAATCAAGTTCCGTAACAATAGAGTTGTACGATTTTTCTCTTAAAGCAGGTATGAACACGGTGTCGTCACCTTCTTTCCGAGTGTCACGGTGGGCCACAAACACTACGTTCTTGTTAAGTGATGAAAGGGTTCGTGTCATCCATGAGAACTCAGCGTTGATACCTCCCCAGTCCTTGATTTGCGGCTGTCGTGTACCGCATTTGTAAGAAATGATGAAATCCATCATCTTTCCGATGGTGTCCACAACTATTGTCTGATAGGCCGAAAGGTCTTCCTGCAATACCTGTTGTACATCCTGCCATGAACTTACCTGTACGATGTCTATACCGTCCAGATGTGCCATATTCACACGTTTCACACCATTGTCAAAGTCGAGCAGCAGCGGTTTCGGTGCGCTCAATGCTACTGTTGTCTTACCCATACCTGCCTGACCGTAAATCATCATCTTAACGGTGGAAGGAATTACTAATTCATTGGATTTCTTAATCAAACTCATAACGCAATAGTTTTAAAGTAATATATTAATACATCAATTTTGCATGTTTTATCACGTCCCAGGCATTACAAGCCCATCTGCTGTGTGGCACGCCTTCTTTGGTCTTGTATCTTATTCTTCCGGATTCGCACAACTCTTTCAGCCTTTTGAGACCGCCTACTATCGAAGCTGCTTCGTATTTCCCGAAAGACTTGTTGTTTAAGACGATTTTCAATACATCTTCGTTTATCATAAGCATTTTATTTTAAGCAGATAATTGCCGAAAAACCCGGATACTCTGTTGCTGATACCCGGTATTTCACGTCCATTTTGTTTTTAAGTGTCCCGATCAAGCGGAGGTCACGATTGCGGCGTGATGCTTCCAGTTTGATTCCGGTATGCCGTTTCTTGTCATAGGGAACCTTGTAGATGTCCCCTTTCTTCATTTCATCAAAAAGACGTACTGTCTGGTAGTTTTCGTCTACTGTAATTTCTCTAACCATAGTTTAAGTATTTGATTGTTTGCTGGCAGAACGGGACTTGAACCCGTGACTTCCATGCTAACCCTTACATGGTGTTCTACCGCCTGAACTATCTGCCAATAAAAATGCCGGACTTTCATAGCCCGGCATCTACCCATTTTCTATAACCCATAAAAACTAATCGACTAAGACAACCAGCGATTTGACCATGTTCTTGAAGTTGTCAAACTTCGATTCAATCTTTTTCTTTTCTTCCATATAATACAGCATTGATTTTTTGTATTCCTCTGATTCGCGTTGCAGATTCTGTGTGTATGCCACGAGTTCATCATGCGTCATACCCTGTAATTCCTCATTTGTTTTCATGTCTATTCTTTTTAATGTTCTTGATTTCGGTTTCTATCTCCTTGTCGAACAGCTCCCGTCTGTCCAGTTCCCTTGAGCGTGCCGCCAGAATGGCACTGATGTCCGCAAATTCATCGCAGATGCTCTTTATTACCTTTTGAAGCTCTTCCATCCTTATCCATTTTATAAGCGGCCCAGAAGCCAGTTATTACAAACCCTGAAAATCCAATCCAATAGACCGGATTCAAATCCTGATTGAAGTGCATTACCAGAACGGACAATGCACAGAGAAAAAGTTGTATTTTCATAACCGTGTGTATTAAATATCGTTCCCGTGGGCGTTCCGGTGGTTGCCTTACTGCTTATCAAAGGTCTGGTAAGCCACGGGTATATATAGTTCATGCTGGTGTCTAATCAGTGAAGATTGTCTTTGTAGCCGGCCTACGGCCACCTGCAATCGTATAAGTGTCTTTTTGTTATCTGTGTGATTCGTATGCTGCGTTTGCTTAGTGCAGCCCTTTACTCATACTCTTTTCACACAGCCGTTATCGCTACTCAGTCGTCCGTTTCACGTCAGGCTTAACGGTAAGCCTAAATTTCCATCATGTCAAAGAACCAATCAAGTAGAACCCTGCCCGATTCTCGCTATCGGTTGCCGTTCAGTCCGTCAGCAGGGTAGGTGAGTTACCAGTGCGTCACTGCCATGCCTTGTGATAACTGAAGGTTAATGTAGTCCATGCCATCATCTTCAGGCAGGTTGTATTCTTCAAGAAGGGCTTCGTATTTGTCCACCTCTTCAGTAAGTGCTTTGATGTATTCTTGCTTGCTGTCAGCATTGAAAGCCCTGCGTAAAGTTTCTTCATCTGCGTTGTAGGCGAAATTCAGGTCTTTGTTCAGCCCGTCAAGTTCTTCTTCGATTTCGTGGCGTGTCATAGTCATGCGATGTTTAAAAGGTTGTCAAATTTTATATTTCCATTGATAGCCACCAGCCGTTGTCGTTTTTCCGATACAGCAGCAATAGATGTTTGAAACACTTACACCTGTTCTTCGTGAGGCTTCATTCAAGCTCTTATATTCTGCTATAACTTCACCATCTATAATCTGCAAACATGCTTTTTGATTGTACATTGGTTTGCCATTTCTCAGCGTCTTGTGATAATGTTCTGTATTTTCGTGTGGTGTACACCATTCAAGATTTTCTAATCTATTATCCATTTTATCGCCATTGATATGATTGATATACTCTTTTCCTTTTACCTTTTGAAGAAATGCTTTTGCCACAATCCGGTGGACACTCTTTGTATAGCCAATTCCATTCTTATATATCGTTACCATGGCATAGCCATTTCCATTTTTTGATGGTGTAATTTCTTTGAATATTCTACCATCAGAAGAGACGAAATAATCTGTCTCTTCTTCATTGTTTGATTCGAGAACTATTCTTTTTATATCCATTATGCTATGTTCAATAAGTTGGCTTTTTTAAATGATCGCCAAGATTGTTTTTCGGTATCAAAGTATATTGCTACTGTGTCATTCTTCTTTCTGCTTTCACCTGATGTGGCTGGTATCAGATTTTCTTTCAGCGTGCCGTAGGCTTCACGAACAGAACCATCTACCTTTTTGAAGTAGAACTTTACGATTCTTTGCTTCATTGCAGCTTTCAGCTTCATGTTTGCCCAGGCGCATTTCATTGCTTCACTCATAGAGAAACCGTTTCTCTTTACCAACTGCCATGCAAGGCTCATAATCTCGTGTAATAAATTCTTTTTCATAATCGTGTGAGGGTTAGTTGTTTTTTACTATATTTGTTTCGTACCTAAGTTTCGATATGCAAATATAGATATAATATCTAATATTGCAATCTGTAAATCTAATTATATTTAGATATTAACTCTAATTAACGCGAAATATGGATTTAAAGGGCAGATTAATTGAATTTATTGAATATAAAGGTCTATCTGTGCAGTCTTTTGAGCTTCAGTGTAGTCTCAGCAATGGTGCTGTTTCAAAAATGGGTAATAATACAAGAAGAAGTACAATAGATAAAATATCTAAATCGTATCCAGAACTAAACACAAATTGGCTGCTCACAGGTGAAGGCAGTATGTTATTAAATGGTCTTGATTCAGTTCCTAAAAAGAGTTTTACTGAAGGTGTACCTTATTATAATGTGGATTTTATAGGAGGGTTTGATATTGTCTTAAATGACCAGACTGCAAAACCTGAATACTTGATAGATTTCAAGAAATACAATGAAGCTACTTGCTGGTGTAATGTTACAGGCCATTCAATGGAACCTGAGATAACTCATGGAGATATTATTGCGTTAAAGAAAATAGAAGATAAGTCTTTTCTTCCATTAGGTGAAGTGTATGCAATAGTGACAACCAACGGAATGCGAACAATCAAGAGATTAGGCCCTTCAACCGATCCGAAATGCTATACGCTGGTTCCTACAAATAAATCTCCGGAATATGGTATTCAGGAACTTCCTAAGAATATGATAGAACATATATATCAAGTTCTTGGCTGTATGAAAAGATTATAAATAATTTATATGAATTTATATATGGTAAATATTACTGCAGAACTAAATGACCAAAAGCGAAAAGTAGATTTTAATTCTTATGATATGAGTGTAAAAGAATTAATATCTATGGTCAATGACAATATTATAGATATTGCACCAGAATACCAAAGGCAATTTAGATGGGATGATTCTAGACAATCTGCACTGATTGAGTCTATTTTTTTAGGTATTCCTGTTCCCTCATTGTTTATGGCAACAAATAATGATGGGACTTGGGAGGTAATTGACGGGGTGCAGAGACTTAGTTCTATCATTAACTTCGCTGCAGATGCAATTTCTGCTGCAAGGGCCAAAATCAATCGGGATATTCCGCTTACTTTATGTGAATTAAAAAAATTGGAAAGTTTTAATGGTTTAAGATTCCCCGATTTACCTCGATCTCTCCAGATTGACTTCTTGTTGAAACCCATAAAAATTACGACATTAAGTGATAAAAGTGATAAATCTGTAAGATTTGATTTGTTTGAAAGATTAAATACAGGAGGAATTAAATTATCAGACCAGGAAATCAGAAGTTGTATTTATCGTGGAAGGTTCAATGATTTTATTAAAGCCCTTTCTGAAAATCCATCTTTTAATTCTGTAATAAAGCTATCAAAATCTTCTGAAAATGATGGAACAAAAGAAGAGTTGATATTAAGGTTTTTTGCTTATCTTAATGGTAGAGATAAGTTTGAACATAGCGTTGTTGGATTTTTAAATGATTATATGGAAAGTGCAAGCAGAAATTTTGATTATAATAATAATGAAAGAATTTTCTGTAGAACTTTTGAGGAGTTAGCACGGTTAGATCACGGAATAGTAAAAACAAGAACTCGTTCTGTTACCTCTATTATATTATTTGAAGCTGTTAGTGTTGGTGCTGCAGAAGCTATCAAAGAACAAGATCAGATTAATCTTGATGGTTTTTATCAATGGGTGATGAATAGAGATTTTAATAATCTTATAACGGGGGCTACCAATACAAAGAACCGTGTCAATTCTAGAATAGAATACTGCAAAAATAAATTTTTAGAAGAGAATGTTTAGTGACATTAATGCTGAATCAACTAGAAGATTAACAGAAGCCAAATCTTTAGTACTATTAATTAAAAATGAAGATTTGATGCGGTCATTAAATTTAGATTCTAAGGTACATAAAGGTGCATTCTTTGTGTTATTATATGGGGCTTTAGAATATACGATTACTGCAGTTGTGCAAAGATGTATTAGTATCTTAAATAAAAGACAATATGACATACATGCATTGAAACCAACATTATATTCGCTTATATTTCACAAAGAATGTAACGCTATAATGGATGCAAGGGATAAAAAATGGACTAAAAGATATGAATTATTTTCTCAGCTTGGAGGAACTAAAATAGCAAACATTGAAGATTGTTTGTTTCCTACAAGTATTGGCAATATAAAATATAGTCAATTAGAGTCCATCTGGAATACTTTTGGGATTACTCATGATGTCGTTACAGATGTAAAAATTAAAGGACGACTTGCAGCTTTAGCTGATAATCGAAATGCAATAGCACATGGAAGAGAATTGGCCTCTGTTATAGGAGGACGATATACAATCAGTGAAATAGAATGCATTTATAATGATATTAATACATACTGCAGTTATATCATTACAGTTTTTGAAGACTATATAACAAATGAAATGTATTTAATCGGCCATTAATAAAATTCTGTGTTATGAGAAAAATATTATTGACTATACTGGCAATATCATTGTTTGGCTGCGGAGGGAACAAGCCGTCCCAGGAACAGAAGGATAAAGCTGACAGATACGTCCAAAGTCTCGTGGATGCCGATATAGGAATCTACAAAGGCGAACTGACCGACGCAAACTTTCTCATCCTTGCCGTAGACGCTTATTCTGGAGCAAACTTTGATGCTTATGCACGTACATACCTGGAAGAAGCACAAGGTAAAGGACTGGAGATAAAAGGAGTCTATATTGTAGACATCAAGAACTGCCAGTTCGGCGATGGCTGGGTATCCGGTGACAGGATAGGGAAGGCATTCAAGTAGAAAAAATGTTCTAATGAGTATCCTTATTTAGCTTAAATTTAATCATAAACAACTGATACACAGTGATTTTATATTATTCTTAGATAATCATTCGTAATGAGTAAGTCGCGGGTTCGAGTCCCGCTTTCGGCTCCGACTTAAAACCGCTTATTCCATGGTGAATTAAGCGGTTTTTCTGTTTTCTATACTCATATTAAACACCCAGTACTATATTGGCGTCAATATTCAATTTCTGGCTGATTTCGCGGGCTACTTTCAAGGTCGGTTCACATTTACCGGAAATATAATCACTCAAGCGTGAAGGACTGACTCCGATTAATTTTGCTAAAGATTTCTGATTAAGTCCCATCTCATACATACGAAGTTTGAGGACATCAACCAGCGTTGGTTCTCCCAGTGCGAAATGCTCCTCAGAATAATCTGCAACGAGATTAGAAAGTAATTCTAACTCTATACTGTGAGGATTATCCAGAGGGGTTTCATCTGTAACCAGTGGAAGTAATTCCTCAACTCTTTTTACTGCCCAATCGTATTGAGCTTTTGTTTCTATCTTTGTCATGGCTCTTGGTTGATCGGTAATTGCCGATTCTGTTTAATTATAAAACTGAACAATCAGCTATCTTATCATACTCGGCATGAGTGCCTATAAAACGAATATAAACGAACTTTATAGTGAATTTTATCACTACAATCAGTCTGTAGCTATTGCCTTTGATATTGAATACATAATGTTGATTACCTATATTATCTACGCTATTAAAGGTCTTTTTTACGTCTGCAAAGCAAGTCCATTCGCTTCTTTTAACTATGGTAGTCCATTCTTGCAAAGCTACTTTTGCATCAGGATGCGCTTCTGCATATTCTTTTATAGCTTGTTCTGTAAATATTCTCATTAGATTCACTCGATTGTCATGTGGCAAAGATAAGAATAAAATTCTGATTTGTAAAATAAAATTCTATTATTTGGAATCATGGTAAGCACTTCTAAAACGCCTAAGCGTTTGCTTTCAAACGTAAAGGCGTTTAAGTTAAAACACAAAGGCGTTTAAGTTAAAACACAAAGGCGTTTTTTCAACCCTGTTTTAAAGGTTGAAAAGCCTATAATTTCTGGTCCGAAATAAGTCGGGCGATGCGTGTCTTGCTCTGCGCTCCTTTGGTAAGCAGGTACACATGCTTGTAGGCATCGCGGTTCAGTTCGGTAGGCGATCCGTTGATGAGGATGATGTTCCGGTCGTTGGCAAACTTCAGGATACCGTTCACGTTGTTCGGATGGAGCTTACCGATTTCGTCCATCATACAGTGCAGCTTGAAGTCCTTGAACTTGCGCGAAGCCCCTTCCTTGAACACGTTCAGCAACATGATGTTGATCATGGCTTTCACCAGGATGTCCGTACCTTCCGAACCCACGTTCGACAGCTTCTCTACGAAGCCCGTGTCGTTGTTGTTCTCGATGATGCGGAAACGCAGCTCGAATGAGTCGTACAGGCGGATGCTGTCGTAGCGGTAGGCGTGAATCTCCTTGATGAAGTCGCGGAGCAGGGCGATGGCCTCCTGCTTTACCAGCTGCTCGTTTTCCGACGAGAAGAGGTTGGTGCCCGGTGTGAGGTCATAGGCATGCTCGTTGTAGTACTTCTGGATGGCACGCAGACAGTTTACCACACGGTTGCTGCTTTCTTCCACCTTCATTTCGATGCACTGGATAACGCCCACGAAGTTGCACGTCTGGAATCCCTTGTTCACCTGACCGATGAGGTCCTGAATATCGTCTTCCGAAGCCGTGAGCATTGAGGTATCCATGCTGATGCGCTTGAAGATGTCGGAGTGCTCGTTGTTGATGCGGCGGACGAATTCGCTGATTTTGTTCTCTTCCACAAAGTCGTGCAGTTCCTCGGCAAAGCGGATGTACTCCCAGTCCTCGGTAAACTTGGTCTTGAACTTGAAGGTATTCTCCTCGTCGAAGTGGCCGGTAAAGAGATTCACCTCCTTGCGCAGACGGTTTTGCAGCGTCATGTACTGGCTGTCCGTGCGGCCCAGTTCGTCAATCAGTTCCAGGCAGGTGCGCGGCGTGTGGATTTCCAGCGTGACGGGGTTCTCGGGATTGAAAATATCCCGATGCGGCTTGTACCAGTCGTAGGCCGAAATCTTGCTGTACGCCTCCAGGTTGGCCTGAAGCTGTGTCACTTCCTTCTCTGCCTGCTGCAGTTCCTTGTTCAGGGCATCAATCTGCTCCTGCAAACCCGAGGTTTCCCGTCGCAGGTTGTCCTTTTCCTGGCTGAGCTGGCGTTTCTGTTCCTCCTGTTCACGCTTCCATTCCGGAATGTGGTCGATGAGGTCGCGCTTGTCCTTCTGGTACTCGATGAGCAGGGTGGCGTGCTCCTTGATGAACTGCAGTTCCCGGTCGATATCGCGCAACTGACTGCTAATCTGTTGCAGACGTTCGGTGTCGGCCCCCTGCGAGTGCAGTTCCTGCTTCATCTGGCGCTCGTATTCGGCTTTCTCCGTGGCGATGCGCTGCTGTTCTTCCTTATCCTCCAGGCGGATGCTGCCGGCCTGTGTATCCTTCTCGTGCGCGATGTCCTGCTGCACTCGGTTCCATTCCTGCTTCAGCTGGTTCAGCTTCTCGCTCTTTTCGCGGTTCAGGTTGTTCAGTTTGCCGTCAATTTCCTTCAGTTCTGCGGCGATGCGTTGCTTTTCCTCTTCCAGTTTCCGGAGTTTGGCAGTACGTTCGGCTTCCGCCTTCTTCTTCCAGTCGTCCAGGTCGAGCATATCCTTCTGGTACTGCTGTTCCAGTTTCTCCAGCTCGTATTCCTGCACGGCTATCACGTCTTTCTGTTCCTTGATGCGCGGCTGGTATTTGGCTTTCAACTGCTCTTCCAGGGCCTCTTTCTCCTGTTGCAGACGGAGGGTTTCAGCCTGAATTTCCGCCAGTCGCTTGATGCCCTTGTCATGTTCCGCCTGATAGTCGTCGATGGAGCGGATGTGGCGCTCGATGTCTTGCAGGGAGATGGAGATGCCGTAGAACGACGTACCCTCGTCTACAATCTTCGGCGAGAGGTTGGTCTGCCAGAGGATGGACTCGTCGCACAGCTTACCGATGTTTTCTTCCCATCCTTTCTTGTGCTCTTTGAGCCAGCCTTGCAGGGTGCTCTTGCTGTTTTTCAGGAAGGTCTCCAGTTCGTCCATACGCGGGCGGAGTTGCAAGTGCTCGGCTTGCAACTGCATCAGTGCCTCGTCTTTCTCCTTCAGTCCCTTCTGCAACTCTTCTTCCCACTTCAGCGTGAGTTCCTTGATGATGAGCTGGGCGTTGTTGATGCGGTTCTTCTTGCTCATGTGCAGACCCGTGTACGACTGGATGCGGTGTTTCAGCTCCTCCTGCTCGGCTTCGAAGAAAGTCTCCTTGCGGCACAGCTGCATCTGGTAGTCGAGGGCGGTCAGTTCGTTCTGCTTGCTGCTACGCTCCGGATGCAGTTGCTGGGAGAGTTGTTCGTATTCCTGGTAAAGCGCTTCGGTAGCCGCTTCGTGCTGACGGCGGGCTTCTTCGATGCGGGCATTGAACGTGTTGTTCAGTCCCTCAAGCTGCTTGATTTTGGCCTCGTGGATGCGGTTCCACTGCTCGTCGAGGCTCTGGATGAGCGACTTGTACTTGGTAGAGATTTCTGTGTAGTGCGAGGTAAGGATGCGCTGCTCTTCCTGCAATCCCTGCTGCTTGTTCTTCCACTCCTCCTTGCGGGCCGAACGCTCCATGATTTCTTCTATCTGGCGGCGGGCATATTCCTTTTCCTTCTGCTGTGCCTTTTGCAACTCGTTGTTCAGGATGGCCAGTGCCTCCTGCATCTTGTCGCAGCGCTGGCGCGACTGTTCCTGCAACTCCTGACGGCGGGTGAGGAGGGCGGTACGTGCCTTCTCAGCCTGGTGCTTCTGTTCCTCGGCCTTGGGCAACTGGCTTTCGGTAAGGCGGTAGGTAGCGGCCAGTTCGCGGCAACCCTGCACGAGGGCGGTCTGCTGGCGTGACACCTGTGCCGAGAGGGAGGTGATTTCTTTGGCCTGTTTCTGCGTTTCGCGTTTCTGGAACTCTTCGATGTCGCGCAGACGGGTTTCGAAGTTCTTCAGGTGCTCCTTGTAGGTGTTCAGGTCGATGGCGGTCTCGTCTTCGTTGATGGACGAGATGATGGTCTTCTTGATGAACTCTGCATCGAGTTTTGAGTTGAGGAGCACGTTCTGTATGGTACGCGGAATATTCTGGTACTGCTTGCTCTCCATGAGCGAATAGCGGCTCATTTCGGGACCTGCCCCGTTGCCGTAAAGGATGTTACGGTATTCGTCGTAGGTATAGATGATGCGTGAGTAGTCCACTCCATACTGGTCGAGGGCGGCACGGATACGGTCGTTGCCGCTGTAGGCCGTGCGGTTCTCGTCGACAAAGAACTCCATGCGGTAGGGCGAGTCAATGAAACGGTAGCACACGCGGCCCATCGACTTGAAGCTCAGGATGCAGAACGCTCCCTGCTCGGTGGTTACCTCGTAGATGATGTAGGAGTTGGAGTAGGGGAAGTAATATTCCGTGTAGCTCTGCTTCTCTACGGGGATACCCAGCTTCTGGGTGTCGGCGTTGTAGAAAAACAGGATGGCGCGCAGTACGGTACTTTTTCCCACTCCCTGCGTGCCGATGAAGTGCACATTCCCGTCCAGGTAAATGTCGTCGGCATAGGGAATGTTGGCGCTGTTGATAAAGATGATTCTATTCAGGTTTCTCATTGTCTTCCGTTTCAGTGTCGTCGTAAATTTGGATACTTTCAATCAGGCGTTCCAGGTAGTGCCAGGAACTCATCACCTTGTAGGTGTTGGTCTTCTCGTTCTCCAGCTCCAGAAAAGACTCCTTGGTGAGCTGGCGAATCAGGTTGTCGAGCACGTCCTTGCGCACGTCCTTGTCGGAGAAATGCTTGCGCAGCCCGTCGAGCTTGTTTTGCAGCATCACGTTGATGTTGGCCTCCACCAGAATCTGTTCGGGCTGGAAGCGGAAACCTGCACCGAAAGTCTCGTCGTAGGTCTTGAACAGGTCGAGCACGTCAATCCAGTAGTAGGCACGCATGATTTTCTGTTCCAGTGTGGTACGCGGTTCCACGCGCGAGAAGTAAAAGTATTCGTTGCCCCGTTCCAGGGTGTAGCCGATTTGGGCGAAGTAGACCGAGAGCGCTTCGAAGTGGTCGTCTATCTGGTCGTACATGTCGCGTACGGTTTCGTTGCAGCTGTTCGAACTGATGAACTGTCCCTTCTGGAGGCAGTCGAACAAGGCCGCAGTATTGTCAGGTATATGTATGTTCAGTTCCATAAGTCAAATGTATAGGGATGAATGGGTTACGAGTTGGCCGGATACACCTTGGCATATTCGTACTGGTGATACAGGCCGAATGCCTCGCTGATGCGGAGACGGTTTTCGTAGAGCGACACCATCTGGCAGAACAAGGTGGTGCGTTCCTGCTCGTCCACTTCGCGGGCGAAGGTGTAGTGCATCAGGTAGTGGAAGAGGTCTTCTTCCGGAGCCGACGCATCGTTCCAGCGGGCCTGTGCCTGCGCCTGGATGTAGTCGCTCAGGGTTTCCTCCAGGTCGATGACCTCCTGGTACATGGCCTGCGATTCCATGTCCTCCTCGCTGAAGGCGCCCGCCTCGTTGCTGCGGATAATCTCGCGGTACTGCAGGTTGCGCAGCACTTTCAGGATGACAGGACGTGCCTCGTCGGTATTCAGGTAGGGCAGTGACAGCTTGAACGAAGACGGCACGCTGCCTTCCACCAATACGGAATGTTCCCTTTCGAGCACTTCCGAGAGGTTGCTTCGCGAACGCAGCTCAAACTGGTCTTGCAGGTACTTCACCTTCCGGATTTTCTCTACCAGAATCACCTGGCTCTTAATCTGGTTCAGGTAGTTGATGATGTCTTGCTGGGCGCGGATGAGGCTGTGGGCCGAGAGCTGGAGCTCGCTACGCAGTTCCAGCAGGATGCGGTTCAGTTCCTCGTCGGTAGCCTGCTGGAAAAACCGCCGTTCCTCGTGCAGGATGAGGTTTTCGGTGGTATCAATCAGCTGCTGGATGTGAATCCGCTTCTTGTCCAGGTTTTCCAGTTTGGCAATCTTTATCTGGTAAGTCGGTTCGTGCTTGAACGCATTGTCGATGCTGCTCTGCAGGTTCATGATGTTGCGGATGGTGGTACGTGCAATCTTCTGGAAGGTAATCTTGATGTTGCGCACATAGCTCTCCTTGCGCGAAGCAATCTGTTCCTTCTCGTAGTAGTCCATCAGTTCGTGCAGGAAGGCAATGTTCTCGTCGATGATGGCCGTGTTGATTTCCTCGTTCGCTTCGAGGAGCAGTTCGAAAAAGTCGAGGAAGCGGGCATCCAGTTCCACGAAGTTGCCGTTCTGGCGGATGACTTCTTTCTCTATGAGCAGTTTCAACCGGTTTTCATCGTCCTTGAGCAGTGCCAGTGCGTCGGAATAGCGGAAACTCAGCGTCTTTCGTTTCTCGAACATTTCCGTGAGCAGTCCCCTGGCCGCCGCAATGGTATTGATAATTTCGTGAATCGATCGGAATATATACATAGTCTAGTTGAAAATTCGGGCAAAGTTATAATTTGCCCGCCAATTTTCCTAATGTTCCGAAGCGATTTTCCCCCTCTTGCGGAGTGCTTTTCAGGGAGGAAAAAGTCAGGTTCCAGTACTTCCCTGTCAGTACTTCAGTACTTCTTAGGCAGTATTTGAGTACTTCTCTGAAAGTACTGCAGTACTCCCTTGGCAGTACTGGCTGGATGAAAGATGATGGTGCTTGTTTGATGGAACGGGAGTCTTATTCCTGACTTACAGCAGCAAACACGGGGCGGAGCTGCTGGCTTTCGGTCTCGAAGCCGTACCAGTAGCAGCGGCCTTCTTCGGGAGCAGGAAGCTTGCACAGGCGGAGGTCGTCGCGGTACGTACCCGTGCACACCGTCCACGCTTCGGGCGGAGTGACGTGCTTTGTACGTACCCGTTCGGCCGGCTCTTTCTTGAGTGACATGCCGGCTTCAATCCATGCCCGACTCATGGCGGTCAGGAAATGAGGGTAGTGCTCCTTGCAGAAATGGTAGAGCAGGATACCCCGTCGCTCCAGTCCCATGGGCTGGTCGATGACCCCGATTTGAATCAGGTGATCCAGGAAACGTGTCAGAAAGCCGGGCTCTTCCACAATCAGACGGCGGGTGATTTCCTGCCAGGCCGGTGCGTTGTAGAATCCGTCGAGCAGACGCGATAGCTGGCGGGCTGTCTGTAATTCGTCGGGGGTGATTTCACGGGTCTGGAGCACTTCGTAAGGGGGAAGGGGAGAATAGCAGATGCCAAGCTCTTCGGCCCGGCGCCGCATCTCCGTACCCGGCAGCAGTTTCAGAGATTCCAGCTGGATTTCTCCCGCACGGTATTCGGCCAGCGTGCGTACGTCGTCGAAAATCTGTGAAAGGTGATACAGCGGCAGTCCTGCAATCAAATCGGCGTGCGTTTCCATGTTGTCCAGTGCGCAGAGGTAACGCAGACCCTCCAGTGCATCGGCCAGTTTGCCGGCTCTCCGGCTGACGGTAAGCACTTCTTCGTGCAGGCTTTGGATACCTGCTTCCAGGTGAAGCAGTCCCTTAGGCATGGAAGCCAGTTCCTTTTTCAGTTCTTCCGAAAGCAAAGCCGGATGGATTTCCAGGTGGAAACGCATGTCGGGGAACTCACGGAAGAGGTCGAACAGGGCTTTGGCCCGGTGGCTCTGGTAGTTGAATGTACGGTCGAGTACCCGGATGTTACGGATGCCTTTCTCGTGAATCAATCGGACACGTTCGCGGATAGCCTCGACGGAAAGCGTACGGACTGGCTTTTCTCCTCCGCTCACACAGAATGCGCAGGTGTTGAAACAGCCGCGGGTAGTTTCCAGTTGCACGAACGGCTTGCTCCAGTTGAAGAACGGACTTTGTTCGGGATTCACCAGCTTGTCGAAAGCCATTACACGTGAAAGTCCGTTGTCATGATATTGTCCTTCCGCATCCAGAAAGCAGAGTCCCGTGATGCGGGTCCATTCCTTCGGTTGCTGCCAGCAGGCGAGCCATTGCGGAAAAGTCTCTTCACCTTCTCCACGGAACACGCAGTCTACAAAGCGGTTGGTGCGCAGGAAGTCTTCGTTGTGTCCCAGGAACTCCGGACCGCCCAGTGCCACCACGCAACGGGGCAGCATGGCTTTCACCCGACTGATGACGTGCATGAGCACTTCGTGGTTGAACAGCCAGCAGGTAGCTGCCAGAATATCCGGTGCCTGACGTACGACTTCTCCGGCTGTCATGCCCGGATTTTCGTTGATAGTAGCCGACACCACTCCCCATTCCAGGGACGGGTCGTGCATGACTTGTGCGTGCAAGGCCGGAAGGGCCAGTGAGGCGTGAGCGTACGAGCTGTTCAGGTCGAGCCAGAGAATTTTCATGGGTAAACGGGAATCAAGTGATGAATGAATAGGACAAAGGAAAAGGATTTGCAAGCCGATGAGAAACCGGACTGCAAATCCTTTATGGTGACGGGACCCTTCCTTTACGGAAAATGCCCGGTACTGTTTTTTAGATTACGTACTGTGAACTGATAGATTCGTTCGACATCACGCGGCGGATAGTTTCAGCAAACATGTCGGCGATAGACAACTGTTTTACCTTAGCGCAGCGCTGTGAGTAAGGAATACTGTCAGTGAATACAATTTCTTCCAGCTGAGAGTTCTGTACACGTTCAGAAGCCAGGCCAGACATTACACAGTGAGAAGCGATAGCGCGTACAGAGCGTGCACCTGCTTCTTTCATGATGTCGGCAGCCTTGGTGATGGTACCAGCTGTATCCACCATGTCGTCAATCAGAATTACGTTCTTGTCTTTTACGTCACCGATAATCTGCATGGAAGCTACTACGTTTGCTTTTTCGCGTGTCTTGTGGCACAATACCAAAGGCACATCCAGGTATTTAGCGTATGTGCTGGCACGTTTTGAACCACCCACGTCAGGAGTAGCGATAACCAGGTCTTCCAGGTTCAGTGACTGGATGTAAGGAGCGAAGATGGTAGACGCATACAAGTGGTCAACCGGAATATCAAAGAATCCCTGAATCTGGTCAGCGTGAAGGTCCATGGTAATCAGACGGTCGATACCTGCTACGCTCAGCAAGTCGGCTACCAGTTTCGCACCGATAGACACACGCGGTTTGTCCTTGCGGTCCTGACGAGCCCATCCGAAGTAAGGAACTACGGCAATGATACTCTTGGCTGATGCACGCTTGGCAGCGTCAATCATCAGGAGGAGTTCCATCAGGTTGTCTGAGTTAGGGAAAGTGGACTGTACCAGGAATACATGCTGTCCACGGATTGATTCTTCATAGGAAACTGCAAATTCGCCGTCTGCGAAATGAGTAATGTTCATGTTACCAAGTTCACAGCCCAGGCTGTTACAGATTTTTTCTGCAAGGTATCTCGAGTTTGTACCAGAGAATACCTTAAAAGGTGATGTTGCGCTCATTGTAAAAATAGATAATATTGCCTTATTTTCTGCAAAAGTACGCCATTTCTTTAAGCCGGACAAACGTTTCCGGCAGAATTTTAGCGAATGACTCAGTCGGCCAGTCGCTTCAATTTTCTGAAATGAGCGATAAGTTCTTGATAATTGTAGTCTGAAGCGGGGTCAAACTTGTTCCAGAGCCCTCCTAAGATAGCGGCTCCCCCGAAACCGAAATCCTTCACCTGAAGCAGGTTGTTCTCGTCTACACCTCCCAGGGCAATGACCCGTTTGTCGATAATGCCTTTCTCGGCAGCTTCACGAATGGATTCCGATGTGAAGGCCGATGCATAGCCTTCCTTGGAGATGCTGTCGAATATCGGGCTGAGGAATACGTAGTCGCACATTTTCTTGTCGGCCATCACCTCGTCGAAGGTATGGCAGGATGCACTCACGTGTCCGGTATAGTTGTCCGGAATCAGCGGATTGCGATGGCTCAGGTGAATGCCCTTGAGCTTATATTCTTCTTTTAAATAAAAATGGTCGTGTACGACAATACGCTTGTGGTATTTTTCGGGAATGAGGGTTAGCAAACGCTCCGCATAAACCGGAGCCGTGTCGGGTTTACGCAGATGGAGTATGTCCAGTCCCTCGTCGAACAGAGTAGTAATGATCTTGTCTTCCTCTACAAAATAAGTAGGGGTTGTTATCAATATTAACTTCATGCGGTTACACAAATTGTGGCGCAAAGTTAGTAACGTCTTTGTAATATTCCTAATGCCTGTGAATATTTATTTTTGAGGGGACTGAAGCGCTTTGACATTTTAAGTGAAATGCCGGAGCGTTTTATCTGAAATGCCTTGGTGTTTCATGCAAAACGCTTCGGTGTTCTGCTTAAAACGTCAAGGTATCTTGAAAAGAGATTATAAATGCTTTTTATGTATTTGATAATTAATGATTTATGGGCTATTTAAAAAATGTATGTCTCATTTTTTATCATTCAACAAATTACGGCTTACTTCTGCAAAAGTTCGGACATCTATCACTCTAAAACGTGAATGTTTGGACCGGATGTCGATATTTTCGTATTTTTGCAATAATTTAATAGGTGAGGGCTTATTTTTCGGCTCCTCCTGATTTATTTGTACTGATATGATCCAGATTTTAGTGATTGATGATGAAGATCCCATCCGCAACCTGCTGGCGCGCATGATTGAGCTGGAAGGCTACAAGGTGTGGAAAGCGAGTGACTGCCAGAGTGCATTGAAACTGCTGAAAGCACAACCGTTTGATGTGGTGCTTTGTGACGTGTTTCTCCCCGATGGAAACGGAGTCGATTTCATTCGGGAGATAAAAAAACATCGTCCGGAAGCGGAGGTGATTCTGCTTACCGCTCACGGCAATATTCCGGATGGGGTGCAGGCCATTAAGAACGGGGCATTTGATTACATAACTAAGGGAGATGACAACCGCAAGATTATTCCGACAATCAGTCGTGCGGTGGATGAGGTAGAAAAAAAGAAAGGAAAGGTCGCTCCTCCCGTATCCTATTCGTTTGATTCGATTATCGGAAGTTCCAACGGACTGAAGCAGGCGGTTGCGCTGGCCCGGAAAGTGGCCGATACGGATGTGCCGGTGCTGCTCACGGGTGAAACCGGTACCGGAAAGGAAGTGTTCTCCCACGCTATCCATTACGCGAGCCCTCGCAGTCAGTATCCTATTATGGCCATCAACTGTTCGGCTTTCAGCAAAGACTTGCTGGAGAGTGAGCTCTTTGGTTACAAGGCCGGAGCCTTTACCGGAGCCATGAAAGACAAGCCCGGCCTGTTTGAAGTGGCAAATCACGGTACGGTTTTTTTGGATGAAATCGGTGAAATGGCCTTCGACCTGCAAGCGCGTTTGCTGCGTGTGCTCGAAACCGGAGAATATATTAAGGTGGGAGATACCAAGCCAACGAAGGTGGATGTACGTATCATCTCGGCCACTAACCGCGATTTGAAAAAGGAAATTGAGAACGGGCATTTTCGTGAGGACCTTTATTTCCGCTTGTCGGTGTTCCAGATTCATCTGCCTCCGTTGCGTGAGCGGAAAGAAGATATTGAAATGCTGGCAGAGACTTTCCTGAAACGCTTCTCTACAAAGTTGAAGAAAGAAATCAAGGGGATGACTTCCGAGGTGGTGGACATACTGAAAGGAGCTGAGTGGCGGGGGAATATCCGCGAACTGAAGAACGTGATGGAGCGCAGTGCCATTGTCTGCGATGAAGAAGTGACCGTGCAGGACTTGCCGATTGACTTGCAATGTGCCGGAATGGACGAAGAGCAGGGTAAGGAAGAGTTTGAATTGGCAGTGATTGAACAGAAACATATCACGAAAGTGCTGCAATATACCAGGGGAAACAAAACAGAAGCGGCGCGTCTGCTGAAAATCGGCCTGGCCACGCTTTACCGTAAAATAGAAGCTTATCATATTTCCGTATAGGAATGTTTTTATCATTTTGATATTTCAAAATAATAGTGAGCCTTCTCAATTTGAGAAGGCTTTTTTTGTGTCTTTTTCTTTTACTATTTTTATAACAATTAGATTATCAGTTGATTATGAATCTCCTTTAAATTGTGGCATACCATTTGCCCTACGTATGCCGTGAATTTAACTGATTGTTTATCGAAAAAAAGAAAAAACTATGGAACTATTTACAGTGGGATTTTTAATCTGTTTGTTAGGCGGCCTCGCCTGCTTCTGGTTGTTTTATAAATGTATTGACTGGTTTGAACGAATTTGAAAGGAGAAACTTTTATGTATACCGCATTATTTATTGTGAGTGTCATCATGTTCGGCTATTTGATGTATGTGCTTGTGAAGCCGGAGAAATTCTGATAAAGTAGATATTGATTAATTCTGGGTATTATGAATACAGAAATTTTAGGTGTTGTAGCGCAAATTGTTCTGATGATAGTGCTAAGCTATCCGCTTGGAAAATATATGGCGAGAGTGTATAAGGGTGAAAAAGTCTGGTCGGACTTCATGCAGCCGGTAGAAAACCTGATTTTCCGATTCTCAGGTATCCACCCGCAAGAAGAAATGAATTGGAAGCAGTTCTTGAAAGCTTTGCTGGTGGTGAACCTGTTCTGGTTTATCTGGGGTATGATACTGTTGGTGATTCAGGGCAGTCTTCCGCTTAATCCAGATGGAAATGGCGGGCAGACGGTGCATCAGGCTTTCAATACCTGCATCTCTTTCATGGTAAACTGTAATGAGCAGCATTATAGCGGAGAAAGCAACCTGACTTATTTCACGCAGTTGTTTGTCATTATGCTTTTTCAGTTTATTACAGCTGCCACCGGTATGGCAGCCATGGCAGGCATTATGAAAGCGCTGGGTGAAAAGACGACCAAGACTATCGGAAACTTCTGGAATTACCTTGTGCTGAGCTGTACACGTATCTTGCTGCCGCTTTCACTGGTAGTGGGCTTTATACTGATAACGCAAGGCACTCCGATGGGATTCGACGGAAAGATGGAGATAACGACGCTCGAAGGGGTTACACAGCATGTGTCGCAGGGGCCTGCTGCCGCTATCATTCCTATTAAGCAGCTGGGTACGAACGGAGGCGGATATTATGGGGTGAACTCTTCGCATCCGCTGGAAAACCCTACATATCTTTCTAATATGGTGGAATGCTGCTCCATCCTGCTTCTGCCGATGGCCATGGTATTTGCTTTTGGTTTCTATGTGAAGCGCAGGAAACTGGGATACAGCATTTATTGTGTCATGCTGGCCGCATTCCTTATCGGAGTATGTGTTAACGTGCCTGCAGAGATGAAAGGTAATCCGCGTATGGAGGCCATGGGCATAGCGCAGGATAACGGAGCCATGGAAGGCAAGGAAGTACGTCTGGGGGCTGGAGCCACCGGTTTGTGGAGTGTGACAACCACGGTGACTTCCAACGGCTCGGTAAATGGCATGCATGATTCTACCATGCCGGTTTCCGGTATGATTGAAATGCTGAATATGCAGATTAACACGTGGTTTGGCGGGGTAGGCGTAGGTTGGATGAACTATTTCACCTTTATCATCATCGCAGTGTTCATCAGTGGCCTGATGGTAGGGCGTACGCCTGAATTCCTCTGCCATAAGGTAGAAGCCCGTGAAATGAAAGTGGCTTCCATGGTGGCCCTTCTTCATCCGTTTGTGATTCTGGTGGGTACGGCACTGGCTGCTTACCTGTATGTACATGCACCTGAATGGGTGGAAAGCGAAGGGGGATGGCTGAACAATCCCGGATTCCACGGCCTGAGCGAAATGCTGTATGAATTTACTTCAGTAGCAGCCAATAACGGTTCTGGCTTTGAAGGTCTGGGCGACAATACCTGGTTTTGGAACATCTCTTGTGGCATCGTGCTTATCCTGAGCCGCTTCATTCCGATTGTAGGTCAGGTAGCCATCGCCGGTTTGCTGGCGCAGAAGACATACATCCCGGAAAGCGCCGGTACGCTGAAAACGGATACCGTGACTTTCGGTGTCATGACATTTGCAGTGATTTTCATAGTAGCCGCCTTGTCATTCTTTCCGGCACATGCCTTGAGTACAATTGCAGAACACTTTAGTTTATAAGAGAAAAATACTGAAACGTATCATTGAAGAAGATACGATAACAACGAAAGAAAAAAGATATGAAAAATAAGAATCATACTTCTCTGTTTCAGAGGGAACAAGTCATGGAAAGCTTGAAGCAGTCGTTCGTCAAGCTGAATCCCAGAATCATGGTGAAGAATCCCATCATGTTTACGGTAGAAGTTGCTACCTTAATCATGCTGGTTGTTACACTCTATTCGGCCACTCATACCTCACAAGGTTCATTTGTATACAATCTCTGGGTGTTTGTCATTCTGTTTCTCACTTTGCTGTTTGCCAATTTTGCTGAAGCCATAGCCGAAGCTCGTGGTAAGGCGCAGGCCGACAGTCTGCGAAAAACCCGTGAGGAAACTCCGGCCAAACTGATTGTCGACGGTAAGGTAAAGACCGTGAGCAGTTCGCAGTTGAAGAAAGGAGATGTTTTTGAATGTGAGGCGGGCGATGTGATTCCGGCAGACGGTGAGATTATCGAGGGACTGGCTTCCATTGATGAGAGTGCCATTACCGGTGAGTCTGCTCCGGTTATCCGCGAAGCCGGAGGCGACAAGAGCTCCGTTACCGGAGGTACCAAAGTGTTGTCAGACCGTATCAAAGTGACCGTGACTACACAGCCGGGCGAAAGTTTTCTGGACAAGATGATTGCGCTGGTAGAAGGAGCAAGCCGTCAGAAAACACCGAATGAAATAGCCCTGACCATATTGCTGGCTGTATTTACGCTGGTATTCCTGATTGTGTGCATTACACTGAAGCCGATGGCCGACTATTCTCACACCGTGATTACGATTGCTGCTTTCCTTTCTTTATTTGTGTGTCTGATTCCAACTACCATCGGAGGGTTGCTGTCGGCCATCGGTATTGCCGGGATGGATCGTGCTCTGCGTGCCAATGTAATCACCAAGTCGGGTAAAGCGGTAGAAACGGCCGGCGACGTAGATACATTGCTGCTCGATAAAACCGGTACCATCACCATCGGCAATCGTAAGGCTACTGCCTTCTATCCGGTGGCAGGTCTGGATAAGCATGCGTTCGTAGAAGCTTGTCTGCTTTCTTCTGTTTCCGATGATACCCCTGAAGGAAAATCCATTATCGAACTGGGACGTGAACTGGGAGTACGTATGCGTACGTTGCCTACCGAAGGAGCCCGCATGATTCAGTTTACCGCCGAAACCAAATGTTCTGGTATCGACCTGAAAGATGGAACCGAAATCCGCAAAGGTGCCTTCGATGCCATTCGTCGCATAGCACTGGAGGCCGGTAATGAATTTCCGGAAGAGACGGAAGATATCATCCGGAAGATTTCTGGCAATGGCGGAACCCCTTTGGTGGTCAGTATCAACGGGCAGATTGCCGGTGTCATAGAATTGCAGGACATCATCAAGCCGGGCATTGAAGAACGCTTCGAACGCCTGCGCAAGATGGGGGTGAAAACGGTAATGGTGACCGGTGATAACCCGCTGACTGCAAAGTACATTGCCGAAAAAGCAGGAGTGGACGATTTCATTGCTGAGGCCAAACCGGAAGACAAGATGAACTACATCAAGAAGGAGCAGGCTGCCGGTAAGCTGGTAGCTATGATGGGCGACGGCACGAACGATGCGCCGGCACTGGCACAGGCCAATGTGGGTGTGGCCATGAACAGCGGCACGCAGGCTGCCAAAGAAGCCGGCAACATGGTCGATTTGGACAATGACCCTACCAAGCTGATTGAAATTGTGGAAATCGGCAAGCAGTTGCTGATGACTCGTGGCACACTTACTACCTTCTCTATCGCCAACGACGTGGCCAAATATTTTGCCATCATCCCGGCTTTGTTCATGGTGACCGTTCCACAGCTGGCTCCACTGAATATCATGGGGCTGCACAGTCCTGAAAGTGCCATCCTTTCTGCTATTATATTCAACGCCCTCATCATTCCGATTCTGATTCCGCTGGCTCTGAAGGGAGTGGCTTATAAACCGATTGGCGCGAGTGCCTTGCTGCGCCGTAACCTGCTGATTTATGGAGTGGGGGGGCTTATCGCGCCTTTCATCGGAATTAAACTAATTGACTTATTTGTAGGATTATTTTTCTAATAAAACGGACAGTTATGAAAAACTTTATAAAATCAATTCGCATTACCATTGCATTCTGTATTCTTTTCTCTGTATGTTATGTGCTGATACTATGGGTTTTCGGGCAGTTCTTCGGCCCGGGAAAAGGAAACGCAGAAACGATTACCCTGAACGGGAAAGTAGTAGGCGCGGCCAATGTGGGCCAGGCCTTTACCAAGGATATTTATTTCTGGGGGCGCCCTTCGGCTGCCGATTATAAGGCAGATTCGTCAGCTGGCTCCAATAAAGGACCTACCAACGAAGCATATCTGGCAGAAGTGGAGGCACGGGTAGATTCTTTCTTGGTACATCATCCTTATCTGGAGCGTAAGGATGTGCCGGCCGAGATGGTAACTGCCAGCGGTTCCGGCTTAGATCCGCACATTACACCAGCTTGTGCATACGTGCAGGTGAAGCGCGTGGCCGAAGCACGTGGCATGAATGAGGAGACCGTGAAGGCGCTTGTCGACAAGATGGTTGAGAAACCATTCCTCGGCTTGTTTGGAACAGAAAAAGTCAATGTATTGAAACTGAATGTGGCTTTGGAGGAAGCAAACCCCACGGTGAAATAAACGGATGAGTCCGTTCGTATCCTTGACATTCCGGACATGGAGTGTCGGGGATTTTTATTCGGGGGATTTTGATATGGGCTCTATCGAAATGAGATGGTTTGTTCTCAAAATGAGAAGGTCGCTTGGAGAGCGTTTTCTCTTTGTGTGAAGTTATTTTCCTGATTCTTATAGGATTATGATTTTGGCTGATTTCACGGCATGACATTTGTCTGTTCAAGGGAAAAAACAAGAAAGGTTATGGATAATATTTTTGAATGCGATGCCCCTCGTAGCAAAGGCCGGAAACAGGGACTAATAAATACCCGGCTTATTATTTATATTTTGGGAGTGCTGGTATTGGTCGAAGCTGGACTGTTTGCTTTGTGTGCCGGGGTTTCACTTTTGTATGAAGAACCTGATTATATTTATTTTGTACAAACCATGGGTATCAATATTGCTCTTGGAGGAAGTATGGTGCTGGTGGGCAAACGAACCGATAACCTGATTAGTCGCCGCGACGGGTACTGCATTGTCAGTGTGTCGTGGCTGTTGTTTACGGCATTGGGGATGTTGCCTTTTTACTTTAGCGGATACATTCCTTCTGTGGCAGATGCTTTTTTTGAGACCATGTCTGGTTTCACCACTACAGGAGCGACCATCCTGGACGACATCGAGTCATTACCCTATGGGTTGCTGTTCTGGCGCAGCCTGACGCAGTGGATTGGAGGACTGGGTATTGTGTTGTTTACCATCGCGTTGCTTCCACTTTTCAGTGGTAGCAGCCAGCAGCTTTTCCTTTCGGAGGCTACCGGCGTGACGCATGACAAGATTCATCCCAAAGCGAAGATTATGGCCCGTTATCTGTGGCTGATTTATATAGGCCTGACGCTGGTGGAAACGATTCTGCTGATGTGTGGAGGGATGAACCTGTTTGATGCAATATGCCACTCTTTTGCCACCACGGCTACCGGCGGATTCTCTACCAAGCAGGATAGTGTGTCTTACTGGCATTCTCCGTTTATTGAATATGTGATTTCTATTTTCATGATTCTTTCCGGTGTAAATTTCTCGTTGTATTATATGGCGCTAAAGGGAAAGTATCAAAACCTGTTGAGGGATAGAGAGCTGCACTGGTTCCTCAAATCAGTGGGCATACTGACGGGAATCATTACCATAGCCTTGTTTGTGACAGATTATTATGACCTGGAAACTGCATTCCGCAAAGCCTTGTTTCAGGTAGCTACTACGCATACCTCTTGCGGGTTTGCAACGGATGACTACAACCTATGGCCTCAATTCACCTGGATGCTGCTCCTGTTTGCCATGCTGTCGGGAGGTTGTACGGGTTCCACAAGCGGAGGAGTCAAGAACCTGCGTTTGCTCATCATTGCCCAGAACATCCGTAACCAGTTCAAGCAGATGCTTCATCCGCGTGCCGTATTGCCGGTGCGTGTCAATAAAGAAGCAATATCCTCGCAGGTATCGGCTACGGTATATACTTTCTTTGCTACGTATCTGGTTTGTATTTTTGTGGGCTGGACGCTGCTGATGTGCTTTGGAGTGGGACTGACGGAAGCAATGAGTACGGTTGTGTCGGCTATTGGTAACGTAGGTCCGGGGTTGGGTGCTTTTGGTCCCGTGTTCTCATGGGCTGCCTTACCCGATGCGGCCAAATGGATATTGTCAGTACTGATGTTTATCGGTCGTCTGGAGATTTTTGGTATTCTGCTGTTGTTCTATCGTGGATTCTGGGAAGATAATTGATAGACAGGTTATGAGGCTGGGAATTATATTGTATAAAAGTTTGACGAAAAATGGAAGAAAGAGAGCATAACGTACCACATTTTCTGGATTTAATCCGTCGTTCTCGCCGTGGTAAATTCAAGGTATACATTGGCATGATAGCCGGTGTGGGAAAAACCTACCGGATGTTGCAGGAAGCACACGAGATGATGGACAATGGCATTGACGTACAGATAGGATATGTGGAAACTCACGGGCGTGCCGGCACAGAGGCGCAGTTGGAAGGATTGCCGGTAATTCCTCGCAAGAAGATTTTCTACAAAGGAAAGGAACTGGAGGAAATGGATCTGGAGACGATTCTTCAGCTTCATCCGGAACTGGTTGTGGTAGATGAACTGGCCCATACGAATGTGGAAGGATGCCGCAATAAAAAACGCTGGCAAGATGTGATGGAACTGCTGGATGCGGGCATCAATGTGGTGTCGGCCATTAACATTCAGCATATTGAGAGCCTGAACGATGAAGTAAAGGAAATTGCCGGCATCGAAGTCAAGGAACGGGTGCCCGACAGTGTACTGCAGGAAGCCGATGAGGTGGTCAACATTGACCTCACGGCCGAGGAGCTGATTGCGCGGCTCAAATCAGGAAAGATATATCGTCCGGAGAAAATTCAGACGGCCCTGCACCACTTTTTCAAGACCGAGAATATTCTGCAACTTCGTGAACTGGCCTTGAAGGAAGTGGCTTTCCGCGTGGAGAAAAAAGTGGAAAGCGAAGTGCTTCCGGTAGTGTCACAGCCGGCCCGGCGGGAGCGTATTCTGGCATGTATTAGCAGCAATGAACATACTCCGCGTCACATTATCCGCAAGGCTTACCGTCTGGCTTCCCGCTACAGCACGTCTTTTACGGTACTTTATGTGCAGACTCCCCGTGAGAGTACAGAGCGTATCAGTCTGGCTTCACAACGCTACCTGCTGAATCACTTCAAACTGGTGACGGAACTGGGGGGAGACGTGCTGCAAGTATTTTCGGAGAGTATAACTGAAGCCATCATAGAAACCTGCAGAGAAAAACAGATTACGACCATCTGTATGGGGCATCCTGCCTTTAAAATGCCTCAGACCATCTTTCAGATAGGGAAATACAAAAAGTTTTTGCAGGCTTTGGCCGAGATGAAAATAGATTTGATTATAATTGCATAAAATTCAATGAAAATGAATGGTATGAATATTAAAGCAAAAATCGCGCTTACGATAGGCGTGCTGGTATCTATGATTGTGCTGCTGGTAGCACTCTCTGTGGCTAATCTGCAGATTCTTACGGCTACGGAACCGGATAGCCCGGCTGCCGGTCCGGGATTGAACCGGGCCTTGATATGGATTACGGTAATCGGAGGCATTTGCATCTTGATAGGTATCGGTATGCTCATCAAGTTGCCTGCATCCATTAACTCGCCAATCAAACAGCTGGCCGATGGCATTCTGGAAATAGCCAACCATAATTACGATGTGACTCTGAATTTGAAAGGAGGCGAAGAACTGGTGGAAGTTTCGAAAAACTTTAACCGGATGGCCAGACGACTGAACGAGTATCATAACAGTACCTTGTCCGACCTGATGGCTTCCAAACGCTACATGGAAACTATCATCAACTCCATTAATGAACCGATTATCGGACTGGACAATGAAATGAATATCCTTTTTATCAATCATGAGGCACTGAATGTGCTGAACCTGAAGCGGGAAAACGTCATCCGGAAGTCGGCTCAGGAAATAGCCATGAGCAACGACTTGCTGCGCCGTCTGGTAAGAGGGTTGATAGAAGAGGGTGGAAAGGTGAAGAAGGAGCCGCTGAAAATCTATGCCGACAATAAGGAAAGTTATTTTCAGGTGAAGTACATGGACATCACGATGCCGGGAAAAGATGGGGTGACAATGGAGAAGAGGGGCAATGTGGTGCTGTTGAAAAACATCACAGAGTTTCAAGAACTGGATACGGCAAAAACCACGTTTATCTCTACTATCTCGCATGAACTGAAAACACCGATTTCCGCCATCATGATGAGTCTGCAATTGCTGGAAGACAAACGTGTGGGACATCTGAATCCGGAGCAGGAGGAGCTTTCGAACAGTATCAGGGAAAACAGCGAACGTTTGCTGAGCATTACGGGTGAATTACTGAACATGACACAGGTGGAAAGCGGTAAACTGCAACTGAAACCGAAGATAACCAAGCCAATTGAACTGATAGAATATGCTATCAAGGCTAATCGGGTGCAGGCAGAGAAGTTTGGTATTCAGATTGAGGTGGAATATCCGGAAGACAAGATTGGAAAACTCTTTGTAGACAGTGAAAAGATTGCATGGGTGCTGACCAACTTGCTGAGCAATGCCATTCGTTATTCTTCAGAAAACAGCCGGGTTATCATTGGCGCACGACAGGTGAATGGAAACAAGGAAATTGAGATGTATGTACGCGATTTCGGAAAGGGTATTGACCCGCGCTATCACAACAGCATTTTTGAACATTATTTCCGTGTGCCGGGTACTAAGGTGCAGGGCAGCGGACTTGGACTTTCCATCTCACGCGATTTTGTAGAAGCACATGGCGGTACGTTGACCGTGGAAAGCGAGATAGGTAAGGGTAGTTGCTTTACGCTTCGGCTGAAAGCCTGAAAAAACTTTTGTGTTAGGCAGATTTGAAAAACACGTGTACGAAGCTTCAGAGCAAGAATCCGCATAACAGCAGAAGGACAAGTATGACTAACCCTAGAATCAGTTTGATTTTAAAGGCTCGGCTTTGATCCGCTTGTTCTTTCTCTTGTGTCTGTTTCTTTATCTTCTCCAGCTTTTCCACGGAAAGTGTAGGAGGTATCTCCGTGTGCCGGCATTCGGTCATTCGCCGGCGCGTTTCCTTCATACGTTCCCGGTCGCGTTGACGGAGTTCCCTGTTTTCTTTGTCCCTCCGCATCATGTCGTGGATGCATCCTAATGTTCCCATTACGGTTATTATTTAGTGACAAGATAAGCAATAAACATCAATACCAAGATGATGGACAAACCGATATATCTGTATTTCTTGCAGAAAATCGTTGCGATACATAGAATGGCTATTAGTAGCTGATAGCAGATTTCTCCTGTCGTGCAGTTGCTCATAAATACATTCATGATTGCTACCCCAGCCATCATGAAGAGCAGTAGATTAAGAAGAACCTTAAAAATGTTGTTTATTATTCTGTGTACTTCCATTGCTCGGTTTTCTGAATAGTTATTGAATCGAAGTCGCAATATGACTCTATACAAAGATAGTAATTATGACTGTAAAGGACGAGTGATTATCCATCTAATTTTCAGATTCCTATTCTTTGTCTGTTTGAATGTTCGCTGAAAATTACTACATTCGCAGTAGAATCTAAATCCAGTGGTTATGAGCAAGCTATATCCGGTAGGAGTACAGAACTTTGAAGGTCTGATACATGATGGTTATGTGTATGTGGACAAAACTGCACAGATATATGAATTGTTTAATACAAATAAATACTATTTTCTGAGCCGTCCGCGACGCTTCGGAAAAAGCCTGCTGTTGTCAACCCTTGAAGCCTACGCACAGGGAAAGAAAGAGCTTTTCAAGGGACTGGCACTGGAGAAACTGGAGAAGGACTGGACGGTATATCCGGTACTACACCTGGATTTGAATACGCAGAAATACGATACGCCGGAATCACTGACCAACGTGTTGGAGGAAAACGTACAGAATTGGGAAGTACTTTATGGAGCATCTTCCAGTGAAATCGGTGTGGCCCGGCGTTTTCAGGGGATCATCCGCCGTGCCTGCGAGCAGACAGGCCGCCGCGTGGTGATTCTCATCGACGAATATGACAAGCCCATGCTACAGGCCATCGGCAATGAAGCCTTGCAGAACGAATACCGCGGTACCCTGAAAGCCTTCTACGGAGCTTTGAAATCCATGGACGGGTGCATCCGCTTTGCTCTGCTCACGGGAGTGACCAAGTTCGGCAAGGTCAGCGTGTTCAGCGATTTGAACAACCTGCGTGACATTTCCATGATTGACCAGTATGCCGAAATCTGTGGTATCAGTGAGAAAGAAATTTATACCTATTTTGAAGAGGATATTCACGAATTAGCCGCAGCTACAGGCATGAGCTATGAAGAAGCTTGTGCAGAACTGAAAACAAACTACGACGGGTATCATTTCACGGAAAATGCCATCGGTATGTACAATCCGTTCAGCCTGCTGAATACCTTTGCCAACCGACGGTTCGGCAGCTACTGGTTTGAGACTGGAACACCGACCTACCTCGTCGAACTGCTCAAGCTCCATCACTATCCGATAGAAGAAC